>ERZ651776.2003-NODE-2003-length-23231-cov-40.785307_pt1 | contig 23231 bp, 21 predicted proteins | sample MGYA00514761_ERZ651776 | MGnify/ENA metagenome assembly ERZ651776 | reverse complement strand
AATTTTTTAAACAAGTCTTTTGACATTTTAAAGTGAATTGTTTTTTTTTCTGGTGTATTAACCTTTTCGCCTGTTTTAGGGTTTCTTGATATTCTTGCTTTTTGAATATTTGTTGAAAATACCCCAAAACCCCTAAGTTCAACTCTATCTCCTCTTTTAAGAGCTTGTTTGATTTCACCAAGGATAATATTGGTAAATTTTTCGAGGTCTTTCTTTAGAAAATTTGGATAATTATCTGAGAGTTGTTTTAAAAGCTTTGATTTTACAATAGCCAATTTAAATCTTCTGTTTACTCTTTATCTTCTTCTTTTTTCTTTAAATCTTCAGAAAGTGATGAGAAAGGTAAGTTTTTACCAGAACCTTCAGATCCATATTTATCTAAAGCTTCTTTTTTCTCAATTTCTTCTAATAATTTAATACTTAATGTAACTTTTCTTTTATCTAGATCCATATCCGCTATCGCACAATCAAGTTTTTCGCCACCTGTCCATCTGCTTGGTCTAGCGTCAGCTGCGTTAATCGCAATTGCTGACTTTTTAATTTGAAAATCCATTTCGCATCCCTCAGGTCTAACAGTTAAACCTTTATTGTCAGTAGAAATAACTTTGACAGTAATAGTTTGATTTTTAGATTTGTCATTAAACCAATCAAAAGGATCTGCTTGAGTTTGTCTTAAACCAACTCTAATTTTTTGTTCAGATGCTTTAATTTCAAGAACCTTAACTTTAATTTTGTCACCTTTTTTGTATTTTTCTAATTCTTCTTCACCATTGTTTAGGTAAGTTAAATCATTACAGTGTAAAAAAGCATCCACATCTAAGTCTTCTACTTTAACAAATAATGAGTATTCATTTTTATTAACCACTTCACCTTCAACAATTGTTCCAACTGGAAATTTTGTTTCAAATGTTTCAAACGGATTATCTTGAGTTAATCTATGTGAAATTGCAACACGTCTTTTTTCTTTATCAATTTCTGTGATTATACAATCGATCTCATCACCAACTTTAAACATTTTTTTTGCTGAAATATTTTTTTTAGTCCAGCTAAGTTCACTTGAATGAAGCAAAGTTGTAAGACCTGGTTCTAGTTCACAGAATGCTCCAAAATCCATCAGTTTAACTACTTTTACTTTATAGATTTTATTTAATTCATAATTTTCGATATGTTCAAAAGGGTCAGGTGATAATTGTTTTACTGAACATCCAACCTGTAATTTTTCTTTATCAACTGTGATTACTTTTAAATCATGTTTTTCACCAATATTGAAAACTTCATCTGGATGATTTACTCTAGAATAAGAAATTTCCTGTAAGTGAACCAAAACATCTAGCTCGCCATTAACGTTAAAGAAACATCCAAAAGAACTGTAGCCTTTTACTTCAGCACCTTTGATAATATCTCCAACATTATATTTCTCTATAATTTTAGCTTTATCTTCTTTTTTGAAAGAGGAAATAATTTCTCTTCTTGAAACGCAAGCATTGCCTCGAATTTTGTCGAGCTTAATAAGAGCAAATTTTTGAGGTTCGTTCATTAAGTGACTAATATCTTTTAATGGTTTATCTGAAATTTGTGATCCTGGTAAAAACATTAGTGAGCCAGTATCTATGTGTTCAACAATACATCCACCTTTACATTTAGAGGTAATTTTACCCATGATTGGCTCATTATTTTCATAAGCTGCAACCAGCTTATCCCATCCAGCTATCTTTTGGGCTTTACTAGCAGAAACTAAAACTTCACCATGTTTGTCTTCAATTTTTTCTAATAAAACTTTAATTGTTTCGCCAACTTTAATTTTATCAGCAAGACCCATGCTTTTAAGTTCGTTAATATCTAATACAGGTTCACTTTTTAAACCTTCAACAAATAGGAAAACAAATTTTTCAGTAATTTTGTTAATTTTACCTTCTATGATTTTACCTTCTTCAATTTGGACTTTTGAAAGTTGACTGTTAAGTAGTTTTTCGAATTCTTGAGATGCTGTGCTTGATAAGTCTTTGTAAATTTCCATTAAATATTAATTTTCCCGTCTATAATTTTTTTTATTTTTAAAAAACACGCTCTTTTAGATAAATTTGTGGTGTTTATCAATACCGAATCTTTTGTTTTCTTTAGAGGTGAGATCTTTCTATTATAGTCACTTTTATCACGTTTTTTGATACTTTTAAGGACTTCTTCATAAGAAATCTTTTTTTTTAACTTTTTTAGCTCTTTATATCTTCTTAATGCCCTTGTTTTTACATTTGCGGTAATAAAAAACTTAAATTCCGCATCAGGTATAATATTATAAGTGATGTCCCTACCATCTAAGCATGATCCTTTATATTTTTTAGGAGGGTTATATGCAAAATTTAGCTGAAAAGAATGAACAAGCATTCTTGTGCTTTTTACCTTTGATATAATAGATGCTTCTGTACCCACCTCATCTGATAGCAAAGCTTTATTAGCTAAGTCTTTTACTTTCAAAGATTTGATTTTTAATTTTATAAAATTTTGACTAAATTTTTTTGGAAATTTTAATTTTAAATAAGCAATCATTCTGTAAATTTTTCCAGTATCGAGGTAAAATAGATTATACTGTTTTGAAATAGCTTTTGCTAATGTGCCAGCTCCAGCCGCAGCCGGTGAGTCAATTGCTATTTTTAAAATATTTTTTCTTTTAATCATTAATTTTTTAATTCATTTATAATTTTAAGAAAATTAGGAAATGACGTCTTAATAGAATCTTTATCATAAATATGCCATTCACCTCCAAATGAAAGACTTGCTATTACAGAAGTCATAAATACCCTGTGATCTTTTAAGTAATTTTTAATAATTATTTTTTTCCTAATTTCTAAATTAGGGTTTCCATAAATTTTAATAGAACTATTAGTTACAATATTTTTCACACCCATCATGTTGAGAATTTTTGCACCCCATTTAAGTCTTGGACTTTCTTTTTGATTTAATTCAGCTAAATCTTTGAAATAAGAAATTCCTTTAGCTTTGGCTGCAACTAAAAAAATAACTAAAAATTCATCTATAGCCCCGCTATTAAGGTTTGCAGGACAATTAATTGCTTTTAGCTTTTTGCCACCTTCAATTTTAATATCAGCTAATTTTTCTCCTTTATAGGTTTTTTGATTTTGAAAAATAATATTTACACCCATCTTTTTCAAAATAGAAATAATCCCTATCCTCGTAGGGTTAATATTTACATCTTTTATAAGTAATTTAGAATTTTTAGACAATGCAGTTAGAATAATAAAAAAAGCACTTGAGCTGATATCTGAAGGAATTTTATAATCAAATGGTTTTATTTCTTTTACTTTTTTTACTTTGATTAGGTCATAATTTTTTTTATTTTCTACTGTCACAGGAAGTTTGAGATATTTACACATAAGCTCAGTATGGTTTCTTGATTTTTTTGCTTTTATCAAAGTTGTACCACTTGTTCTCATACCAGCAAAAATCACAGCACTTTTACATTGTGCTGAGCCTCTATTCTCTAAGTAGGATATTGGTCTTAAATTCTTTGACTCATAGATTGTTAAAGGTAAATTTTTTTTATTTTTTAGTTTAAAAACTCCTCCAAATTTACTTAAAGGGTCTGAAATTCTTTTAAAATCTCTTGTGGATAAACTTTTATCACCAATAAGTTTTATTGGTTTTGTAGTATTAATTAAAAATCCCAGAATAAGTCTTCCTAATGTTCCTGAATTTTCAGCATTAAGAGTTAAGTTTCTTTTATAATTAAAGCCATTAATGCCTTTTCCAAAAATTTTACAGAATTTATTGTTTGAAATAACTTTAATACCTAATTTTCTTACTGTTTTGATTGCAGCTTTGACATCTTCTGAAATCAATAAGTTTTCAGCTTTAGAATTTCCACTTGCTAATGATGCAAATAAAACCCATCTGATACTGAGACTTTTATCACCACTTACAACAATTTCTTTATTATAAGATTTAATGGTATTTTTTATAACAAGTAAATTTGACATTAGTTTTTAATTATATTTAAAACTATTACCAAAATAAGCATTTTTGGCATCAATATCATTTACTAAATTTGAGGGCGAGTTTTGAGCTATAATTTTTCCATTAGCAAGTATCATTGCTTTGTCACAGGTTTGAAGGAGATCACGAGCTTGATGATCCGTTATGAGAGTTGTAATATTTTTATCTTGTTGCAAATCTATGATTGTATCCTGCATCATTCTAATAGATTGGACATCAAGAGCTGCAAAGATTTCGTCTAACAAAAGAACTTTTGGATTACCTAAAAGTGCCAATGCAATGACGAGCCGCTTCTTTTCACCACCAGACATAAATTTAGCTTTAATATCTTTTAATTTATCAAATTTAAATTTAGAAATTAAATAATTAATTTTTTCAGTTCTATTGATTTTATTCTCTATTACAATTTCACTTATTGCTCTTAGATTATCATGAACGGTAAGTTCGGCAAAGAATCCGCCATATTGGGGGCAGTATCCCGTTGAGAACTTTTTTGCTCTAATATATATAGGATACTGTGTTACATCTTCTCCTAAAATTTTAATTTTTCCACTTTCTGGTTTAAGTATTCCAGTAATTAAATTAAAAATGGTACTCTTGCCTGCTCCATTTACACCTAACAAGCCATGTATTTCATTTTGATTTATTTTAAAATTTATATTATCTAGAATTAGCCTATTACCATAAGCAAGAGAAATATTTTCAAATTCAATTACTGAATTTATTTTTTTAAATGATTTAATTCTAAATTTTTTTATGACTGCCATTTTAATCTTTGCTTTTTATATTTACTTTTTTGTTATCTTGAAACATAAAAATTTTTGTATCTTTGGTAGTTATATCAATTTCAATAACATCTGCTTTTAAAATATTTTCTAAATTTGTATAAATTACATTTCTTGAGATAATCATTGAATTTCTTTGCATTGAAAAGTCAAGATACTCACCTGTAATTTTATTTTCTAGATAATTGATTATTACATTTTTTGAAAAAATTGTATCAAAATTGTTAGAATTATATCTGCCATAATCTGAAGTAATTGTTACATTATTTGAATTGGTTAATTTAATAAAAGCTTTGACATCTGTAAGGTAGATTACATTGGGCTTGTCATAATCTATCTCTCCCTGAGATGCGTTTACAATATACTCATTTCCTTTTGCATCTTTTGATGAATAACTGACATTCTCCATAATATTTGATTTATATGATTCTTCGTCAGAGATAACTTTCTCTATCGTTGAAATATTTTTTTCTTTCGAATATTTATAGTATGAAATTATTGAAATTATTGAAATAAATATAGCTATATAAATTATAAGATTTTTTTTTTTCATCTACACAATATCAGAGGCAAGAATATTATGAATGTGAATCACTCCAATTGTCTTTAATTTATTTCTTTTATTATAAACACTTAATGAGGTAATTTTTTTACTGTTCATTATAGTGAGCGCTTTTGCAGCTAACATATCTTTATCAACACTTATTGGATTTTTTGTCATGACATCTTTTACTTTTAGTGAATACAGATCATTTTTCTTAAGTCTAAATCTTCTAATTTGACCATCTGTAATAATACCTGAGGTTTTTTTATCTTTATTTTGAACGATTAAAAATCCAAGCTTTTTTCTAGTTAATATTTGTAATGCCACCTTCATCTTGATATTTTCTTGAACGAATGGGATTTTATTACCTGTAACCATAAGATCTTCAACTGTTTTTAATTGAGCACCTAAGCTACCTGCTGGATGAATTTTTTTAAAATCAAACTTGTCAAATTTTTTATATTGCATGGCCGCAATAGCTAAAGCATCACCAAGAGCAAGCTGAACAGTGGTACTAGATGTGGGCACTATACCCCCTGACTCACTTACTTGGGGAATTAATAATTTTATATCTGAAGCTTTATATAAAATAGATTCTTTTTTTGACATAATTCCAATTAATAATATTTTATTTCTATTTGCATATTGAATTATATTTTTGAGTTCATTAGTTTGTCCAGAATAGCTAATTAAGATTAAAACATCCTTTTTTTGAATAGAACCCAAATCACCATGAGAAGAATCGCTAGCAGATAAATTAAACGAAGGTGTTCCAACTGAAGATAGGGTGGCTGCTATCTTAGATGCTATAAGGCCACTTTTGCCAACTCCACAGACAATTACTTTAGATTGGCATTTTGCTATCTCGATTACAGCTTTATCAAATGAACTACCAATATTTCTTTTTAATTTTTGTAATCCTTTAATTTCAAGATCAATTACATTTCTAGCAACTTGAGTAAATTTTTTTTTGTTCATTAGTGTGACCAGATATCTTCTTTAAATAAAGCAAGATCGAGATCGACTCTAGTTTTTAGGAATTTTATACAGTCTTGATAAAGTTCCATTCTATTTTCTCTTTCTAATATTTTGTTAAGTTCTTCATGAATTTTATGCAGATATATTACATCGTTAGAACAGTATTTCATTTGATCAGAAGTTAGTTCTCCTCCAAAATCAGAAGTTTGAAACTGTTTACTGACATCAATATTTGTAAATGCTTTGATTAAAGTTTTCAAAGAATGAGAGTCGGTAAATGTTCTTGCAAGTTTAGATTGAATTTTTGTACATTCAACATTTTTAACATCAGTTTTTAAATAATATTTAATATGAGCCAGATCTGCTCTAGCATAGTGAAAAATCTTTTTAATATTTTCATCACTTAAAATTTTTATTAAATTAGGGGCATTATAAGTTTGTCTATCTAATTGAATTATATGAGCATCTGAATTTCCTGAAGATATCTGTATTAAACAAAGTGGATCACGCCTAACATTTAATCCCATAAACTCACCATCTACAGCTAATGAAGTGTTGCCCAATTTAAAATCATCTGGTAGATCATTTTTGTGCAATTGAATATTAATACTCATTTTTAAACATATATAATAGAAATTTTATGAAAGCAAAAAAAGTTCTAATTTTTGGTGGTAGTGGTCAAATTGGTAGAAACTTAATTAGAAAACTTACTAAGAATAATTATATAGTTACCGTTGTAACAAGAAACATTCATCAAAAAAGCTATATAATTAAAACACAAGCAAATGCTGGTTATATTGATATTGTAGAGGCAAACATTTTTGATGAAAATAAGATAAGAAATCTATTTAAAAAAACAGATATTTGTATCAATCTAATTGGAATTTTGTTTGAAAAAAAAGGTGGAAATACATTTAAAAATATTCATTCTATTTTTCCATCCTTATTAGCTAAACTTTGTAAAGAATATAATTTAAAGCATTTTATTCACTTATCAGCTTTAGGAATAAATGATGCAATAGATTCAGACTATGCAAAAAGTAAATTAGAGGGAGAAGCTAATGTTTTAAAAAATTTTCCACTAGCAACAATTTTAAGACCTTCAATTGTATATTCAGTAGACGATAATTTCACAACTAATTTTATGACCCTTCTAAATAGATTGCCAATTTTTCCTCTTTACTACGAGGGCAAAACAAAATTTGCACCAATTCATTGCTCAGATTTAACAGATACAATTAATTATGTAATTTCAAAAAATATCTACTCTAAAATAATCGAATGTGTTGGACCTGAAATAATATCTTTTAAAGAGTTATTGCAAAAATTATTAAATTTAATTAATAAGAAAAGAATATTAATACCTTTTCCATTACCGCTAGCTCAATTTTCGGCAAGGTTTTTTGAAATATTGCCAAATCCTTTACTTACTAGAGATCAATTAAGACTACTAAAATATGATAATATTTCATCTGGCAAATATAAAACTAACTCAGAAATTGGAATTCCTAGTGTTAAATTTTTTGACCAAGAAGTTAAAAAATATTGTTATATGTGGAGAGAAGGTGGCCAATTTTCTACTGAAAAATATATTTCTGAAGATTTGAAAAACAAAGCTAATTAAAAAAATTTAGGCTGACTGTATTTTTTTTTCTATAAATTCTGGAACTTCCTCTTTTTCTGTGACTTCTTCTTTTTTACCTTTAGGTTGGTATGCATACAGAAGGTGTAATTTACAGTAAGAAAAATCTTTTAGAGATGATCTGCCACAAAAATAAAACGACTTTTCATCCGGATGACCTATTGGCCATTTACAAGAACTTTCGTCAAGCTCTTCTAATTGTTTAGGGTTTTCTGGTTCAAAATCTTTTTCAATGATTAAAGATTTAAATTTACTTTTTCTACCTCTTTTGGTTTTATTATTGTTTTCTTCGATAGAATTTTCAAAATTTTGATTTGAAGTGGCGGTTCTAGTTTTTATTTTTGCTGATAAATTTAATCTATGAGCCTTTCCAATGACTGCATTTCTGCTGATACCACCTATAATCTCAGCGATTTGACTTGCAGTATTACCTTTGCCCCAAAGTTCTTTTAGTTTTGATACTTTTTCTTCGTTCCAGCTCATTATCTATATGTTGTATTATGTTTTCTAAATATAACAATATACTGATACAAAATGTAAATAAACAAGCAATATCTCAAAGTTATCAACAAAAATAAGCTTAAATTTGTTTAGATGTATTTTCAATCATAACTTGTATCTAATTATTAAAATTTATAAAAACTGACTTAAAATTATGAGCTATTTAACAAAAAATTATAACAGAAAAAAAATTTCTTTTAAAAGGGGAAAAGGTAGCTTCTTATATTCTGTTGATGGTAAAAAATATTTAGATTTTGTTCAGGGAATAGCTGTAAATTCATTAGGTCACGCTCATCCTAAATTAGTCAAAACAATTAATGCTCAATCTAAAAAACTTTGGCATGTTTCAAATGCTTTTATAATCCCTGAAGGGGAAAAGTTAGCTAAAAAGTTAGCTAAAAAAACATTTGCTGATTATGTTATGTTTCAAAATAGTGGTGCGGAGGCAACAGAGGCGGCAATAAAAGTTGCTAGAAGATATTTTTATTCAATTGGAAAGCCAAAAAAAAATAGAATTTTATGTGTAAAAAATTCTTTTCATGGAAGAACACTAGCTGCAATTTATGCTAGTGGATCAAAAAAAATGACTGAGGGATTTGGACCAAAAGTTGGAGGATTTGATCATTTTGAATTTGGAGATCATAAATCTTTAAAAAAAAAGATTACAAAAAATACTGCAGCTATAATGGTTGAAACTATTATGGGTGAAGGTGGTATAAAAGTAATACCCGATTGGTGTTTAAAAGAATTAAGAAAAATTTGTAATAATAAAGATATATTATTAATATTAGATGAGGTTCAGTGTGGAATTGGAAGATCTGGAGATTTTTTTGCTTTTGAAAAATCCAAAGTAAAGCCTGATATAGTACCAATCGCAAAAGGGATTGGTGGTGGATTTCCAATTGGAGCAGTTTTAATGAATAAAAAAGTGGCTTCTGGAATGACAGCTGGAACACATGGTTCGACTTTTGGTGGCAATCCTTTGGCTATGGCCGTTGGTAATTCAGTAATGGATATTATTGCCAATAAAAAGTTTTTAAAAAATGTTAAAAATATTTCTAAATATTTTTTAGTAAATCTCAATAAGATTAAAGAAAAATATCCTGGAGTTATAAAAGAGATTAGAGGAAGAGGTTTATTGATTGGAATACAGCTTCATACTGATCAAGCTAATTTTATTAAAAAATTAATGGATAATAAACTATTAACCATTAGAGCTGCTGAAAATGTAGTTAGAATTTTGCCACCATTAAATGTTAAAAAAAATGAAATTGATCAAGCTATAAAAGTAATTAAAAAAGTATGTATAGAGGTAAATTAAAATGAATCATTTTATAAATTTAAAAGATGTCCCAGCCAAAGATCTTCAAAAGATTGTTACTGATGCAAAAAAAAGAAAAAACTTAAGAAAAAAATTAAGCACATTAGAGGTTGATAAAGGAGCACCTTTAAAAGGTAAATTGCTTATACAAATGTTTGAAAAATCAAGTTTAAGAACAAGATTGAGCTTTTATCTAGCAATTAAGCAGCTTGGAGGGGGAACACTTACGCTTAGATCAAATGAACTTCATCTTGGTCAAGGAGGGGAAAGTGTTGCTGATACTGCAAAAATACTTTCGACTTATGGTGATGGTTTTATGTTGAGAACTGATAGTGATCAAAAAGTTGAAAATTTTAGAGATCATTTAACAATCCCGGTAATTAATGGTTTAAGCCCATCCTCACATCCAACACAGGTACTTTCAGATGTATTTACTGTTGAAGAGATAAAGAAGAAAAAAATTTCAAAATTAAATATTTGTTGGATTGGAGACTCTAATAATGTTTTGGATAGTTTAATAGCTGCATCTGTTAAATTTTCATTTAAACTAAGCATAGGATGTCCTAAAAATTTTGAACCAGGTAAAGAAGTTAGAGCATGGGTAAAGGCAAATAATAAAAAAATATTTATTAATAATGATCCTAAAAAAGCTGTCTTAGGAGCTGATGTGATATTTTCAGATAAAGTTATATCTTTAAATGATAAAGTTAATAAAAAGAAAAAAATTGAACAATTTAAAAAATTTAAGATAGATAAAAAATTAATGAGTTATGCAAAGAAAGATTGTATTTTTCTCCACTGTTTGCCTAGGGGATCTGAAGTGAGTAATGAAGTTTTTTTAGGAAAAAAATCTCATGTTTGGCAACAAGCTCTTAATAGAGTTCATGTTCAAAAAAGTATTTTATTATATTGTTTTGGAAAATTAAGGTAGTGGTACCGGACTATCAGAATTTTGATTTAAGTATTTAATTACTGAAGCTCTATCTTTTTCTTTTCTTAATCCAGCAAATGCCATTTTGGTTCCCTTAATCCATTTAGCAGGCTTAATTAAGTAACCGTTGAGTTCTTCAAAAGTCCACTCTTTATCGAATGATGCTAGGGCCTTAGAATATTTGTAATCTGTAACAGCGCCAGTTTTTCTCCCAACTACATTCCAAAGTGCAGGACCAATGTTGTTTTTTCCACCTTTAATAATTGAGTGACATGCAGCACATTTTTTAAAAACCTTTTCACCCACAGCTATATCTCCCATTGCCATTAATGCAGCTATATCAACTTTTTCTACCACAGCTGTTTCTACAGATGATGACACAGTTGTAGCTTGCTGCACCTCAACTGCATATCCTGGAGTTTTAGGTTTTTCTACGTGAAATATAATATTTGATAGTTTGCCAATACCAATTACTAAAAGAGCAACCATCAATACAGCAGCTATAATTTTATTTAATTCAAACGAATCCATATTTCTAAATATTATTTTGAACGTATAGCATGATAAATTAAAAAATTACCAAAATTTAATGTATAATTTTGCCTCTATTTCTATTTATTGGGTATAATAAATTGCAAAATTAATGAAAACATTAACCATTATACCATCTCGATTATCAGCCACAAGATTGCCAGGTAAGCCCTTGTTAAAGATAAATAATTTATCAATTATTTCACACGTCTTTAGAAAAGCTCAAGAAGCAAATCTAGGAGAGGTATTTGTTGCAACTGAGGACCAAGAAATAGTCGATGATGTCACAAATAACGGAGGTAATGCTATTTTAACAAGTAGAGATCACAAAACTGGAACTGACAGAATTTATGAAGCATTAAAGAAAATAGACCTTAAAGGTATTGATTTAATAATGAATTTACAAGGGGATGAACCAGCAATAAATATTGAAGACATTGTTAGTTTAAATAAAAAAATGATTAATAGTAAGTCGAGAATAGGAACTCTTGCAGCAAAAATTAAAGATTTTAAAGATTTAAAAAATGAAAATATTGTAAAAGTCATAACTGAAAAAAATCTAGATAACGATCAATTTCCAGAGGCAAAGACTTTTATAAGAAATTCTTCAAATAAAGATAACATTTATCATCATATAGGAATTTATTGTTATTCATCTGTAGCTCTTGAGGAATTTGTTAAATTGAGTCAGTCTCAAAATGAAATTAAAAATAGATTAGAGCAATTAAGAGCTTTAGATAATGATATTAAAATAAATGTAGCACTTGCTAAATCAAGTCCAATTGGGGTTGATACTGAAGAAGATTATCTGGCCTTAAAAAAAATTATGGAATATAAAGTTTAATGAGTAAGATTTATTTTCAAGGTACTTTTGGAGCATATTCCCATTTAGCAGCTTTATTAGTCGACCCAAAAGCAGAGATAATACCTTGCAAAACTTTTGATGATTGTTTTAATAATGCAGCATTAGAGCCTGAATGTAGAATAATTATTCCAGAATCAAACAGAATTACAGGAAATATTGGTATTGAATATTTAATTTTTAAATACAGATTAAATATTTATATGGAACATTTTCAAAAAATTGAACATAATTTATTAGGTCAATCAGGAGCAAAACTTAGCGATATAAAAGAAGTGTATTCTCATGCTCAAGGTTTGTCTCAATGTTCAAAATTTATAAAAGATAATAATATAGCAGAACATATTAGAGCAGACACGGCAGGATCTGCTGAGATGATTTCAAAGACCAAAGATAAAAAGCAAGCTGCGATAGCCTCTTCATTAAGTGCAAAAATTTATGGATTAGATATTATTAAAAAAAATATTGAAAATGAAAGTGGAAACTTAACAAGATTTTTAGTTATGGGAAAAAATATTGCTCAACCTGAGTTTGGAAACAAGAAATATATCACTTCTTTTTTGTTTAAGCTTAAAAGTAAGCCAGCTGCTCTTTACCAGTCTCTTGGAGGGTTTGCGATTAATGGTGTAAACTTAACAAAGTTGCAAAGTTATCCAGAAAAAAACACATTCGATTCCTTCTTTTTTTTATGTGATTTAGATGGACATATTGAAGATCCAAAAGTTCAAAAATCTTTAGAAGAGTTAGGTCTTCATTGTGAGGATTTTCACGTCTTAGGTGTTTTTGAGGCAGATAAATTAAGAGAGAAAAAAAAATAATCTTTTCTTGTAGAATAGAAAATTTAACTGCTATAATAGTTTCGGAGGCTAGAGGTGGATGCTGCTTGAACCCGACCAGATCTTAACGGAAGCAGTCGTAGAGACAGTTATTCAGGTTCTAGTCTCCTGAAAATTAAAAAATGAATAATAACTCAAAAGTATTAGCGTTAAAGTATAGACCACAAAGTTTTGATGATCTTATAGGTCAAGAAGTTGTGGTAGAAACTATAACTAATTCAATAAAAGCAAATAAAGTTCCCAATGCTTATTTGTTCACTGGAATAAGAGGAATTGGTAAAACCACGACTGCAAGAATAGTTGCTAAAGCACTCAATTGTTCAAATGGTATAGAAAATTTATGTAAAGAAAATTTATGTGAAAATTGTGAGGCAATAACAAACTCAAGTCATATTGATGTTCTTGAAATGGATGCTGCAAGCAAAACAGGTGTAGATGACGTTAGAGATTTAATTGAATTTTCAAGATACGGGCCAACTTCAGCAAAATATAAAATATTTATCATAGATGAAGTTCATATGCTAAGTAAACAAGCGTTTAATGCATTATTGAAAACACTTGAAGAACCACCTGAATATCTTAAGTTTATTTTTGCAACTACAGAAATTAAAAAAATTCCAATTACTGTTGTGTCGAGATGTCAAAGATTTGATCTATCTAGAATTAAATCAACAGAATTATTTGAATTTATAAAAAAGATAAAGGATAAAGAAAATGGTAAAGTTTCAGACGATGCTTTAAAATTAATTATTAAGATATCAGAAGGATCTGTGAGGGATGCCTTATCCTTGTTAGATAGAGCTCTATTAAGTTTAGACGATAATACAGAATTAGATCTAAATGCAGCGCAGAAAATTTTTGGTTATTTTGATAAATCTCAATTAATTGATTTATTTCAGTTAATTTTAAATGGTGAAGAAAACAAGGTGATCAATATTTACAGAAAAATATATGATCAAGGAGTTGAGCCAAAAGTTTTTATTAATGATTTTTTAGAACTTCTTTATTATTTTAAAAATATCAATTCATTAACTTTAGAAAGTACTAATTTTTCTCTTAATGATGAGGAGTTTACAAGAATTAAAGATATATCTAGTCAAGTAGATGCAGAAGTTTTAATTCTATTTTGGCAATTTGCAATCTCGTCGCTTGAAGAATTAGATATTGTCTCTAATCAGCATTTATCAATTGAGATGTTCTTAATAAGATTAATGCATTTAAGTTCTATAAAATTAAAAAAAACACCTGATTTTAATACTGATGAAAGCTTAGAAAGTGCAGCTGTCCTGAAACAAACTGATATAGAAAATGTTACACAAGCTATAGATCAAATCAAAAATATTGCTCAAGAAAAAAAAAATAAACCTGAAATTGAAACAGAAATTAAAGCAATAGATAAAAGTTTAATTAATTCATTTAATGATTTGTTAGATGCCTGTTTAGAAAAAAAAGAAATTAAATTAAAATATGAATTAGAAAAAAATGTTAACCTAGTTAAATTTGAGAGAAATAGAATAGAAATTTCCTTCAATGATAATTTAGATAAAGATTTTGTTAAAGATTTGTCCGCAAAACTTTTTGAATGGACTAGTGAAAGATGGATAATTACATTTAGTAAATCTAAAGGTGAAATGTCAGTAAAAGAGAAACAAAAAAATAAAAGAGAAGAATTAATAAATGAAGTTAAAAATTCAGAAATCTATAAAACTATAATAGAAAAGTTCCCAGATGCTGAATTGACCGATGTTAAATTAAATAAAAAAGAGGATTAAAATGACTGATTTTACTAAAATTTTAGATAAAGCTAAGGAACTTGAAGCTAAAATGAAAGAAAGCCAAGAAAAAATCAAAGAGATTAGGGCCGAGGGGGTTTCTGGATCTAATTCAGTTAAAATTATACTAGATGGAGAAGGTGAGATGCAAAACATTAAATTATCTGATGATATAATGAAAGAAGATAAAACCATTATAGAAGATTTAATAGTGGCTGCTCACAACAGTGCTAAGTCTCATCTTAAATCAAAGACCACAGAAGAAATTTCAAAAGCTACAGGAGGTTTTGGAATTCCTGGTTTTAAATGGCCATTGTAATTGATGCAAAATATTAATGAGATTGAAGAATTAATAAAGTTAATATCAAAACTTCCTGGTTTAGGCCCTAAGTCAGCAAAAAGAATTGTTTTAAAATTAATTAATAATCGTGATGAACTTGTCAAGCCTATGGCTATTACGTTAGATCAAGTTTATAAAAATGTAACCAGGTGCAGTTCTTGTGGGTCTTTAAAATCAAATTCAAATGGTTGTATTAATTGTGAGGATACAAAAGAAAAATATACTAAAATTTGTGTAGTTGAGGATATTGCTGATCAATGGTCAATTGAAAATTCAAATATTTTTCAGGGTTATTTTCATATTTTGGGAGGAACCATTTCCTCTGTTGGGCAAAGAAAAGAAGATCTTTTAATCAACTCGCTAGTAGAAAGAGTGAATAGAGAAAATATTGAAGAAGTAATATTAGCAACAAGTGCAACTGTTGAAGGGCAAACTACAGCTTATTACATTCAAGATAGTTTAAAAAATTCAAAAGTGAAAATTACTAAATTAGCTCAAGGTTTACCTGTTGGTGGAGAAATTGAGAGTTTAGATGATGGAACTTTATTTTCTGCATTTAAAAATAGAGCTAATTTAAATTCTAATTCAGATTAAGTTTTTTTTTCAATCTATTTTGATGCAATAAAGGTTCTGTATATCCTGACGGCTGATCCATACCTTTAAAAACTAAATCACACGCAGTTTTAAAAGCTAAAGATCGATCAAAGTCATCACTCATCTTAATATATTTTTCATCTCCTTTATTTTGTTCATCAACAATTTTTGCCATATCTTTCATAATTTCAGTTACTTGAATTTTAGTTGTTATTCCGTGATGAATCCAATTAGCAATATGTTGTGAAGATATTCTAAGTGTTGCTCTATCTTCCATAAGTCCAATATTATTTATGTCTGGAACTTTTGAACATCCAACTCCTTGGTCAATCCATCTAACTACATAACCCAACAATGTTTGCGCAGAGTTTGAAATTTCTTTATTAATTTCATCAACTGACCAATTTGGTCTATCAGCAACTGGTATTGTTAATAGATCATCAAGTTTTGCCTGCTCTCTATTTAAAATTTTCTCTTGCTCGTCAAAAATATTAATTTCATGATAGTGTAAAGCATGCAGAGCAGCAGCTGTAGGAGAGGGAACCCAAGCACAGTTAGCACCCGCTTTTAAATGACCAGTTTTTTGCTCCATCATATCTTTCATTTTATCTGGCATTGCCCACATTCCTTTTCCTATTTGTGCTTTTCCAGATAACCCACACTTTAAACCAATATCAACGTTGTTATTCTCATAAGCTAAAATCCACTTAGAAGATTTCATATCTCCTTTTTTAATCATTGGCCCAGCCTTCATTGATGTGTGCATTTCGTCACCAGTTCTATCTAAAAATCCTGTATTGATAAAAAATACTCTATTTTTCAAGGTTCTTATACATTCTTTCAGGTTAACAGATGTTCTTCTTTCTTCATCCATAATTCCTATTTTACAAGTGTATTGTTCTAACCCCAAAACTTCTTCAACTTTAGAAAAAATTAGATTGGTAAATGCGGTTTCATCTGGTCCATGCATTTTAGGTTTCACAATATAAATTGAACCAGTTCTAGAATTATTTTTATTTTTAATATCATGAAGTGCCGCAGTTGAAGTGATAAAAGCATCCATAATACCTTCGGGTACTTCATCTCCATTACTTAAAATTATTGAAGGATTGGTCATTAAGTGCCCAACATTTCTTATTAATAAAAGGCTTCTGCCATGTAATTTAAGTCCTTTACCATCTTTTGAAATATAACTTCTGTTTGGATTAAGTTTTCTTTCAAATAATTTACCAGCTTTTTCAAATTGTGTTTTAAGATTACCCTTCATTAACCCTAACCAGTTTCTATAACAAATAATCTTATCTTCAGCATCTACAGCAGCAACACTATCCTCGTTGTCACAAATTGTTGACACAGCAGACTCTAGTATTATTTCACTAATTCCAGCGTGATCTTGTTGAGCACTAAAAGCTCTAGGGTCTCTTAAAATCTCTATATGTAAGTTATTATTTTTAAGTATTATGGCAGATGGATTGTCAGCCTCACCTCTATGCCCTATAAATTTTTGTTCATCAATTAAATTAAAACCATCAGCACCTTTTAAAATTACTAAATGACCTTCTTTAATAGCAATGCTAGTAATTTTGTGCCAACTTAAATCTTTTAAAGGAAAATATTTATCTAAAAAATCTCTACCATATTTAATTACCATTTCGCCTCTTAACGGATCATATCTTTCAGATACACTATCTTCAGACTCCTCGATAACATCAGTTCCATAAAGACTGTCATATAAACTCATCCATCTTGCATTAGCAGCATTAAGGGCATATCTTGCATTCATAATTGGTACCACCAATTGAGGTCCTGCAATTTTAGTTATTTCATCATCAACATTTTTAGTTTCAACTAAGAAATCTGGACCTTCTTCTTTTAGATAATCAATTTCAATCAAAAATTTTTTATATTCATTTAAATTAAATTCGTTTCCTTTATTTTTTATATGCCACTCATCAATTTTCTTTTGTAAATTTTCTCTAATATTTATTAATTCCTTATTCTTAGGTGCAAGTTCTTTGACTACTTTTTCAAAGCCAGTCCAAAATTGTTCAGATGAAATATTTAGATTTTCTAGTAGTTCTTCTTGGATAAATTTTGCTAAATTTTCTGAAACTTTAAGACTGTTAATATTTATATATTTTTCTTGCATAGCACCTTAATATTTGCCCCATCTGTATTTTTGCCTGAGAGTTTTGCTCCTTCGGCGGAAATTAATCTCTTTCCAGAGTGTTATGCTTTTTGACGGTCCTTTTGCCTGAGAGTTTCCGGGGTGGTTGCTCCTTCGGCGCTAAATATGACTAATTAGTCTCTCCCGACTACTAATTTCTACTCTGAATAAAAATTAAGTCAATCGTTATCATGAAGCAATTTTTCTACTAAACATTTTATTGCCTTTTTTAAGAATTAACTATGCTTTATAAATAAAGCATGAAAAATTATCTTAATTTTGAGTCAGATATAAAAAATCTAGAGAGTGAGATTGAAAAATTAAAGGATCCATATAACCAAGATGGGCTTTCAGAAGTAGATACTCAAAAAATATCAACTGTTCAAACCGAATTAGATGAGAAGCTAAAAGATATTTATTCTAATCTAGATCCTTGGCAGACGACAATGGTTGCAAGACACGAAGATAGACCAAAATCAAAATTTTTTATCGATAACTTATTCGACGATTTTATTTCTTTGTCTGGTGATAGATATTATGGAGAAGACAAGTCAGTTATTGCAGGTTTTGCAAAATTTAATGGCAATTCAGTATTAATAATTGGTCAGGAAAAAGGGGAAAACCTAGAAAGCAGAATTGAAAGAAATTTTGGAATGATGAGACCAGAAGGTTATAGAAAAACAATTAGATTAATGAATTTAGCAAATAAATTTAATATACCTATAATTTCTTTCATCGATACGCCTGGTGCATATCCAGGAGTTGGGGCCGAAGAAAGAGGACAAGCGGAAGCCATAGCGAAGTCAATTGAGTGCTGTATGGAGCTTAAGGTTCCAACTTTAGCAATTATAATTGGTGAAGGAGGTTCAGGTGGTGCAATAGCGTTAGCCTCTTCGAACAAAGTAATTATGTTAGAAAATTCAATTTATTCTGTTATCTCGCCAGAGGGATGTGCAACTATTTTGTGGAGAGATCCAAAAAAAATGCTTGATGCTGCAAAAGCAATGAAGTTATCAGCAAAAGATTTATTAGAACTAAAAATTATAGATGAAATAATTCCAGAACCCTTGGGTGGTGCTCATAGGGATAGAGATTTAATGTTAGATAATTTAAGAAGCTCAATATCTAAAAATTTAGAATATTTTAATGATTTATCAGCTGATGAAATTATGAATGAAAGAAAAGATAAGTTTTTAAAAATTGGAAGAAACAAAGGTTTTGTAACTAATTCAGATAACTTAAGTACTTTGATTGATAAAAATAATCATTTTGAAATACTTAAATCTAAAAAATTTTTGATAGGATCAGTGGTTGTGGGGTTGGTTTTATTGTCAGTTGCACTTAGCTTGTTTTAAATCGCTTATAAAGCACCACAACAATGCTTAAATTTTTTTCCAGATCCACAAGAGCACGGTTCATTTCTGCCAATTTTTTTCCCACTTTTAATTTGCTCTACTAGTGACTGTTTTGTTTCTTCTTTTTCTTGCCTCTGTTCAGTAACAACTTTTAAATTCATTAAAATAGTCACATAATCTAATTTTAGTTTATCTAAAAGATTTGAGAATAATTCAAACGCCTCTTTTTTATATTCAATTAAAGGATCTCGTTGTCCATAAGATCTAAGCCCAATTACTTGTCTTAGTTGTTCTAAGTATTGAATATGAGATTTCCAATTCAAATCTATTGATTGAAGAAATATTCTTTTTTCTATCTCTTTTGCATGATCTTCTCCCAAAAGCTTAATTCTTTCCTGTCTAGATTCTAAAAATTTATTTATAATTTTTTCTTTTATTTCATCATCTTTTGAAGAAATTAATTCTTTAAATTCAACCTCACCAAAACTTTTTCCAATAATTTGTTTAAGACGATTGCTAAATTCATTACTTTTAGGGTTTGATAAGTTCTTTATTTTTAACTTTATAATATCTTGAATTATTTCATTTAAAAATTCATCAGAGTAACTAAATATATTTTTACTATTCATTGCATCTTTTCTTTGAGAAAATACAACGTGTCGTTGGTCATTTAAAACGTTATCAAATTTAATTAAAGTTTTTCTAATATCAAAGTTTCTAGCCTCAACTTTTTGTTGAGCTCTCTCAAGTGCTTTATTTATCCATGGATGATCAATGCTCTCCCCATCTTTGAGTCCTAATTTTTCTAACATTTTATTCATGGACTCGGATCCAAAGATTCTCATTAAATCATCTTCAAGACTTACATAAAATATAGAACTTCCCTCATCACCTTGTCTCCCAGATCTACCTCTTGCTTGATTATCAACTCTACGAGACTCCATTCTCTCAGTTCCTATAACAAATAATCCACCTAAGGATTTTATCTTACTTTTATCAGTTTTAAGTTGATCTTCTGGAATAGAACCTTTTTTTCCACCAAGTTGAATATCCACACCTCTTCCAGAAATACTTGTTGTAATTATTACTGATTTTTCTTTACCAGCATTTGCAATTATATCTGCTTCATTTTCATGGTTTTTAGCATTTAAAACTACATGTTTTATATTTTTTTTCTTTAATAAAGCTGAATAAACCTCAGACTTATTAACACTAGATGTAAAAATTAAAATTGGCTGTTTAGCTTCATGACATTCAATTATTTTATCAATAATAGCATTATTTTTTTCATCTTCTGTTCTAAAAATTTGATCATTAAAATCTTTTCTGATCATTTCATTATTAGTTGGAATTATTACAACAGGTAAATTGTAAATTTCAAAAAATTCTTCAGCTTCTGTAGCAGCAGTTCCTGTACATCCAGAGATTTTTTTATAAAGTTTAAAATAATTTTGATAAGTTATAGATGCTAAAGTTTGATTTTCAGCTTGAATATTGATTTGTTCTTTTGCTTCTAAAGCTTGATGTAATCCATCACCAAATCTTCTACCTTCAAGTATCCTACCCGTAAGTTCATCTATAATTTTTAAATTTTCATCCTGGATAATATAATCTTTACCTTTTTCAAATAGATGGTTGGCTCGAAGGGCTTGATTTACATGGTGCACTAAATGTAAATTTTCTGGATCATAGAAATTATTATTTTTTAAAATTCCAGCATTAGAAAATATTTTTTCTACATTGTTAATCCCATCATTAGTTAAAAGAATACTTTTTTCTTTTTCATCTATTTCATAATCTTTATTATTTAATTGTTTTACCAGTTTATCGACAGCAAGATATTGGGCTGTTTTATCTTCAGTTGAACCTGAAATAACTAAGGGCGTTCTAGCTTCATCAATTAGACAAGAGTCTATTTCATCAACTATAGAAAATGAATGTTCTCTTTGTACCATATCATTTTCTGAAAATTTCATGTTATCTCTTAAGTAATCAAATCCAAGCTCACTATTTGTTGCGTAGGTAATATCACAATTGTAATTTTTTTTACGCTCAACATCATCCTGATCATTATTAATATAGCCTGAAGACAAGCCTAAAAAATTATAAATTAGACCCATTTCAATAGAGTCTCTTTTTGCAAGATAGTCGTTGACTGTTACAATATGAACTCCTTTTTCACCAAGTGCATTTAAGTAAGCAGCCAATGTAATGGTTAGAGTTTTCCCCTCTCCAGTTCTCATTTCTGCAATTTTCCCTTCATGAAGAACAACACCCCCAATTATTTGAACATCAAAATGTCTTTCATTACGAGTTCTTTTTGAAGCCTCTCTTACTAACGCAAATGCTTCAGGCAAAATATCGTCTAAGGTTTTTCCTTGTTTTAATTGTTCTTTATATTCAAGTGTTTTTTTTGGAAACTCTAAATCATTAAGATCTTTAAATTCATCTTCTAGCAAATTTATTTTTTTGAGAATTTTACCTATTCTTTCAAGCTCTTTTTGATTATTAGACTTGATGAATTTTGTAATGAAATTTAATGGGTTAAACATGAGTATTTGATTTATTCTTTACTTATATTGTTTAATATATGAATTAAATAATTATTTTAAATACCATGGGAATTAATTTATCAAATTTTTTATCTTCTAAATCCAAAAATGCTAGAATGATTGATTTTCAAGACTTGGACCATATCGATGGTTTATCAATTTCTGTTGTAAGTGCGAATTTATACAATGACAATAGAGATGACTTATCATTGTTTTATTTTAGAGATGGGGCAAACTACGCTTCTGTTTATACCCAGTCAAAAATAGTATCAGAAAATATTAAATGGAATTTAAACCAAAAAAGCAAAAAGATATATTCACTTCTAGTTAACACTAGAAATGCGAATGCTTTTACAGGCAAACAAGGCTATGAAAGTCTTAAAAAGTTGTCAGAAATTATTTCAGCCGGATTAACAAAAAAACAAGAGCAAGATGAGGATATTCCAAAAAAAATTTCTTTCAAAGAAATTATGTTTGGTTGTACAGGAACTATTGGTGAACCTTTTCCATATAAAAAAATTTCTGATCAAATTCCTAATTTAATTAATAAGATTAAATATACCCAAAACAAATTTCTTTGGATGAAAGCAGGGTTAGGAATTATGACAACAGATACTAAACCCAAATTAGCAATGGAAGTGTGTACCATTGGAAATAAAGAAGTAAAAATTTATGGAATAGCAAAAGGCTCGGGTATGATCTATCCAAATATGGCAACAACTCTAGCGTACATTTTTACAGACGCAAATATTTCAAATGATATTTTAAAAAAATTATTAAAAAAGAATATCTCTACAACTTTTAATGCAATCACGTGTGATGGAGATACAAGCACAAATGACATGGCAACTATTTTTGCAACTGGTAAAGCTAATAATGCTAAGATTAAAAATTTTAATGATAAAAAAATTAAAGTTTTTGACAAAGCTTTAAACAGTGTTTTATTGAATTTAGCCAAAAGAGTAGTTGCTGATGGAGAAGGATCCTCAAAGTTTATAACTATAAATGTTAAAAAATGTAAATCTGATGCTGAGGCTAAACAAATAGCTTTTTCAATTGCCAACTCGCCTCTTGTTAAAACTGCAATTGCTGGCGAAGACCCTAATTGGGGAAGAATTATAATGGCGATTGGTAAAGCAGGCCCAAATATAAACTTAAAAAAATTATCAATCAAATTTGGAGATTTTAAAATTATTCAAGATGGTAAATTACATCAGAGTTATGATGAGACAAAAACTTCTAAATATATGAAAAGTGACTTCATTGATTTTGATATTGAAATTTTTACAGGAAAGAAAAGTTTTACTGTTTATACAATGGATTTTACAAAAAAATATATTGAGATTAATGCAGATTATAGAAGTTAAGAGTATTGAAAATTTAATAATTATTATTAATTAAAAACCGTGATCAAATATAAATTAGAATGTAGTGATTGTGAAATAGCTTTTGACAGCTGGTTCGCCTCTTCTGTTGAATATGAAAAGCTTAAAAAAAAAAATTTATTAGTAT
>ERZ651776.2002-NODE-2002-length-23236-cov-4.875642_pt1 | contig 23236 bp, 14 predicted proteins | sample MGYA00514761_ERZ651776 | MGnify/ENA metagenome assembly ERZ651776 | reverse complement strand
GTGAGTTCTGCTCGCTGTACGGTGACACTTGCGCATCCTCCCGCTAACTTTCCTCTTACTCTCTTGACTCGTCGCATTGTCGCTCACACACATACGTTCCTCTTTGTCCGCGTGACTCCGCAGCGTCGACGAACTGGACCCTGGGACTTGGGTTTACAAGCCACTCGTGATTGGCCCTGATTGTGAAGTCCAGCGCGTCCTTGCACACTATCAAGAGAACGGCTACTCATGCAAAGCTGAGGACAGGGAAGGATTTGGAGACACGTGCAACACTGCCCTTTTCACTTTCTCGATGAACAGGATTGGTTAAACACATAATTAACCCCTGGGTAGGATTTCGAAAACCTCGAAAGCACAGTAAGCACAGTAAGGACAGTAAGCACAGTAAGCACAGTAAGGACAGTAAGGACAGTAAGGACAGTAAGCACTGGGGAAAAAGAAGCATCCGGTTTGCTCACCAAAAAATATCTGCTTTTCATTTCACTTTTTTACGACGATGAATTTAGTACGCGCTTTTCCATTGCAGGGAGTGACTCAAGGAAACTTTCCATGGGTCCTTTTGTGTTGCGGTCGGTGTGGCCATTGCGTTTCGTGTCAGTATCCCGGGCTTTATTTCGCCCCTTTTTTCTGCAGCCAGCCCGCCCCAAAAGAATATAACATACCCGGAACATTAACAAGTGTCCTTAGCTAATCTCAGCACATTTTAAACAAAGTAATTTAATGTCATTTCATATTGTCCTCTTCCCCCCTTGCCCGCCCTCAAGAATTTCCACCCTAGTACAAATTCTTGAGTAAGCTTTCTCTCCACTTCAAGTCAAACTTTTGCATCAAGCTGCTTTTTCGCCTAACAGAACTAGCTTCGGCAGCAGTGTCTCCTGCGTTGCTACCTCGTATACTACTGTTCACAAGGATGCTCCTTTTCCTTGCGAGGGTAGTCAGTGTCCCGCTTTTTTCCACAGGGCTGCTGAGCTCAGCATCAGCAGCTTTGTTTGCTGCATCTCCAAGCAAATTCTGCGAGCCCGAATAAGGAGTACTGTCATCGTCCCTCCAAACAGCGACGCTTCCCTCCACGACGTAATCCTCTAAGATGACATCGAGCGGTGCTGCCATTTCCTCCTCAAACAAAGTGTGTTCATCAGGGTTGCTCCACAAATACACGAGACTCGCGATCATATTCTCCATGTTGCTCCCTTCACCAATTTTCAAAGCCTCCCTCATTACAGCTACTGCCGCTTCGACCTTATTCAACTTGAACAAACTCTTTGCCAGGCAGACATGATTGCTACACCTGCCAGGCTCCAATTCCACAGCCTTCTTGTACAGCGTGCATGCAACCAAGGGAAGACCCGCAATTGTGGCCGCATCACCAAAGCCTCGCCAAGTCTCGTCGTTTTTGATCCAACCATTGAATCCTTCCTCATCGTAGTAATTTCCGATACCTTCAAACACAGTAATATATGTCTGCACGCTCTGCTTTTTGAACGAGGATTTCCTGTTCTCCATGTCTTCATGAGTAATAATTTCGTCGCTTTCCCCCCTCAGTTTCAAGCCGACTTCCTCTGATATTCTCTCAAAGATTAATCCCATGAAAAATGTCATCTCTAAAACCCCCACCGCCCCCCCTCCGATGCCCCGAATAATGGCACCTTTAAGTAATTCAAGGCACTCTTCAAACCTACCCATCTCGAAATACAAGCATGCAATGTCAATCTTTACCCTTCCCATTCTTATGTAAGTTGGAAAACTCTTGACAAGCTGCTCCAGTGTTGACAAAGCATTAGTGTAATCACCTTTACACAAATGGACCTCAGCAACCTGCTCCCAGGCACGGGCGTCACCAGCGATGTCTAATGACCTCAGTGCCTTGTCCCATCCCAAGGCGGCGCGCTCGACATGCACAAAGGCGGCTCGACTACCATCCTTTTTCCACAGATGTATGTGTGCCTCAGCAAGGGCTCGCCAGACTTCCGGCTCTGGCTTGGGGTTTACTTCAATTGCTCGCTCAAGTAATAACACGGCAGCCCTCCTCCTCAGCTCGTAGCCCTCGTCCAGGCCGCAATTCTTGTCAACACACAGCATGCCAAGCTTAGTTAATAGAGTAGAATTTTTCGGGTTAAGCTCAAGACGCTCGGCGACCGCAAGCCGCGCCGCAGCCCGAACATTGTCCCTCAGGAATCTAAGGCGATTTCCCCCTCGCGATGATTTCTTTGTCTTCAACTCTTCATTTTCATTCCTGTTGCTGTTGAGAGTGACAGGAAGCAAATAAGGGTTGTTGAGACTAATTTTTGTTGTCTTTCGCTCACTTCGCTTTGCCTCTTCATTCAAATCTGTGGCAAAAAAGTCAGCTGGTGATTGAAACGCTTTCTTATTGGGTGACCCATCGGGTGACCCACTGAAGGACCCATCAAGTGATTCGATATCCGAAACCTCGAACACATCTACTAACTCGTGCTCCCCATCGACAGGCTCCATTTCCTCCTCTGAAAGATCCTTACCCCCCCCTTCCTCCTCCTTAGCACCCTCCCCTCTCTCGTTCTCCTCCGTTTCTATCGCTCCCAGCTCATGCCCATCTCCTTCCCCACTTCCCGTAGCATTCTCAGTAATACTTATTTCCTTGCTCCTGGCCTCACTTCTCATGCTCTTTCTTGAACGCCCATCCTTCTCTTCTTCCTTTTTCTCTTCCCAACCACTCTCTTCACTCTCTTCACTCTCTTCACTCTCTTCACTCTCTTCACCCTCTTCACTCTCTTCACTCTCTTTACTTTCTTTACTTTCTTCACTCCTTCCCCCCTCCGCCTCCACCACTTTCCCCTCTGCTTCACTATCGCTATCGCTATCGCTCTCCTCACTGCTCAAGAACTCATTTTTCTGAACTTCTCCTTTGATGAGCGCCAACTTCTCCCCGGCAGACATATATTTTTGTTCCTTTTTAACAGCGACTGTGATTTTTTGCTTTTCCACCTTCTTTTTAATCGGACTATCTTCCACTTCCAAGACACCTCTCCCTAACTTCTTCTTGTTCCAGACACCCGTCTCAACGATCTTTTCGTGAAGCCTACACATGGTTAATAATTCGACCAATCTATCTTGGCTGACTATATCGTCAAGAACATCTTCCATCCCAAACCTTCTCAACTCGTCAATGATATCCCTTACACCCATCATTTCAACACTAGCAAGCAACTTTGCCCTTTTTCTTGCGTCACGATCAGCCCTCCTTGCCACGCTTCTCGCCTTCTGATTTTGAATGTGTTTTCTTCTCCTGAGCAAGTTCACGGCCCACCTATACTCAGCGCTACCAATTTCCAAGTCATGGTCGACTCCAACTAAATCTCGTAGCATTTTTTGCATGAACTCTTCTTTCGTGAGCTGCTCCTCCTTTTGCTGGTTCAACAGAACACTTTCTCTCCTCAACCTGCTTTGTGCAAAGCGTTCTTTCTCATCGATCTCGTGGTCTACCACCTTGCTCGCGTAAAAAATATCTCGGTCGAATGGTTTAGCAAAGTTGACCAAATTCTCGGCCTTCTCCTTATCCGCCTTGGCAGAGAAGCTCTTGGGAGGATTCTTCTTCAACTCATGGGCGCTGATCAAGCTCATATGGTCCCGCTTCAACATGCTGACCAGCATCGACTTGTACGCATATTTTTCATTCAATTCATTTACTTCGTCCCTGCTCGCCTCGTAGACGGGAGTGATCTCTCCTAGCTCATGTTTCAATTCGTTTTCCTCCTTTCCCAATTTCGCAAGTTCAAACTCTCCCTCTTTCACGGTTTTTTCGCAGAACCGCTTCTCTTCGTCCAACTCCAAAAATAATTCAGAAGCCGCGTCGAATTCCTCCTTGAGACCTTCCGGTAAGTCCCCCTCCTTCCGGTAAATCATGTTCTCGATTTTGTCAACTCTCGCCTTGAGTTTGTCATAAACTATCTTCGCTTCTTTCCACTGCCACGGTAGGCCGACCTTGGCGATTCGCGCAGTCTCCTTCTCGTACTCGTTCATACTCAGATGGAGCTTGTCTCGGCTCTCTTCATAATTGTGCTTCAATGACTCAATGTTGTACAGGCACATTTCGTACTCGCTTGTGGTGACGTTGAAAAGTGCTTCGATTTCCCTGAACAAACTCTCCTTCTCTTGTAGCAAAGTATAAGTGCTCATTTCCTCATAGATCGCTGTCCGAAGTTCAAGATCGACCACCTCGTCATAGCATGTCTCAGTGACTAAACCATCAAAGTCTTCCTTCTTTTGCTGCTCCCAAGCGCTTTTAGTGAGCTCTCTGATTCTCCCGGATATTTTCCTACTGTAGTGATTTGCATCAGTAACTCCATTTTTGAGCCTCATAACAATCTCGATTACATTTGCATAGCGCTTTTGAGCTTCATCCATGATTTTTAATGTCGACTTGGTGGTCTCCTCAATGGACACTTTGAGCTCGTCCATCATCAAATTATTTTTTTCATCCTTTCTCACAATATCAGCAAGCTCAGCTTTCCTTCTCCTCAAGTCCTTCTCATACTCCTCAACCTCACCACACAATACCTTATACTTGCTTCTCGCCGCTATTAAAATTTCTGGAGTCTTCAGCATCGCCTGCCTTTTTCTCTCTTCCTCTTCTTTCCTTCTGTTCCTCTGTGGCACGCCTTCGCTGCTCCTCGTCTTCGCGTCCAGCAGAGCCTGGCCCATTGTTATCCCTGGTTCTTTTTCAGCAACTTCTGCAAACGCCAAAATTTTCTCCTTGTCGTTCTTGTTCATTGCCTCGAGTTCATCCAGCAATTTTTTCGATTCGGCGAGCGGCGCTGTCGCGGAATGCAATTTCTTCGCGACCTTGGCGTAGTCCTTGTCAAGCTTCTTCAAGAATATCGCCGCGTCTTGCTTTTGTTGTTTGCAGGACTTTAGTTTTCCCTTTAAACTGGAAACATTCTTGTAATTGGTTAACTCAGCCTCCTGCATCGTCTTCTTGAGACGCTTTATTTCACCGCTGTTCGCGTGAAGGCTATCCGTGCTTTCTTTCACGTATTTCGTCGCAAACGAGTGAACTTTTACACATTCGTCAAGAATCATCCTGATCTTTTGAGCCTTAACATTGTTGACATCGTAGGCCAAAAGTGCCTCGATATCCGTCTCCCTGTAGTCCTCGAACGTCTTTTTCAGACCCTTTTTGGTTGCCATCGACAACCCGAAGGCTCCGACGGATCTTTTAGGATTGATTAAGGTAGTAATAGTCGCCTCCAACTCCGCATTTCTGCGCACTCGCTTGCTTTCTTCATCTTCGCTCTCTTCGTCGATGGCGGTGACTGTAGAGTTTACGCTTCCCATTGACTTCATTTTTTCTTTGAGACTTTGCTTGACAGCTGCGTTCACCACTTTCAGCATCTTTGGCTTAATGCTCTCCTTTATTAGATCCCACCCATACTCGTCGCTGTCCTTAGTGATGTTGGCGTGAAACTTGAAGTTGTTGTCTTTTGCCACTTGAAACATTCGATTTCTCATCTCGACAGCATCCCTGGCGATGTTTTTTTTCTCCTTCCAGTCTAATGGACTTTTTTCGGAGACAGCGCTGTAAAGCTCTTTGCTAACATTGCTATTAAAGCCACAGTTGCGGCAAATTAGATTTTTAAGCGTTTTGTTAACCTTCAGAGCTGTCTTGAACAATTCAGCGCCCTTTTCTCCCAGCTTGTTGTCGCTTATGTTCAGCGTCTGCAGCTCATCATTTCCGTAGAGTGCCACACAGAGCGCTTGAATGCCCTCTGTCATAGGACCGATGTCACAATTTACCAAGGTGAGGTTTCGAAGAGGGCAACCATGTGGAGCGAGTAGTGCGGTTCCAATATAGATTGCACCCATAAACCCAATTCTGCCATTTTTTCGGCTCATAAGTCGTTTGGCTGTCAAGACAGCGTGTGTTCCTGCACCTTGGGACTCTCCGTTTTCGTCATTATCTTCCTCCCTTGTAGCTGTCCCTTTCCCTTTCCTCCCCCTTTTCGCTTCTTTTCGGGATTTCTCTTCCTCCTCCTTCCTTTCTCTCTCAAGATCCTTCGTGGTTTCAAGAGGTCCACTCAAGAACAAATTCCTCAGCCGGCAATGTGGGTCACACAGCATGCCGGCGATAAACTTGGCGCCGTCCTCCGTAATGCGGTTGCTGGAAATATTGAGCGTCTTGAGGGTCGGGGACCCACCTAATGCCGTGCAAATTTCCCTGACCCCTTCATCCCCAATTAGGTTGTTGTTCAGGTAGAGCTCCATGAGGGAACGGTTTTGGAGCGCTGCCTGGCTAATTGCTTTGCAGCCCGGGTCTCCAATGGAACAGTTCACCAAGAACAACTTCACGACACTGGAATGCTTTAACAGCGTGGCCAGAACGGAAGCACCAATATCACCGATTTCGTTCGAAGCGAGATCTATCGTTCGGAGAGGGGAGTGCCCCAGGCCGTGTTGTGACAGCCTATTTAATATTAAGGCGAGTTTCTTACTCGTGACTCCAATTTTCTCCAGGTTTTCTCTCAGCTTGCCAAAGTCACCACCCAATGTGGCAAGCTCATGCACTCTCTCCTGCTCTTCTTCTGCCTCTCGCACTTTATGGTCCCAGCGCTTCTCGCGCTTGGACTCTTCTATTGCATCCCATTCCCCACCACCATCCTCCTCCTCCTCGATCTGGTTCTTCTCTTGCATCTCCAAATACTCAACGCTTCCTACTTTAATTTCTTTCTCCACCTCGACCTTGTTCTGCCTGAAGCCTGCGTGAGCATTCTTCCAATTTGCGTGATTTCGCTCCTCCATTTCCTTAAGGCGCTGCTTCTTGACCAATAGGGCAATGCGAGGCATTCCCTCAGCGATGCACTCGCCTACCAAACGGTTGGACAAAAGAGAACACAGCGCGATCCTCTCTTCTTGCAGTCTCAAGTCTTCGTCGTGTAGTTTCCCTTGGTTATTGGTAGCGATCATCATTTTGGTGGAGACTTTCATCTTGGCCCACTTCTTTTTTTGCCCCGTCAGAAGATTCTTACTAAAGTCCATCGAACGGAGTCGCTCTCGGGTCCGGGCGACGTCTTCGTCCTCCCCTTCGTGTTTTGAAACCTCCTCAGCTCCATTATCGTCGCCGTCGCCGCCGCCGTCGCCGTCGCCGCCGCCGTCGCCGTCGCCATGAACGTTGTCATCGTCCTCAAAATTGTCATTCGCAGAGTCTGGCAAAAATTGCACTTGCCTGGAACCTTCAGAAACCCCTTCTGCTTCTCCGTCAACTCCTCCTTCATGATAATTCCCCGTTTCATACCAACTTTGTTGGTTCTCATCCCAGACAATAAGCTGACCGCTCTCGTCATAGTAGCTCCTATCGTCATTCCCATCCTCTTCATAGTTTCCATAGTAAGGAGTAATCGCATTGCCCCACTCATCGTATTGCTGTTGATCGTAAAGTTGTTCCTGGTATCGCTGGTACTCCTCTCCCTCGATCCTCTTCTTCTTCCTCTCCTCCTCTGCTTCCATTGCAATTCGAATCATCTCAGGCACTTCCCATTGGCTCACCTCGGTTGCTGGATTATAATAAAACTTGGCCCCGTCATCATCAAAATGTTCCTCCCAAGTATCATACTCAACATCAGGGCGGTACAACTTGTGTTTCTTCCTCTCCGCCAAAGGCTTGAATCGACCTGAGCGAACCTGCCAATCTGCGAAGCCGCCAGTGTACATAATGTTTTCTGTTCCTCTGGGGGCTTCTTCGGGAGTTTTTGGACGAGCATAGCGCTCGTCTCGAGTTGCTGCATTTGGGTCAACCTTGTGCTTCTTAGCAAACTTGTTTCCTGTAGACCATGTAGGCATGTTGTCTTAGTTTGCAACGACGGGACGTCAAACAAACAACAACAACAGGGGGGGGGGAAGAGTGACCTCTGGAATATAATATAAGTCCGTCTTGGCTAGATTAGTGCTTCTACCATGATAAACACGTGTGTAAGCGAGGAAAATTTCTCACTAACTCTTATATTTGGTTTTACTCCTGAAAATGAGCAGGCTGTTGACCAATATTATAAAATCTGTTTAATTCACCCTTTTGGAACGAAACCTCGCCACAACGCTTTCTGAGCTGTTTTAGTGAAGACTCTGCCACTTTCCTCACTTTTAGTGGCTAATAACTCCATCCTGGTGACTAACAACAACGACAACTCCTCCCCAAACGTCTGGGTAAATTTCAATAACAAACCTCTAACTGGTCATGTCTGACCACTCAGGCTCAAACGCACCAACATCGCCCTCATCAAACGCAAACAATGACAGCAACGAGGAGAAGAAAGATGATGGGACCACCCCCAACCCTGACACGACCAACAATGAGGAGGCTAAAAAGGACCTGCCTGCCCCCGCCCCGGTTCTAAAGGTCGATCTAGACACCAATCCCCAGGATTCAGTTGCTTTCACCCTCTTGGACGATTTGACGAAACGGATTGGAGCCGACGAGGTGGAGGCATTGAAGGCTGTGTACCAACGTCTGTGGGAAGGTACTAGAGAGGCATTCAGCCAAGAGAAAGGTATGCTTAAGAAGTCCCGCCAGCTCAACAACGACGTGCTCGGGGAGCGGGTCGCCATGGAGAAGGCCCGAATCAGGCAGCAAGATGAGCAAGATCACATAGAGCACTTGGAGAGGGAGAGGGACGCCTCCCAAAAATTGCTTGATGAGGCAGAGCACAGCGACACGGTTGTCAAATATGAGCTACAGGAGCTCACCTCAGTCCACAACGATCTCGAAGACAGGCTGCTGGAGATGAAAGCCGAGAATGAGAAGAATGTAGGGCCTGAGCTGGAGAGGCTGAGGAAGGAGTTGGTCGATCTGAAGGCAGAAAGCGATGCAACTGATGATGCACACGAGAAGGACGTAAAAAGGAAGAAGGAGCTTACCGCAATCTTTGAAAAGCTCAGCGAAGAGCAAGACAAAAACGAAGATGAGGAAAAAGTATCCAAGCTAGCGTTAGTCAAGGCTCAGGCGGAGCCTGAGAGAATCAAGAAACAGGCTGACAGCGTCAGCAAGGCCGTTGACAGTCTGAGTGCAGAGGTTTATCGCCTGACAGAAAAGATCAAGAACGGCGATGCGGAGATTCTGCGCCAGCAGCAGAAACGCAAAGAAGCAGAAGACATCAAGACGAATTTGAATCATAAGTTGGAGTTGCATAGGGACACCATCGACCATCGTCAGCGGGATGTAGAGGCTGTCAGGAAGAATCTAGATTTGGAGAAGGCCAAGCACCACCAGCTTACGACTCAAAGGTTGGAGTTAGAGCTGAGTAGGAAAGAGGTAAGCAGGAAGATAGAGGATGGCGAGTGTACATGGTTTGCATAACAGATAACAGCACAACCCGATACTAACATTCAATTATTCTCCTTTTCCCGAACATAACGATAACAGACTGAAGAAAAATTGCGACACACAAACGACAGCTTGACCCTTGAGAAAAAACAGCTCGAGATCCAGAAGCGTCTGTTCAGAAAGAAACGCCAGATAAGTAATGCAAGCAAGGAAGTCATACCCGTCTTGAAAGCGCAAATAAACGACAACCAGCACCTGCTTGTAAGCTACACGACGGAAAACAAAAGATTATCGAAGAAAATCACCGAGATGGAGCAGGAAGTTGCCATTTATATCGCCAGGTCGCTGAAGGCCGGCGGCATCGAAGAGGATAAGCGGAAAGAGTTGAATGATCTCATTGAGGAGGTGGAGAAGAGCGAAATGGAAATCAGCCAGTGGCAGGCGGAAGAGCGTAAGCAGGCCAAGCTGATTGCCGTTTTGAATGCACAGAGGGAGATCAAGGCTCGAGAGGCGTTAAGATCGCAGATGAACGAGCACGAGACCAGGGAGCAAGTTAAAGTTAAAGAGCTCGTTATCCTGGATCTGACGAAGAAGTGTAATGAGGTAAACAACAGACTGAAAGAGTTCAGTGCGCTTTACGACGTTGTGAAGAATGAGAGGAACAACTATGTCAATCACATACAAGCAAGCACGCAAGCGCTGGCTGAAATGAAGGAGAAGATCAAGATATTAAACAACGAGGTGGAAATCCTTCGGAATGAGAGCATTGGGAAGGACAAGGTGCTGAGCAAGGAGAGGGCCGCACACCAGACGAGCCAAGCGCAGAGGGACAGCCTGAGACTGGACACGAACAAGGCGCAAGCTGAATACAAGAAGAAGCAAGAGATGGTGGAACAGCAAATAGTGGAAATTGACAAGCTGAACAGTATCATCAATGGGCTCGAGAAGGACATGCTGAGACTCAAAAGCCAATACGAAACGAGTGTGGAGGCACGGAACTTCACCGGGGTGCAGCTCATTGATAGGAATGACGAATTATGCATTTTGTACGAAAAGGCAAATTTGCAAGAGCAAACGATGAAGACTGGTGAAATTGCTATTCAGCAAAAGGACGAAGACATCAGAATGCTCAAGTTGCAACTTGGAGAGGTGCAGAGACAGATAGCGGTGACAAGGAATGTGCTTCCAGAAGGACCGGATCTAGCAAACAAGATCCAGCAGCTTCAGCAGGATTTGAATATGGAAAAGGCCATCACCGACCAACTTTGCAAAGATTTGGAAAATCCAGGCAACACAGAGAGGTGGAGGGAGCTTCAGGGGGATGATCCAGACAGTGAGCAACTATTGGCGAAAATCCAGGTCTTAGAACAGAGGCTTAACGACAAGAAAGAAAAACTTCTTGAGAAGGAATTGGTCCTAGAAGAGGTTTCAACTTTAACAGGAAAGCTCAGGAAGCAGGCTGGAAGTGGTAGGGAGGAAACGTTGAATCTTGCCCAGAAAGTTAATGAGTATCAGGCAAAGATCAGGGAGGTTACGAGGAAGATGATGGCGACCGTCAGCGAGCTGAGTATGTACCAGGCAACCGCAATGAAGCTGCAGCAAGAGAAGAAACTGCGAGAGACAGAATATGAAGAACAGCTAAAGAGAGTCGATGCAGGACAGCCGCCCAGCGAGGAGGCAGAAAGAGAATATTACAGGCTGGAGAGGGAAAGGCTGGCCAGAGAGGAGGCAAGGATGGGAGGGACTGGTGGGATGGGCGCTGGAGGAGGCGTTGGGGGTATGGGACAGGCACTACCCACCTCGGCTGTTCGAACCACAGCCGAGCCAAGGCCGAATGCCTACATTCCAGACGATGTTGGCATCCCGAAACCTTATGCTTACGCACCCTTCAAGCCACAGGAAATCGGATCCACCATGCGACACATCAAAAAACCAAAGGAACAGGTTATCACCATATAGTTGCAATTTCGGCTTGTGTAACTTATGTAGAAATTTTGTGCGATTTGTTTGCGGCGAATATTACTAATTTACTTCCGGCGGTACTGTTAATTTAATGATGGGTTTCGTCCTTGAAGAACCGTCCCAAATTTTCATTCGAATTTCATTCGAATTTTGCTTTGAAAATTCACGTGCGTGTTGAATATATTGTGACTGCATCGGCTGCGTTCTTTTCTTTTGAAGAGCTTTAAGAAACCTGCTACTTGCTCAGCCTTTGATTAGTTAAATCGGGTGACGGTCCTTTCTCTTTTGCATCTTGAACAGAATGAGTCTTCAATTCCTCTCGAAGAAATCCTGGCACACGGCAAAGACGAACAATATAGAGTCTGTATTTATCGCGGAGGAGAAGGCAAAGGCCGAGAAAAAAGCTGCGGAAGAACGTGAGAGGACGATAGAGAGGGAACGGGAGCTGGAGGATTTGGAACGAGCCATTGGGGGAGAAGAGGCTGCTCAGAAGCTCCAGCTCGGTTTCATGTACAAGGCCCCTCCAGGTGGCGAGAAGACCGATGAAAAAACCAAAGACAAATCCGGCAGGGGCAATATAATTTCAAATTTGGACGTACAAGAGGACGATGACCCTGCAACTATTGAATTTCGGCGAATGCTTGCTGGGGAGATAGAGGCGGCTGAAGTGAACATGGATCCGGCAGAGAAGAAGGAAGAAATTAAGTTTGATAAGCCGGAGGAAGTCAAGAGGCTAGAGGGTAATGCCGATTACCGGAGCGAACTGGAGAAGTCTGTAGGGCGAAATGCTGGTGTAGATATTTCTCTCAATGAGCTGGTTGCCCGTTTTCCAGAGCTCAAGAACGCCCCTATGGCGAAAGGGATGCAAGGTACTTCCGTGCAGGTGAAATTTAATGCGCTTGGAAAGGATTACCGGATGGTTAAATGCCTCGTTTGCGGCGAATGGGGTCATAACAAAGGGGATCGACAATGTAAGAAGGGATTTAATCCTTTTGCCATGAGCAGTGACAAATTTGATCGAAGCAAAGGAAGTTTAGAAGCTCATTCGGTGAGGACTGCGTCACCTTCGATCGGGCAAGAAGACTCGTTATCGTCGTACAGAAACTCTGGAGGGAAAGCGAAGCGTAAAGCAGACGAAGCGAATCTGAATAATGACAAAGATGGGTCTGATAGCAGCAGCTCAAGCAGTAGCAACAGGAAAAAGAAGAAGCACAAGAAGCACAAGAAGCACAAGGCCAGCAAAAAGAGTAGTAAAAAAGAGAAGAAAAAGAAGAGAAAACATTGAAGCCACAAGAAAAAGCGTCTCTCTTCTCTACTTGCAATAGTATTTATCGACAACATTGCTGATGTAGTTGCTCGTGGCATTTCGCTCACAGCCCCCCGCCATTAAATCATTGGCATTATCATCTATGCATTCATCGCACGTTGACGACAATATATCAACATCTGGGTTGCTGGGTGCGGCTTTGCTGCAAAATTTGTCCAGGGCAGCAATGCATTCTTCACTGACGATAGGAATAGTGTCAACACCGGGGACTTGTTGCGGCTTATTGCTACAAGAATGCATTGCCCAGGTATCAGGAGGACCCAAACAGTCAGTATTGAATGGTCCGTTCATCGTTGACGGAGAAGCGTCTCCCCACCAAGACCTCCAACGCTTGTCAGCTTGATCACGCCCAGAAGGCCAGTCTTCAAAAAACCCATCCATCGCTCCGGGGATAAATGCTATGTACAAGCGGCCGTCATCATCGATTCGCCAAATATCAGGTGTTCCCGGAGCACCTACGTAATTTCGGCTCCATGGCCATCCTCCATCCTCCACCGTCTCGAAAGCAACGCCGAAGGCGCAGAAGCCTCCGTAGGCGGGCAAATATTTCATGGAATCAGCTTCAAATAGCGCCAGATTGTCCTCATTGGCAAAATAGAATGTTGTGTTCAGCTCGTTGAGTGAATTTTCGTCGAAAGCATCGTAGCTCGTATATATAGAGGAGTATTCTGAAGAGCCAATGACAGCAGGTTCACCTGCTTCCAATGAGTAGTAAGCAACCACATCAGCTCCGTTCAAAAAAGGCTCAGCGGAAGATGCTAAGATCTTGGTTGCGACGAAAAAACCCAACAATTGATTCAGCATTGTTATTAAATGTGCGTATGATTTAGTGAAGAGTTGTGGTGGAGATAAATATAATAGCCAACTACTTCCCCCAAAAAACGTATTTATCACTGTAAAATAAGATAGCCCCCTATTCTCTAATCCAACATCACCTGAATCAATAATAAACACTGGTAACTTCTCGTCCACACCTCCAACACTTCCATTTGAAATTTCTCAATGAGTTCCTTCAGTTCCTTGCTCCCGAATCTGGGGGGGCCTGGTTGGATCAAAGACATATTGGACGTGTCGATAGAATTGGATGGCAACCAGCAATTAGTGCGGGATAACGGTGCTCAATACACTGTCCCAAACGAATCACACAATGGGCGAGCCGCCCTCTTCAGCACCAAATCAGTGATAAAGGGAACAGTCATTCTGACCGCTCCACCCGATTGTTCGATTTTCACCCAACAAGTGAACATAAAACTGAACGAATATGTGACCTTCCTCGATCCCTACGTTACAAACGAGCTCCAAGATGCTAGCACCAGCACCAACATCAGCAACGAAGAGTGCTACATAGTTGGGAAGAAGTCATTCCCTTTCGAGATCGACCTCGAAAATATTACAAGCGCCGTCACAGACATAAGCGGAGAGCCGCGGCCATTTGTAGACGACTACATTGGTGGGAGCTACGGAATCAAGCATGCATTAATTGTCACGGTAGAAAGGCCCTTTTATACTTTCCCTGTTGTCCATCATCTCCCCATCTGCCTTTGCACCTGTTCCCCTGCCCCCCCCTCCAGTAGAGGACGCGAGGATGTCATACAAACAGAGGAAGAATTCGAAGCGCTCGTCTCAGACGAGCTCATGCAGCATTTAGTGAGCTGCACATTGGAGGAGCAACAAAGTGAAGAATTTTGTGACGCCCAGGAGGAAAGAATAAGGCGGGCTCTTAGGGACCAGATAGAGCGCGACAGTAACACTCCAAACCACCTCCTTCGATTAGTTGATATAGATGCCAAGAAATTCGAGTTCGACTATTCTAACGATTGCCAGAATATCGGCGACACACTGTCGGGAATTTTGACTGTCGAAGATTTGAAAGTCGTAATGGCCAATTGCTGGCTGTTTCTCTTTAAGACGGAGTACTTTGATGGTGAGATGAAGGAAATCTTAATGTTTGAAAAGGAACTGATGCCTAGTATAATAGAAAACAAGCAGGAGAAGGGGAAGGGAGAGGGAGAGGGGGAATATGCGATGAGCTGCAAAATGAAGGTCGACTTGAATCTCACTGATCTTAGTGAGGACATACGGCTGGAGGGCATTGATGAAGGCAGCAGCGATGATGGGGAAGTAGATTTTTTCTCTATTATCTCCCCTACTATGACACCCATACCATCTAATACGTCTGAGGACATTCGCGATGACAAGTTGAGTGTATCGTATTTTCTGAAGCTAGCTGTCGATATGCCGACGAGAGATGGGGGAGATAAGTATTGGGTTACCAATGAGATCTACCTGTACCGCAAGATGCTCCCAAAGTTTCTGAACCTAGATGGGACTGAAGAAGATAGTGGCAGTGCTGTGTGAGGAATAACGCGAACTAAAGCAATTTTCGGCGCAAAAAATATTCCATATCACAATTTGTCATTAATTAGCTTGTAAACCCTGCTGGCTTCGTCCAAGTTGTTTCTTGCGTAACTGTGTTGTAATAGTAAGTCTGACCAGTTCCACTCAAGGCGGACTTCCACTGCGGCTGTTTGGCTTGAGACTGGGCATGAGGAGGAGAAAATTGTGTTTGGGGTAGTTGCTGCTGTGGTGTGTATTGCTGTTGCTGTGATTGTTGGTATTGTTGCTGAGGAGTCTGTGAGCTTTGCGATGTCTGTTGGTATTGCTGCTGTTGCTGCGGCTGTTGGTATTGCTGCTGTTGCTGCGGCTGTTGGTATTGCTGCTGCTGCTGCGGCTGTTGGTATTGTTGCTGCTGCTGAGGTTGCTGATACTGCTGCTGCTGAGGCGGTTGCTGGTACTGCTGCTGAGGCGGTTGCTGGTACTGCTGCTGAGGCTGCTGCTGGTACTGCTGCTGTTGGCCATGTTGGTATTGTTGTTGCTGAGGTTGTTGCTGAAACTGAGGCTGCTGAAATTGTTGCTGCTGCTGGAAGAGTTGAGGGCGCTGGTGGAATTGCTGCTGCTGCTGCGGAGCGCCATTATAATATCCACTGTTCATGTTGTTCATGTTGTTCACGTTGTTCATACTGTTCATCAAATTCGGGTTGCCATTGTTGGGGTTAAGATTCGGCCCTCCCCCCCTTTTAACCCTGTCCTCCTCCTCAAACCTGTTGATAGCCTCCGCCACTATTTGCATCCCCCTTTCCACCACATTCCTCGCCCCCTTTACCTCGATGCGCGCGGGGTCGAACTGCTGGTTGACGTTTATCCGTGCGCCGGAACGCTGCTCGAGCTCTCGGATCATCCCGCCCTTGCGACCCACTACCTGTGCCACAATTGCCTTGCGGCACAAGAGCTCATGCATAGTTTCGCCTTGTTTAAGACCGCCAGCGGAGTGGTTAGTACTGAATTGCTGTTGGGGGGGCATGTTATTCATATTATTCATGTTATTCATATGCATGCCCCCCCCCCCATATTGCGCCCCCCCCCACTGCATGTTGTTGGTACTGGGATTGAAGTTGGGGTTAGGGTTGTTTCGCTGCTGTTTTGCCTGGCTGTGGTGGTTCACTACATCTCGAACCCTCTTCTCAGCCTTGATGATGTTCACTTTGTCCGCGGTGATTGTAAGTTTCCTCAGGTTGCCCTCTCCAGTAGGATCCTTCTCGATCTGAATCCTCGAATTCGTCTCCATCTGAAGGCGTTTCACAGCCTCCCCGTTGGTCCCAATCAAATAACCCACCAATTCCGGATGTACCGTAATCACCGCACGCTTGGCCTCACCCAACGGCAGCTCGGCATCTTTCCCCTTCTCACAAGCAAGCATCCCGACCAACTTCTTCCCCACGTCTATCTTTCCGCGCAACCCTCTGTAAATCACAATGCGTTGCGTGTCATTTGACTCCTGCTCTTTGCTCACACTCTCAACTTTAACCAGGCAGCCGGCGCGGAAGCCGAGGTCTCGGATCATCTCCCCTCCACGACCAATGATACGCCCTGCATATACCTTGTCAATAAAGTTCCTCTCTTCGTATTCATCTGGGCTATTGCCCTTCCCAGGGATTGTCTTCACTGATAATACAATCGGCTCCACAGGATCATCCGGAAGTTTATCTACCTTCGGGTTGAGATTCTTGGGATGAGGCCCGGTATGATGTATCACTAGGTTTACACCAGCCTCCTTCAACCCTTTCTCCTCCTTCGATTCTGCGCCATCTATTGAAGATGAGGCTTCAGATGATGCCACAACAGCTTGCTTTCCCTTTGTGCTCCTTTTCTCTTCGCTTTCCTTGGCATCTCCTTCTTCTTCCTCCAGTATATCCTCTCCCTCCTCCTTATTACCTTTACCGTTGACCTTTTCGTCGTCTTCCGCATCATCTGTAGAATCCACAGCATCTGCAGCATTCACATTCTCTGTGGCATCCACTGCATCTCCCTTGGATTCCTCATCCTCTTGTCCAAGCTTCTCCCCATCACGGTCGATTACAAAATCAGTCGCAGCAACTTCACTATCATCCGGGCTCTCCCCATTGTCTGATTTGTTTAAAGCTTCTGGGTCCTGAGGGGAGGAGGCGGAGTCCTCAGCCCCATCCTGACTTTTTTTCCTCCTGGAGGCGCGTGTACTGGCGGTAGGTTTTTTAGTCTTCTGACCGTCACTTGCATCACTCAATTTGCGCTTGCGCGTTGCTCTTGGCATTTTAAAAGCAAAAATGGAAGATTTTAGGTTATAGGGGGGTACGATTTGTGGGGCAATCCAACTCGCTGTCACTGTTACCAGGTAAGGTAAAACTCTACTCAGGCGACTACTGTTGTTCTGTAAAGTCACTCGGTCGAGTTAAAAATCCCGGAGAACGCCCCCCTGCTCAAGCGTGCCGAGCTGCCCGCAACGAAAAACTCTCAACTCGGGCGGGTGGGCTCTGCCGGTCTACTTGTTGGCTTTCTCAGCTTCCCTGTCGAACCTAGATGAGCGCAACTGGCCGCAGGGGTGGCGCGGGCGGGGAAATTGTTCCACAGTTTCTAACACACACATCTCTTGGCTGCTTCCTACAGACTGAAGAAAGAAGAAGAGAAGTGAAACGCTAGGAGACTGAAATATCTGCAAAGTTATACCTCGTAAATACACGTGTGACCGCAAGTTAACTTAGCTAGATTACTGCTAGTTAAGGGGGACAACGAACGGGCACAGTCCCAAACCACACAGACCTGGAACTCCGGTTGCCTTTACCCAACTGCAGTAATAATTCCCCCACATCCTGAGACCAATTATGAATAATAAGTGAGTGCGCTGCGAGAGCATATGGGGGTCCGTCGCTCTGTGCCATCGTTCTTGCAAGTTGTGGGACGGAATCTTTGCTGGAAGTTTTTTCATGTAGTTTTTATGAAGGATGTTGGCGCTTCAACTTGCACTGCTGATATTTCTCTAAACTTGTCTGATATGTCTAACTTGGCTTGTATCTCTTTAACTTGGCTGACTTCTTGAACATCTCTCTGACATCTCTCTAACACATATCTAACTTTTCTCAACTTCCCTCTCCCTCTCCCTCTCCCTCTCCCTCTCCCTCTCCCTCTCCCTCTCCCTCTCCCTCTCCCAACTTAAACCATCACCTCAACCCCGGCAGCAACAACTCCGCCGCCATGAAAGACCTCCCCGCCCTGCGGGACACCCCTCCCAACAAGCGTGACACCCTGTTCATCCAAAAGCTCCAACTCTGCTCAATAATCTTTCCATTTGACGACCCCACAGTAGACAAGAGAGGCAAGGACATCAAACGGCAGACCCTCCTGGAATTGGTGGACTATGTGAACACCCCCGCCGGCCAGAAGATTTTTACCGAGAGCGTTATGCAGGATCTGATGGACTGCGTCAAGGCCAACGTCTGCAGGGCCCTCCCGCCTGCCACCGATGATTTTGACCCCGAGGAGGACGAGCCGGTCCTCGAGCCGGCCTGGCCCCACCTCCAGGTCGCCTACGAGTTTTTCCTTAGATTTGTAGTCTCCAGCGAGGTTAACGCCAAGGTCGCCAAGCGGTACGTCGACCCTTCTTTCTGTCTTCAGCTCGTGGAGCTCTTTGATTCAGAGGATCCCCGAGAGAGGGACTATTTGAAAACCATCCTGCACCGAATTTACGGCAAGTTTATGAGCCATCGCAGTTTTATAAGGAAGGCTATCAGCAATGTGTTTTACCGTTTTGTGTACGAGACGGAGCGGCATAATGGGATTGGAGAGCTGTTGGAGATCTTGGGGAGCATCATCAATGGCTTCGCCATCCCACTCAAGAAGGAGCACCTCCAGTTCCTGGTCAGGGCCCTCATCCCTCTCCACAAACCTAAATGCGTTGGAATGTACCACCAACAGCTTTCATATTGCATCATACAGTATGTCGAGAAGGATCCTGATACAGCTATCCACATCCTGACTGGCTTCTTCAGGTGCTGGCCTTGGAGCTGCTCCTCGAAGCAGGTCCTTTTCCTCAATGAGCTGGAAGAAATTTTAGAACTGCTTGGAGCGGACCAGCTCGTCACCATTGCTCCCATCCTCTTCGACAACCTCTCTCGCTGCCTAAACTCCAACCACTTCCAAGTCGTTGAGCGCGCCTTATTTCTCTGGAACAACGAGCACCTCGTCAACAATGGTTGCTTGTCTAGGCAGAACGCAAACATGGTTTTGCCGACCATCTACGGAGGTAAGAATGAACGTTTTTTGTATTCACTGCCATTTCTGTGCTTATTCTCGCACTTGGCAAATATTTTCGCTCAGGCAAATATTCTCGCACACAAACGCTCACCGCACGCACAACACAAACGCTAACAACACAACTTCACGAAAAAAAAAACACATGCCACAAAAACAACACCCTTTCTCCAAAATCGCAGCTCTCTACAAGAACTCCAGTGGACACTGGAACGCGACGGTCGAGGGACTAGCCCAAAACGTCTTAAAAATGTACATGGAGTACGACTTGACGCTACACGACAAGTGCTCCACGGACTACTTTAAGGCCGAGGAGGAGAACAAGAAAAAAATTGCCGACGTCGAGGAGAAATGGATCAAACTGAAGGAGGAGGCCAGAAGTAACTTCCCCAACTCGGTGCAAGGTTGAATTTTGAGGAGGAGGAGGTTCACAACAGGAATCTTGATGGGGAACCAAGGAAAGAGGGGGATTTCAGCTGTACAGTACGCAACAAATGAATGAATTCAACGACACACACACGCACACACAAAGCATCACTGACAAAAAGACACACAAGCACACATAGCGAGATGAAAATATGATGTTGTAATAGGAACGAAATGGAACTGAAAGGTTGCCCTGCTATATTTTTCCTTTTGGTTACACTTTATCTTCATTTAGCATCATAAACGGCCTTGCAGATACGGCACATGGAGGTGTATTTGTAAGCCGTCATGTCAATTATCGACTGGAAACGGCCATTCACGTCGTCCTCTTCTTTCCACGTGAAATACTACAGTGATGGGAAGTTAGTTTGGGTAGGGAGGGGTCAAATTTTGCGACAGCTGAAGGGTACGTTCTACTTACGATCCACCTCGGGGACTTTTATAGCTTCTTTGCACTTACCTCATTGTACTTTTCCTCATCCTCAGCCAAGAAAAGCAAATAATCCGCAAGCTTTTTCATATCTGATCCAAAGTCGCTCATTTTCACGACAGAAGGATTGGTAGGTGAAGGCAAAAATTTATCTATACTTTCAGCGCCCCTGTAGACAGGGAGAGTGCCAGCGAGGAGGCCATCGAACACTTTTTCAGAGACGTAGTCTTTTATATCGGAATTTTCGAAAGACAGATAAAACTTGTAGCGTTGCAGCACGAGCCTCTTATTCTCACTTCTATTATCACTCAGCTTCGGCTCATCTTTATTCTTCAGACAAGCTCCGTAACTATGCAGCGGCATGTGCTTTCGAAGCTCTTCCATCTGCTTCAATCTCTCCGATGCCCCTGCATTGTGACAATTGCTTACAAATGCTGCGATAGCATTAGGCTCACCGAAACCATCCTTCTCTTGAAAAGAGAGTGCGGTTGCAGAGCGAAAGTCAGACGATGAATAGTGAGGGTGGATCGCTATGGTAGGAATGGTGGATTGGAGGTCATAGGTGGCTGTCATGTCAAAGGAGGAGACATAAGAAGCGTCGTTCATCAGAGGGGCATATAGGGGTTGCTCAAGTGAAATCATAATGAATTTTTGACCCTAACGAAACAGTGCAAGCAACAACAACTGTGAGTAAGCGAATGCTTGAGTGTGACAGGCCTATCGATTGTCATACTGAATGGGAGGGAAAAACTCCTTAATTTATCGGCAAGCTAAACTCACATCTTTCCGCTGCGGAAAGTCACCCTTACGATGCGTCTTCACATGAAAAGCCACACCATCTGCTTCGGATAACTTGCCCCTATCGCTCGTGAAAATGCATTCAGTAGAGCACTCCCGGCGAGCGATTTTTTGAAACTCATCATTGTCCCTCCACCAATCCAAGTAGCCCTCAAATTTGTTGTAGAGGAGGATCGTTACTTTAGGGCGGGGAGCATCAGGATCCAAAAGATTGCTACGAAGGTAGTTCAAGTGAGATGCGGAGACAGGGGTCGTTGGGTTTGCGGGAGCTTCAGTTGGTACAGGATTTGTTTGAGGCGGAAGATTTCTTTGGGGATTTGGTAATTCTACTTCAGGAGCTATCTTTTGTCCCTTTCGCAAGTTAAAGCTCTCGCGCAGTGCCTTTGCCTCAGCCAATGCCGTTTCTGCAATCACCTTCTCTTCGCGGAGATACTGGAGCTCATTGCTCAGCTCCACGTGAGAAGTTGGTTTGGTTGACTGTTGTTGTGATGTTAGTGGAACCGGCTCCGGAGACAAGAAGAGAAACAAAATGTAGCAACCGGAAATGATCAGGAGGTAATTCAAAATGTCGGAAATTGACCGAGGTGCTGCACCCATTTGAGTGACAAGATACGTGCTGCAAGAGGGAGAAGATGGCAAGGAGTCTTCCAACACGCCAAGGAAGGCGGAAGAAGTGTATCAGCGGTCAACAGTCTGGTTAACAAGTTAATTGATGCATCTTAAAGTGTTTTGTGTGTTTGCAGGAAATATGGATAGAAAATTTCAATTTGCCGCGAGATAAATTTATCAGCCTTACACGAGAACACACAATTGTAGGAGGACCCTCCCACAAAGTTTAAATTGCATCTTCTTGTGTATTCGCCTTCTGAATCGTCTGAATCGCCAGTTCTGACATGTCGCATTCTCTTTTGGATAAGGTAATGATGATTCTCCTGTTGCTACTTCTGGCACCATCTACACCCTTTACTACCATATTAGTTCCGAGACCTAAAACAAATCTCCCCGCAACCCCCTCAAACAGACGTAATTTCTTCACTTCAACACTGTCAACAGTGCTGCTCACTTCCAGCTCAGTCCTCGTTCCGTCATCTTCCGCCACCGTGACCTTCGACATCGACCGCTACGGCGACAAAGAGCTCAAGGTCGCGACGACAAACAAGCTCCGCCAGAATATCGGCGACGTCCTCCTCTCCGCGCCGCAGCTCGCCCCCGAGTTTCTCCGTCTCATGCTTGCCGACTCTTGCCTCTACGACGCCGAGGACAAGACCGGCGGTCCGGAGGGCTCCATTCTCGAGCATTACGGAGAGGTTAAATCCCTCACTCCAAACGCGCTCCGGGCGATAAGCGAGCTGAACGGCGTCAAGAAGAAGCTCCAGAGGTTCGAAATCTCAGCTGGTGACATTTTATCCTTCAGGTAGGGACTAATAACTTCTAACCCTCTAACCCTCAAACTTTCCTACTAACCTCAACTCACCCTCAACTAACCCTCAACTAACCTTCAACTAACCTTCAACTCACCCTTAACTCACCTTCAAAGTGGCGCCATGGCTGTGGAAGAGTTTGGGGGTCCTCGCTTCACCGTTCAGCTCGGCAAGATGCCGCCTTCCTCCGGTTCTAAACTCTCCCCAAAGTCCGTCTCGACGATCAGCTCTTTCTACGACTCCACCCTCTCTTCTCAGACCTTCGCCCGCTCCTCCCTCACCCCTCGCGACGCCGTCCTACTCCTCGGCTGCATCGGGGAACTCGAGAACCTCAGCAAGAGTGCCGACATCAAAAGCAAGAAGAGAATGGGCGACGTAATCGAGAGGGACGAGTTCACTTGCGAGGAGTGCGGGGACGAGGACGTCTTCATTCCCAACTCGTTTGGAGCTCCCAAAGAAATGTACGGCGAGACCGTGGTCAGCGCCGGGAAAGCCACCGGAGTGAACAATGGCAAATACGGCTCCTTAGCGGCTTCCACCTCCGCTCCTACTCTGAGCAACAATTACATCAAGTCCCTCGTCACATCACCCGCCGGAAAAACTGGCGTGTGGTCCGACGACCTCTACAGATCTCAACTTCAGTACTACTCACAGCAGAAGAATGCCAAGTTCCTCAAGGACCTGGAATCAGCCTACGAGAAAATTACGCTCAACGGGGCTAAGTATGTCGGCGGAAAGCAGGCGACGATTCTGGAGCTGAATGGTAGGAAGTAAAATAACGCATTTCACGAGGAGTAGGATGAAATGAAATGAGAGCTTTGTTTTGTTCTGTGCAAATATTTTCCAAAAGGTTAGTCCATTCATTTGTTGCGTTCGTTTGTTAGTCCATTCATCTGTCTGTTGCTCCCTATCTATTATATTCCTTATAAAATAATAAATTCATCTCCATCATCTATAGCTAATAC
>ERZ651776.2001-NODE-2001-length-23242-cov-27.586359_pt1 | contig 23242 bp, 17 predicted proteins | sample MGYA00514761_ERZ651776 | MGnify/ENA metagenome assembly ERZ651776 | reverse complement strand
ATGTTCTCATCGGCAAGTAAAGCAATCGTCGCATTGCCGGCATTAATCACCGTGCCATCGACCATCGTTAACGCGCCACTGGAAGTACCGCCATTGTCCGCATCCGCCCGCACGGAAATCGCACCACCCGCTGATCCTCCGAACGTACTTGCAATGTCACCGCCGGCTTGGAAGATAACGTCGTTGTCTGCCGTTAAGGTGATCGCACCGCCCACAGTCAAAAGGTCACCGTTGATCAACAGATCACTCGCCGCACCATTCGCATCAAGCGTTATCGTCGCCCCGCCCGCCGCCGCAATTCCATTGGACTCGACTGTGATCGTTCCCCCCGCAGTCATTACAACATTACCGGTTGATGAGTTAGCTGCTGCGCCATTCAAGATCTTGGGCACCGTGACCGCATTGGTCTCGCTAATCTCGATATTGCCACTGGTCGTATTATCAATATCAACACTCGCGACCGTCGTCTCTATCGCGCCGCCATTGCCCACACCTGTCACGGCATCAATCACCAAGCGACCGCTCGCAATGACATCCGAGCCGGCGGTATCACCGCCGTCAACAATCCCGCCTTCCCTAGTGGTTAACGTCACCGCCGTAGTACCCGTGTTACTCGTTGCGACTTGTCCTACAGTAATGTTCTGATCAGCAAGCAATGCAATCGTTGCATTGCCGGCATTAATCACCGTGCCATCGACCATCGTTAACGCGCCGCTTGAACTGCCTCCATTATCCGCATCCGCCTCCACGATAACCGCGCCCGCCGTGCTCGCAATATCACCGTCCGCTTGAAAAATAACGTCATTGTCTGCCGTTAGGGTGATCGCACCATTCGCACTCAAAATGCCATCGTTGATCAACAGATCACTCGTCGCACCATTCGCATCAAGCGTTATTGTGGCAGAACCAGTCGCAGTAATCGCATTTCCAGAGCCCGCAGTATCCAATGTAAGATTGCCTGCGTTGGTATTTAGAGTGATGTTTCCATCAGTGATTATACCGGTTGTTGTAGAGAAGATACCTGACGCACTAATGGATCCAACGGTAAATCCATTAGTTTCATTCTGAAAAAGAAAAGCATTACCGCCGCCTGTAACATTTGCCGCCAATGTAGTTATATTGTTAGCAGCAGAGAGATTTACAGTGTCATTTGCGATGATGCCGAGACCATTAGAAATAATAGTGCCAGATGATTGAGTGAGTGAACCACTCTTAGCAAATATTCGTAAACTACCATCACTCGCATTTATGTCTCCGTTTAAAGTTACATTTCCACTGGCCTCAAGCGTAATATCTCCGCCTGCCGTAGTTAATTTTCCCACCGAAATATTTGATGTGGCATTTGTGGTGAAAGAAGTTCCATTGCTGGTACCTGCCTGAATAACAATCGCACCCCCACCAGACGCCCGGATTTCATCGGCATTATTAGCGAAAGAGACACCCCCGGTCGCAACCTCGGCATCCGTTTGACTATTAGGGTTAGTAGGATCATTACGGGTGCGCATAGTTAGAGTTACCCCACTCTGTAGTGTGAGTATTCCATCTGATGCAGTGGTCAGATCACCCAAAATGATATCGTTGCGAGCTTCTAACAAGATATTAGCGGCCAAGGACTGAATGGTATTCTCACTAATTGTGAACGCTTCACTATTGCTGCCATCGGTAAAATTGATGGTTGAATCTCCGGAACCAAACTGATCGTCGTCATCGCCACCAGAGTTGGCAACTATGGTTATAGTATTGGGGTCTAATAGAAGCTGTCCTGTATTCCCTTTTGGTGCAGTCAAATCAGCATCACCACGAAAGATTAAATTTTCTTTTCCTGACACCTCAACAAATCCACCATCACCTGACTCATTTCCTCCTTTGGCACTTATATTCCCGTGGTAGCGTGTGGTATTGTTTGCCCAAAGAATGACTTTTCCTCCATCACCTTGATCTATAGCATTCGCGTTAATAGATGTGTTTTTATCTACATGAACAAATGATGCATTTTGTATGTCTGGATTTAAACCCTGATAATCACCTCCAATAAGAACTTCACCACCACCTAATTTTCCTGACACATTGATTGAGGAATTTCCCATCAATGCCACTCTGTCGCCAGTAATTAATACTTTACCTGCTTTGTGATTCGTTGATGCTGCATTTATTAATGCATCTTCAGAAATGATTGTCGTATCGCCAGCATATATTTCAATCATGCCACCATCATTATCAACGGATGAAACATCGAGCATGCCAGTGTTGATAAGTGAGTTACTGGTGCCACTGGAAACAAGTTTTATGACACCACCACTGTTATCAATCCTTCCCGCACTGATCATACCGCTGTTGTTTACAACGTTGGTAAACACATCTTTTGCAGCTTTACCTTTCAATAAAACCGTACCACCATCAGCATTGATGATGCCAGCATTAGAAATAGCATCGTCAACATCGTGAACATTTCGCAAAATTTCTTCATTGATTGCGAATTGAATTAAACCATCGCCATCAAAATCCATGGTGACTTTTTTACCGGCGATTAAATTAACTTGCCCTGCGTTCGCAATTATGGCGCCTTCATTTCTAACGGCCCCACCAATCAAAGTGACTGAACCACCGGTTGATGCTTGAATTAAACCTTTATTAACAACTAAACCACCTTGCGCACCATTTGGATTAACAAAATGATGCTTGCCATTCATGAAATCACTGTCGGAGATATCTAGACCTGAGGCAGTTAGTGAACCAACATCTACGCTAGCTGTAGCATTAAAAAAAACACCATTGGGGTTGATCAGGAGAACTCTACCGTTGGCGTTAATCGAACCTAAAATCTGACTGGGGTTTTGATCAAAAATTCGATTAAGCGCTTGAGACTGAGTATTAGGTTGGTTGAAATTAACAGTTTCATTTGTGTTTATGTTAAAGGTTTCCCAATTAACAATGACGTTTTGTGAGGCTTGATTGACGACTGTAGTAGTGACACTCGGTTTTGTTATGCTAGCTTGCCCAGCAGCAATCACTCCACCCTCGGGTCCCCCGACAGCAACACCAATATGTAGTCCAAATAACAAGCCCGCAGGTAATGATGTTCGGATAAATGACGTGACGGGATTTAATCTCGCAGAGCATAACTGGCGATCTTTATGGAGCTGTTGGGGACCAACTCTTTTACCTGTTTTTCTCTCTAGCAGCATCTCTTTTCTTATGTGACGTAATTATAGCCGCCACTTGGTAACATAGTTCTTTGATACCTGTTTTAAGCCATAAATGTTATGTTGTGTTTCTCCTCAAATTGTAGTTTATCATTATATGAATATATATCGATATAAATTCCAATAAAATCTTATAGTTATATTAAATACAAGAAGCCTAAAAATTATACGTAAAATCTCCCCAAATATGTCCAAAACGACCATCATTTGGAATTTCAGCACCTAACTCTGTAGCATACATCAATCGACTCGCAACAGAGCCAGGCAAATTAAAACGTAACCCCATTCCTATACTTTTAAATGTGACCCAGCTGCCTGATGTATTTCGATCAGATGTTAAATCAAGTGCATCATTCTGTTGTCCCGTGACGAAATCATAGAAAACTGAAAACTGAATTAGCTCACCCCAAGTTCTATTCTGAAATGCAGCAACATCGGCTATAAAGGGTGCATTAAAAATATATTCAAGCGAGAAAAAATAGGCACGATCAAACAAACCTTGCGCATCGGGATACCCTCTAACATTTTCTGGTCCTCCCACAGAATATTGCTCCAATGGCGCCAGTATATCTTTGCTCCATTGTACTTCAGTTTTCAACAAGAGCGATTGATGGTTGGTCAGCAACTGTAATCGTTGATAAGAAGCAGATATTTTTGTGAATTTACCCTCTGCTAATTCATCTCTGTTATTACCACGACGACTCGACCGACTAGTGGCCGATCCGGCAGTTTGATCTCCACTAGAGCCCATAGCTCCAAAAATATCATTAAATCCTTTATCAATGCTGAATGTCGCAAAATTCAAACCACCACCAAAGTCTTCAGAGATACTTTTAGTGATTAATCGGATTAAAGAACGAAATGGGTGAAAGGTATCTACCGAATCAAAATCCAACCCTAGAGAAAAGACACTTAATCTATCTGTATTCGTTTGTAATCCCAGTACGCGAGTTGTCGAATTTTTTGATGTGAATGAAAATCTTGAAGATAAATTTGTCTGTCTACTGCGTATGAAAGATTTTTCTAGATAAAGTGCGCGATTATCAGTTTGCGCTGTAATCTGGCTAGCCTCGAATTCACCACCAATGCTGAATCTATTTTTAAATAGATTTCCACCGATTGTGAATCCTCTCCCTAAAAACATTTCATAATCGATAGACCAAAAATCATTGTTTTTAGGATTATATGTTTGTTGCATCATCAAGCTAAGCTTATCAGCGAACCCTGTGGGATTGTTCCAATCAATGATTGTTCTGAATCTATTACGACCTGTCTCTTGTAACCCATGAGTATCTACACGATAGGCTACGTCATACCATTTTTCTTGTTGTACCTTGAGAAAGATATCTGCTTCACCGACTTTTTGACCCGGTTGAAATACACCGAACACGCTTAAGCCAGCAAAATCAGTCAAGGTTAAAAGGGCTCCTTCAATACTATCTTGCGTCACGGGCTGACCAATAAGCCCTAGGAAAGGTTTCTTTAAGACCTTCTCGCCATACCTATCATTACTCTCTACAATGACGCGTCCGAGCCGTCCAATATATATTTGAATATCGACGATACCTAAATCAACAGTTTGCACAGGTATCACCGCGGTTGATAATATTAATCCTTTTGACCGATAATAACGCGTTACTTCATCAGCTATTTCTTGCAGTTCACCTATGCTAAAACCTCTTTCAGGTTGATCTTGGAGTGATTTGTCTAGAATTTCAGTATTGATCTCTTCAACACTGATTTCATATTTTGGTAGTTCTTCAGCATCCAATAACCTTAATTGTTTCACGCTTACAAAAGGACCTTCCTCGAGATCAAAAGGTCGATCTATAAGCGCAGGTATTTTTACAGTATCGCTTGAAGGTGCCACAGCTTTCTCTGCTTGTACTTCTATTTGTGGGCGAACAGCTCCAGGTCTCGCAGAATTAGGCAATCCAAGTGGGCCCGCGATTATTTGCTGACTATGAATCAGCAAAGTAAGCACAAGCAATATATTGCTACATTCAAATTGATTTATTTTTGTAGGCTTGTTTGTCACAGATAGTCTTATTATTCAGTTGTTTACATTTCTTTAGTCGCGACAGAATAAGACTTTTTCAATACTGTTGCTTGCATAGTCTTTATTATGATAAGACTATATTTATTTAGAAATCATTTATTCTCTGTTAGTCTGTAACCCTAGACGCCATTCTTCAAGTTTATTATCAGAAATCGCTTGTGGATATTCCTTTCTGGCCTGATTAAAAATCGCATCTCTCAACTGCTTATTGGCTTGTTTCACTAACAGCTGCCGTATTTGTTGATCAACTTGAGATAATTCAAGTGTTTCAGATTCAAGTAATTTCCCTCTTTTCAGAATATGCATACCTGCCTCAGTTTCAATAACTTGACTAATATCTCCCTCGTTTAACTTCAAAATAGGATCTTTCATTTCTGGAATCAGTTCATTAGTTTTCAGCAGCCCCATATAACCACCTAAAGTTTTGCTCTGTTCGTGCTCAGACTGAGCAAGTGCAATATTAGAAAAATCCTTTTCACCTTTTTTAATATCCGAAATAATCTCTTCTATTTTTTTATTGAGAGCTTCCCTTTTCTTGTCGCTAGAAGATGTCTTCTTAAAAAAAATCTGCCAAACATGAACACGTTCCGGAATCAAAAATTGTTTTTTGTTAGAAGCGAAATATTCAGCTACTTGTTCATCGCTGGGGAAATCTTTCGGTAATTTACTGGAAATCAAACGTTTGATATAAACTTCACGCATAATATTTTCAGAACCACGACGCATCATGAATTCAATATCACGATCTTCGATAAGATTATTCGCTATGGCAGCTGAGACAGTCGAAAGATTATTTGCTTCATTTTCAATGACTTGTTTAAATAATTCTTTATCGGCCAATAGCTTCTCGCGTTCCTGCTTCTCAATGTTATTGAGTAACAATGTCACATAATCTAGATTAATTTGCCTACCTGATGCTGATACTTTTTCCGATGATTTTGCCCACTCAGTATTATCTAAGACATTACTCTTTTTAGAGGATAGCCCCATTTTATTTTCTGTTGTATCAGGTGTGGCTTTTTTTAGACCCAATAACTCTTTTACAGAGATAGCCGAGACCTGACTTGTTTGTGCAATTATAAAAATTAAAAAAACACAAACAATACCGATAAAAGCCTTTAAATTTGTGCTGATGAATGCTTTTAAATTTGTTAGTTTCATGGTTAGTTTTTTCAGTGCTTTAGACCTTGTTGTGTATCTTATTATATCATTTATCATTATGATTTATACTTTAGATAATAACACTTCATTTTTGTCATTGGTATTATGCGTGAGTTAGAAATCTATAGGTAATCTAATCAATATTATCTGTTATATTTTGTGAATTTTGATATAAACATAGTCCAACTTGAAAAAGTTGTACAAATAAACAAAAAATCATAAGATTAAAGATTAAATTTATATTAGTATCTAACTGTTTTTTAAGTGAAATTAATACAATAATATTATGCCTCCAAAAACTGCTAATCTTGCCATTATGTTCGCAGATGTAAGTGGTAGCACTCGTTTATTTGAAGTTCTGGGTGATACACTTGCACGTGCCACTATGTCAGAGACACTAGACTTACTAACCAAAGTAACACACCTCCATAATGGTACAGTCATTAAATTTATCGGTGACGAGGTGATGTGTACTTTTCCATCCGCGGATGATTCGGCTAATGCAGCGATTGAAATGCAAGAATCTTTAGAAGAGTCCAATGACATGAAAGGATCTGAAGCACCTGAAATTAAGATACGAATTGGTGTGCATTATGGCCCAGCAATATTAGAAGGAGACGATGTCTTTGGCGACGCGGTAAATGTTTCTGCTAGAATGGCTGCCCAAGCAAAAGGAGATCAAATCATCACGACAGCATCTACTGTTGGGCTTCTGAACCCAATTTTACGTGCTAGTACTCGATTTGTAGACCATGCGCCGATCAAAGGCAAAAAAGAAGAAATAGAAATCTTTGAAATAATTTGGCAAGAAGACGATGTCACCACTATGGCGCCAACCATGATTCAAGAACCACCAGAGGTGCCTGAAGTCTCACTCCAAGTTACCTATGCAAACGAGAGAGTCATCGTGGATCGAAACAAACAATCATTAATCATGGGTCGTAGCGTAAATTGTGACTTACCAATAAAAGAAAGTATGGCCTCAAGACAACATGTCCGAATCGAGTTACGGCGTAATAAATTCTTTATTATCGACCAGAGCACCAATGGGACACATGTGAAACTCGATCAGGCTAATGAGGTGTTTTTAAGGCGTGAAGAAATGCATATTACAAAAAATGGTGCTGTCAGCCTTGGTAAATCATTTGATGAGGGCCCTACTGAGATCATTTCATTTGTTCTCCATTCTCCATAAAAACATCCTCATTCAATGTCTGATACATCAAGCAAAAATTTTATGAAGCCTCTCTCTTGGCACTCTTATGGAATTACTGATGTAGGGAAAATGCGTAAGCATAATGAAGATTCATTGCTGGAAAGTTCTGAGTCCGGCATGTGGCTTGTTGCTGACGGTATGGGTGGTCACACTGCTGGTGATGTTGCTAGTCAGCTAATTGTGAACTCATTGAAGAAAATCCACAAAGGACTCTCTCTCGAAAGATATATCGATGACATAGAAGATGCCTTAATTTGTGTTAATGAAAAATTAATTGAAAAAGGAAACGAAAAAGGTAAGAAAACAATAGTGGGAAGCACTGTAGTAATCATGCTGGCTTATGATAAATATTGCATTTATCTTTGGGCTGGAGATAGTCGCTTATACCGTTTGCGAGATTCTCAATTACAACAAATGACCATTGATCATTCACAAGTTGAACAATATATAGAGCAGGGTCTAATAACCAGAGAAGAAGCTATAGTCCATCCTCACGGTAATATGATCACTCGCGCGGTAGGTGCAACTTCAAGTTTTTTTCTAGATATGGGTATTCAAGAAATGAAAAAAGGTGATCGTTACTTACTTTGTAGTGATGGACTAAATAAACATACAGAAGATTTTGAATTCCAAGAAATATTAGGTAACGGAACTGTCAAGGAAATTTGCAAAGAAATGATCGAGATGACACTTAATCGTGGTGCTGGTGACAATACTACTGCAATCGTAATAGATATAGACTAAATTTTAAATAGTACTCACGTTGTGAGGGAGTGATAGATTGGCTGATTTTAAAACAGCAATAGAAGCAATAGCAAAGGGGAAATTAAAGTTTGAAAGTCTATCTAAACAGATTGATATATTACTTAGTAAAACACCACATTTTGCTTATAAAATGCTCGTGCAATTAGATGAGAGTTATGAAAATAAAGATATTGATGATAAGCAATACTCCCAGTTAAAAAAACAACTTAATAAGTTCGGAATATCCCAGACGTCTGAAACTGTAATGGGCTCAGCAGCAATCGATGGGGCTACATCAGAAATCGTCACCGATGAATCAAATGATAAAAATGTAACATTACCACCAAAGATTGATCAAGCAGAAACTGATGAAACTGTAGTTAAACATCGCGATAAAAAAGCAAGTAATCCTGAACTTCAAAGTATATCTTCCAATAACAACATACCTGATGATATCAACGTAGATTCATCAATTACTTCAGCAACTGGTCCTATCGAAACAGAGGGTATTGATCCTGTCACTCCTGCTGGCGATTTATCAAATACCTATGGTGAAGGTTCCATCATTAAACAGCGTTTTAAACTTGAGAAAGTTCTTGGTATTGGTGGTATGGGTAAAGTATATAAGGCACTTGATTTACTCAAAGCTGAAGCGAAAGATAAAAAACCCTATGTTGCAATTAAATTATTAAATGACGATTTTAAAGATCACCCTGAAGCATTCATCTCTTTACAGCGTGAATCAAGCAGACAACAAAAGCTGGCGCATCCGAATATCGCGACGATTTACGATTTTGATCGTGTAGGCGGTCCAAACACACCAGTTTATATCACGATGGAACTGATGGAGGGCATGGAACTAAAGGATTACATCAAGAAGACGATTCGCCCAAGAGGAGGTCTCCCATTTGACGAAACATACGAAATAGTTAAACAGCTCGCTTCTGGCTTAATCTATGCACATGAACGACGACTAGTTCATTCGGATTTTAAACCTGGAAATTGCTTCATGTGTAATGATGGCACGGTTAAAACACTCGATTTTGGTATTGCACGTGCCGTTAAAAATCCAGTTACAGGAGAGGCTGAACAAACACTATTTGATCCTGGCAAGCTTGGTGCCTTAACACCGGCATACGCTAGTTTAGAGATGTTAGAAGGCGAAGAACCAGATACACGGGATGACACCTATGCGTTGGGTTGCACAACATATGAATTATTAACAACAAAGCATCCTTTCAATAAATTACCAGCCAATAAGGCAGCTGAAAATAACTTAGAAGCGCCATACATAAAGAATCTAAATAAAAAACAAAATCGTGCACTAAGACGTTCTATTGCGTTTCATCGTAAGGATCGAAGTCCTAGCGTAGCTCATTTTCTTGATGAATTTGAAGGTAAAGCCACCTGGTATAAAAACCCATTTGTTATTGCCGCAGGAGTTTTACTAATTATCAGCCTGATGTTAATTGCCCCAGCTTTTGATTATCTGCATCAGAAAGAGCTCGAAAGTATGATTGCTGAAATTGAAGAGGGTGATGAAAAAATTATAATTGCCAAACTAGACGAGATCTTACTATTAGATAAAGCGGATCAGTCAACAATAACTGATGATGGTGAAGCGAAAAAAAGAATACAAGATTATTTCAGTAATAAAGTTAGTAGTTTAATTGATATTAGTTCTGATACATATGACTTTCCTGCTGCAACAAAGGTTATTTCTGAAATTGAACAATTTTATCCTGGTTCAATCTTTTTACAGAAAGAAACAGCACTTGTTTCAACCAGAAAAAAACAAATTATTAGCGGTCTAAATGCACAATATATCGCGGCATTAAAAGACCCTAGCTTAATTGATAATACAAAAAATATTCTTGATCAAATCGGTAAAATTGAACCCGGACATTCATTACTTACAGACCCTAGACCAAGTAATGCCTATCGCTTGCTTGCGTTAGACAAATTTGAGATGAATGAGTTTGATAACGCACTTAATCTAGTTGAATCGGGTCTAGCTACTGCAGAGGGAGATCCTCGACTATCTGATTTGAAATCAAAAATTCTACGTGCCCAAAAAGTAGCGCAACTTGAGATTGAGTTGGGTACTATTCAAGATCAACTATCATCGCTTGACGGCTTTACAGTCAAACAATCGACGATTGTTGAACTAGCAACGCTGAAACCTAATAGTGAAACCATTACTTCACTATCAGAGTCTTTTAAACCAATTATTGAAACAGAACTCACTACAATAAATAAATCTGGCACACGTCAGGATGCCGTGACACTCGCAGAAAACTTTGGCGTGCTCCTGAACAGTTTGCAACTGAATCAACTGTTAACACAGGTCAAGTTGACCAAATTAGATGCTGATGAACGCAAACAAAAAGTTTCTGAATTTATCAATGCAAACATCCAAAATATTGAATCTGCATTAGCAGAAACTCAAATTGATAATTCGCAATGGGAATCAAATCTACTTAAAGAGTTTCTAAGCTTAAGTAGCTTAGTAGCTGAAGATGAAAGCATCAATACAAGTTTGACTCAGTTTCGTAGTCAAATTGCAGAGATATATACAGAAAAAGCGTATGAAACTTTACAAAGTGAACGCTTCGATGCAGCTGATGGATATGTCGATATAGGTGAACGATTTGCTCCTCAATTACCAGAAATACTTGATGCTCGTAATGCTGTTGCCAGTGCTCGAGAAGAATCAGATCGAAGGGCGCGGGTCGAAGCAAATAAAAGTGATTTCAAGACGTTTACTGACGGTGATGATATTGTAGGAGCAGAAAATTTATTTGAACAACTGAAAGCAGATTTGTCAGAAACAGATAATTTTATCCTGAATGAGGGACCGCAATTACTTGGAGTCAGTCTTTCTCGTTTGGCGCAGAGAAAAGCTGAGGCCAAAGATTTTTCTACTGCTTATTCGTTTGTGATTAAAGGCCTCGAAATAGATCCCACTAATATCATCTTAGGTGCTTTGAAAAATGAATATCAGGCCGAAGCTAATATTATTGAATTATCCGAGTTATTTAAAACAGCAGTCTCTTTTCCAGTCAATGTCAAATTGAAGATTAGCCAGATTGAAAATGCTAATCCTGCAAGATATGCAGAATTTAGTAAGGCGGCAGCTATAATCTTTGCTGACCGCATTAATAAACTTCGCTTTAGCGATGAAAATGCGTCTGCCGGACTTGCTCAAAATGCTGCGGGATTATTTCCGGCCGATGCCGTCTTAGCAGATCTAAAAAGCCAGCTAAAACTTAAACCTTGGACTGGAGTAGCCGAAGCTAATGCCTCGATCCTCGCCGGGAAATTGACTCAAGCGACAAAATTACAGCAAGCTGCCTTAAAAGAATTTGGTGCTAACCCAGAATTCGTTAATTTTTCGCAGACGTTAAAAGCGAAAATAGCAGAAGCTAATGGCGTATATAATCTATATCTCACTGATAAAGAAACTGCGGGTCAAGATTATCAAAAACTAAGATCCTTGAAAAACACATTGTCGAATGCACAACGACTTTGGACTGATAGCCCCATTATAGGTAAGGATGAATCTGATTTAGATGATTTAATTGCTAAGTATAAACCAATATCTAAACCCAGAATCAGAACTGTTGAAAAAGAATTAACTGCCGAAAGCATGGCCAATACAGCGTCTGGCGCCGGAAGAACTCAAGCCCGCCTTTGGAAGCCTATTTCAAGTGAATCAGAATGTAGTAATCGACTTGCTGGCTACGGTAAGCGTGCAAAAGCGATTTGTTTCGATATGGTCCATTCTGCCGCTCGCGGCCCATTAATGGTTGTAGTACCAAACGGTGAAGCAATTGAGAAATCATTTGCTATTTCTAAATATGAAGCTTCAGTTAGTGACTGGAGTAAATATTGTATTCTCAGCGGCACCTGTAAACCAATTAAGAACAAAGAAAGAAAAAATGATCCAATCACGGGTATCACTTTGCAAGAGGCTCAAGATTACGCAAAGTGGTTGTCCGAGCGCACCGGAAAAATTTATCGCATCCCAACAAAGTCTGAATGGGAATATGCTGCAAATGCTGGTGGGAATCAACCAAAAAAAGATTTTAATTGTCGTGTGACAGTTCAAGAAAAATTAATTAAAGGTACAGGTATTGTCAGTGTAAAGTCAGGTAAATCCAACGGTTGGGGTTTAAAGAATTATATTGGTAACGTGCAAGAGTGGGTAATTGATGGTAATAATACAACTGTTCGAGGTGGTGCTTTTATTGATGCACACTCTAAATGTGACCTTTCATTAGAGCGGTCTCACGATGGTAATGCTGATGACTCTACCGGTTTTCGTCTTATCCGCGAAGATGTTGGTTAATAATTTAATTTAATACTAGATCTGCTATGAGCAATAAAACATTGAGTGAGTTGGCAAAGAAATATGCCAACGGTGAAATCGACAAAGATAATTATCGAAAATCACGTGGGGTACTTATATCGGAGATAGTGTCCGGCAAAGTAAGTGTTAAGGATATAGATTTCCCTTTACCGCTATTACCACTTGAAAAAACCGCAGTAAAAAAAACAAAAGACACGATTGAAGGTGATTCTCAGCTCTCCAAAACGTCATCATCCTCTAGACAACCATTATCTGCAAGAATAAACAAAAAATCTCCCTTAGTATTCATCATAATCAGCACAGTCATAGTGCTATTGTTGATTATTTTAATTATTCTTTTTTACCCAAAGCCCCCTAGCTCGATGCTAACGGAAACAGATGCGGCATTTAATACGCAAATAAGCTTACCTGTTGATATGGTAGATAAGGATGTAGTTGACGAGCCGCTATTTGCTAATTTTTATCACAAAATAACTGAACAGAAGTTGGTCTCAAGACCATTTTGTATTGCTGTTACGCAGTGTCTCAAGAAGACCGTAGCTTGACCAAACAAACAAAATGCATGAATAATCAAGCTTACTGACGCTCTAAAAATAGATGATTCATGCTTTACCCTAAAAAAGGACATACGGCTGAATAGTAAAAGTTATTATTCTGAATAATCTTCAAATTTACTATTACTTATCTTGCTTTCTCTCTTTGCAAAATAGACGTTCTTAGTAAACTCATATTTATCAACTGCTGCTTCCTCAAGTAATTCAACTGCCGAAGATAAATCTGATTTAATATCAATAAAAGCAAGTGATAAGAGACCTGCTTTAGGTAGATCATTAGCGATATAGGTCATTGGATTCAACGCGCTATCAAAAATATAACCTACCGCATGTCTCGCCGTCCCTGGTCCAAAGAATGGTAACACTAGGTAAGGTCCAGAAGCTACATCCCAGTAGGCTAATGTTTGCCCAAAGTCAGCTTCACTTGAGAGTAAACCCGCTTCTGATGAAATATCAAAAAAGCCTAATAGACCAATTGTCGAATTAAGAAATAACCGGACTGTATCGTTGACTGCCTGATCAAATTTGAGTTGAAGTAAATCATTTGCGATAACGGGAATTTGGGCTACATTGTTAAAAAAATTAGTTATGCCATTGTCTAAGAAAGCAGGTGTGACAATCTTATACAATTTTTCAATCGGCTCAAACAGTGTTGTATCAATTGTTTCATTAAACGAATATACGCCTCTATTATAACCTTCCCATGGATCACGTTCGTCCAATGATCCAGTAGTTGCACATGATGACAAAAACGTCATACAAAGTCCTACTAATAGTATTCTAGACTTAGCCACGAATTTTTTTTTCATAATTATTCCTTATCGTGTTTATTCAGCTATGTAACTTCAAGCATTTAGTTTTCACCATAATTCGAAGTATTATGATCCTCTTAATATGTGTCGTCAATTATAGCGTTGCATATCTATAATATACATCTGAATTAACCATATGATATAGAATATTTTATTCAATATCTTATGCTAACAAGTTAAACTAACCTAATAAATAAAAAAACTATATTACAATTGGTAATGACAAAAAACAAAAACATTGACATAACAGAACTGGAAAAATTCTCTTCTAGAGCGGACCAGTGGTGGGATCCAAATGGCGAATTTAAAACTTTGCATGATATAAATCATGTGCGATTGTGTTACGTTTCAGAGCACGTATCAATTAAAAATTCACACATCTTGGATATCGGTTGTGGTGGTGGTATTTTTACAGAGGCTATGGCAAAACAAGGAGCTTTAGTAACTGGTCTCGATGCAAGTAAAGAGAATATACAGGTTGCATCTCAACATGCTATTGGTAAACAGCTTGAGATCGATTATGTCTTCAGTACCGCGGAGGACTTTGCTGAAAACCATACTCATAGCTTCGATATAATAACCTGTATGGAGTTGTTAGAACATGTGCCAGATCCTGCATCTATAATTCAAGCCGCTAGTAAAATAATCAAGCCGGGCGGTCATGTCATATTTTCAACTATAAATCGCACTATAAAATCCTATCTACTCGCCATATTAGCAGGCGAATATTTATTAAAACTTATACCAAAGGGTACACATAGATACGAAAAATTTATTCGCCCTTCAGAATTAGTTGCTTGGTGCAAAGAGTACAACCTTGAAATGAACGATTTGTCTGGCATGCGATATAACCCATTATTAGGAACATGTTCGTTAGATAGAAAACCTGAAATCAATTATCTACTCGATACAATAGCTAAGTAAATGATCGACCACATATTATTTGATTTGGATGGTACATTAGCTGATACAGCCGATGATTTAGCTAATGCACTTAATTCAATTCGTTTAAAACATGGATTAACGAGTCTCCCTAATCATATTGTGCGGCCAACTGTATCACTTGGCGCGAATGCCATGATTAGACTCGCATTCGATTTAGAAAAGGGAAACACTGGCTTTGAATCAATCCGTGATGAATTTCTTAATTATTACCGCGCCAATATTGCAATAAAAACACGTATGTTTGATGGCGTGGAAAATTTATTGCTAACCCTTGAAAACGAAAATATACCTTGGGGTATCGTAACAAACAAACCTACCTGGTTAACAGAACCTTTACTAGAGGCGATGTCACTGAATAAACGTGCTTCATGCGTAATTAGCGGAGACACATTGAAACAAAGAAAACCCCACCCTGCCCCAATACTCCATGCATGCAAACTGATGCAGTCTAATCCTATGACAACAATTTACATTGGAGATGCTCAGCGAGATATTGAAGCAGGTCATCGTGCTGGAACTAAAACACTTATAGCCCTCTATGGCTATATTAATGTCGATGATAATCCCGCTGACTGGAAAGCAGATGGCATGGTATCTAGTCCAGTTGAAATATATGACAAACTAAGTGCCTTTTGTGACTAAAATTTCTAATACGTATGATTACTGTGTTAATAAGGCTATTCCTGATGGCTCAAACCTTTACTATGCAACATTATTTGAAAAAGAAAAAAATAAAGCCATCATCATTAGTCTTCATGCATTTCTTTATGAACTTGCAGATATTATCAAGGAATGCTCAGACCCAGGTGTTGCAAGAATTAAACTCCATTGGTGGCAAGAAGAGATAGAGCGACTTTTCCAACAAGAACCCCGTCATCCCATCACAAAATATTTAAAAGAATTCACCACCCTTAATGAAAATCTCAGAGCATCCTTAAATTCAATTATCAATAATTTCGATAATTTTTTGTTTATTCAAAAAACGAATAACCTGAAATCAATTTTAGTATTGTATGATTTAACCGCTGGTGAAGTCTGGCATTTATGTGGAATTCAACTAGGGGCAACAGATGCCTCATCGTTACAAAGCTATCGAAACATAGGCACTGTCTATCATTTCATTAGTTCTTTACAGGAACCAAACACTTACATCACGGAATCACGTTGTATTATTCCAGAGAATGTCATTCAGCACGGTGATTTACTTAATAACAAGTTTCAACTTAAAAATAACTCAATTAATCAGGCAGATATTTTTTCTCCATTGATGAAGGAGTTAAAAATATTATTAGAAAAAGACTATCATGATCTCAAAGAAAATGATTTTTCTGCTCTTAAACAAGGTTTAATTTTAAATCGTCTGGCATTCAAAACTTGCGATGAAATTATTAATGGTGGCTGTAAATTATTGAGTACCTATACAAGTCTCACACCTCTAAGAAAGCTCTGGATAGCATGGCGATCACATCTCATATTGTAGTCATATATGATTATTCGTATTTTACTTACATATCATGTCTGCCGCGACCTCGACTGAAAATGTCAGTTACAATATTATCAGTTGAAAATGAAATATTGTATGGCCAATATGGTTATTGAAAACCTTATTATTCGCTGTTTCACATACCACGCATCTTGAGGATTTGATATTAACTCTGTCTCTTGGACAGCTAATATTGTAAAGTTAGTTTTATAGATGATTTACTTCAAAAAAAACCGTCAGCCATATTTAAAAACCCAATTTAAACTGGGTTAAACATCATACAATCAAGAAGATATGATTGATTAAATCAAACGCGATAGTAGTTATCGAAGCTGAACTAATTGGCATGTTTACGTGTTTAGAAAAGAGTTTTCGTAAATGTCCATATAATATTGATGATTGTACAGAGTCGATTGTCTGATATTACGATTGTAACGTGATTTTTATTCGAAATAACCTTAGAATTGCGCTCTTGCAATGCAGCATAGGTGAAATAAAATGAATAATGTTGAGAAGTCAAACAATAAAGCTGAAAAGTTCGTGGATACTCCTAAACCGACTGAAAAAATTAAACCTAGAACTAAATTGATAGAGATAGGCGGCCCAAAGGGTCTTGAACCCACACGATATGGTGATTGGGAAAAAAAAGGCCGCTGCATCGACTTTTAACAAGAAATAATAATAATAAATACTGAAGTGATATATCTTGAAATTCGCATCAGATTATAACTACAATCATTACTATAGAGGATATCAATTATGGAATCGGTGAAACGACCGTTATCACCTCATTTACAAGTCTATAAGCCTCAGCTAACGTCGATTTTATCGATCACTCATAGAGGAACTGGTGTCTTTCTCAGTCTTGGAGCACTACTTTTAACCTGCTGGTTAGTAGGACTTAATGCCGGTGAAGAAGTATTCAATAGTTTACAACTACATACATCTACCTGGTATGGAAAAATCAGCCTTTCCGCTTTTGTTTTTTCGTTTTATTTCCATTTCACAAATGGTGTGAGACATTTGTTCTGGGATGCTGGCAAGGGTCTAGAGATTAAGACTGTATACGTTACCGGCTATACCTGCATTGCCATGAGTATCGTTCTATCAGTCATTACTCTTTACTTTGGAGGTGCAATATGAGTCTTCGAAGTCCTCTAGCACATGCTCGTGGCCTTGGTTCGGCTAAAGAAGGTATTCATCATTGGTGGTCTCAGCGTTTAACAGCTCTGGCTCTAATTCCTCTTGGTTTATGGTTTATCTACTCTCTAGTAGTGATGACTGGCGCTAATTACACAACGGTAATTGCTTGGTTAGCCAATCCATTAAACGCAGTTCTTATGCTGCTTTTTATAATCTCACTATATTACCATGCTGCCTTAGGTCTACAGGTAGTCATAGAGGATTATACAAAATCGGAATGGCAAAAAATTGCTTTTTTGATTCTGGTCAAATTTATTGCATTGTTGGCTGGGTTTAGTGCCGCAATTGCTGTGTTAAAGCTTTATTTAGGACTGTAAGTAATAATGACAAAATCATACGAAGTTATTGAACATAAATACGATATTGTTGTAGTTGGCGCTGGTGGATCTGGTCTTAGATCGACATTTGGTATGGCTGCTAAAGGATTGAAAACTGCATGTATAACGAAAGTTTTTCCGACTCGAAGTCATACTGTCGCAGCACAAGGAGGGATGAGCGCAGCGCTTGGTAATATGGGAAAAGATGACTGGCGATGGCATATGTATGACACTATTAAAGGTTCAGACTGGCTGGGTGACCAAGATGCTATAGAATATATGTGTCGTGAGGCCATACCCGCAGTCATCGAATTGGAGCATCAAGGCGTGCCTTTCTCTCGAACTGAGGAGGGTAAAATATATCAACGACCCTTTGGCGGTATGACTACCAATTATGGTGAGGGAATAGCACAACGTACTTGTGCTGCTGCTGACAGAACCGGACATGCTATTTTGCATACGCTCTATCAACAATCTTTGAAACATGAAGCAGAATTTTTTATTGAGTACTTTGCTTTGGATTTGATTATGGATGACGAAGGTGTTTGCCGTGGTGTAATGGCCTGGAATCTGGAAGATGGAAAAATTCATCGTTTCAGAGCGCATCAAGTCGTTCTAGCAACCGGCGGTTATGGTCGCTCTTATTTTTCAGCAACCTCTGCTCATACATGCACCGGTGATGGGAATGGTATGGTTCTTCGTGCTGGTCTACCGCTTCAAGATATGGAATTTGTTCAATTTCATCCAACTGGTATATACGGACACGGAACACTTATTACCGAAGGTGCACGTGGGGAAGGTGGTTATCTTACAAATTCTAAAGGTGAAAGGTTTATGGAAAGATATGCACCAAAAGCTAAAGATTTAGCATCTAGAGATGTAGTTAGTAGATCAATGTCAATTGAGATTAATGAAGGAAGAGGTGTAGGAACAGATGGAGATCATGTTCATCTAAATTTAAGTCATTTAGATAAAGAAATTATTGAGAGTAGATTGCCAGGAATTACAGATGCTGCAAGATTGTTTGCAAATGTTGATGTTACTAAAGAACCAATTCCAGTTGTGCCCACTGTTCATTATAATATGGGAGGAATTCCAACCAATTATAAAGGAGAAGTTTTGACAGTGAATGGTTCTGAAAAAACTGTCCCTGGGTTAATGGCAATTGGAGAGGCAGCTTGTGTTTCAGTTCATGGTGCTAATAGACTAGGATCAAATTCTTTAATTGATCTCGTTGTTTTTGGAAGAGCGGCAGCAAAAAGAGCTTCTGAGCTGGTTAAACCAGGAACACCTCATGAGGAAATTGGAGAGTCTGAAACTCAAAAATGTTTGGATAGGTTTGATAAACTTAGAAATGCAAATGGTGAAAACAGTACAGCAGATCTAAGACTTTCTATGCAAAAAACTATGCAATCTAAATGTGCAGTTTTTAGAACGGAAAAAACACTTAAAGAAGGAGTTGATGAAATCAGAAAAACATATGATGGAATGGATTCTATTTCTGTTAAAGATAGGTCTTTAGTATTTAATACTGATTTAGTGGAAACTTTAGAATTTGATAATCTTATTAGACAAGCCATAACAACAGTGGATTCTGCATATCATAGAAAAGAAAGCAGAGGAGCTCATGCAAGAGATGATTATCCAAAAAGAGATGATGAAAAATTCATGCAACATACACTAGCATGGTGTGATGGAAAGAATTCAAAAATAAGTTATAGAGAAGTACACAAATCTACTTTAACTAATGAAGTGCAATACTTTCCACCACAAGAAAGAGTGTATTAATGGTTCAAATCAATTTACCTAAGAATTCTGAGGTTACTCAAGGTAAATATTTTCAAGATAAAACTGGTTCAAAAAATATAAGAAAAGTTAATGTTTATAGATGGGATCCTTCTACAGAGGAGAATCCAAGGCTAGATACCTATGAAGTGGATATGGATAATTGTCCTTCAAAAGTTTTAGATATTCTAAATAAAATTAAGAATGAAATTGATCCAACATTAGCTTACCGACGATCTTGCGCACATGGAGTTTGTGGATCTTGTGCTATGAACATGGGAGGTAAAAATGGTCTTGCATGCACAACACCTCATGCAGAAATTGATGGAGATATTGATATCTATCCTTTGCCGCATTTAAAAGTTAAGAGAGATTTAATTGGTGATTTAGATGGACTTTATAAACAATATGAATCTATTGAACCTTGGTTAAAAAATACCTCAACAAAAGAAACAACTGAAATAACACAATCAAAAGAAGAAAGAGCTAAACTTGATGGCGCCTATGAATGTATTATGTGTGCATGCTGTTCCACATCATGTCCTAGTTATTGGTGGAATGGAGATAAATACTTGGGCCCTGCGGTTCTACTTCAAGCTTATAGATGGATCATTGATAGTAGAGACGAAGAAAGAGAAGCAAGATTAAAAAAAGTTGCAGATGAACTAAAACTTTACAGATGCCATACTATCCTAAATTGTACTAATGCTTGTCCAAAAGGCTTAAATCCAGCAAAAGCAATTGCTGAATTAAAAAAAATGATTGCTACAGCTAATGTTTAAATAGACTAACAAGCTTTTTTGATTTAAAAGACCGTATTCATGAAATTAATAGAGCACTTTGTTGGGGGGAAAATTATCCCTGGTTCATCAGATAAAAAGGGTAAAGTTTATAATCCTGCAACTGGAGAACAAGAATCTGAAGTAAGACTTGCTTCTAAATCAGACTTAGATCAAGCAGTTGAAGTTGCAAAAAAAGCTTTTGAAACTTGGTCATTAAAACCTCCTCTTCAAAGAGCAAGAGTAATGTTTAAGTTTAAAGAATTAATCGAGAAAAATTCTGATGAACTTACTAAATTAATTGTTTCCGAGCATGGTAAAGTTTATGACGATGCACAGGGTTCATTAACAAGAGGACTAGAGGTAGTTGAATTTGCTTGTGGAATCCCTCATTTATTAAAAGGGGAATTCTCAGAAAATGTAGGAACTAATGTTGATAGCTGGTCAATGAGACAACCATTGGGAGTTGTCGCTGGTATTACACCATTTAACTTTCCAGCAATGGTTCCAATGTGGATGTTCCCAATTGCTATAGCATGTGGAAATACATTTATACTTAAGCCTTCAGAAAAAGATCCTTCATGTGCAATTAAATTAGCAGAACTTTTAAAAGAAGCGGGACTTCCAGATGGTGTATTTAACGTTATTAATGGTGATAAGGAATCTGTTGATGCTATTTTAGAGAACAAAGATATAAAAGCAGTAAGTTTTGTAGGATCAACACCTATTGCTAAATATATTTACGAAAATTCAGCTAAAAATGAAAAAAGAGTTCAAGCGTTAGGTGGAGCAAAAAATCATTTAGTAGTTATGCCTGACTGTGATTTAGATGGTGCCGTTAATGGTTTAATGGGTGCAGCTTACGGTTCAGCTGGTGAGAGATGTATGGCTCAATCTGTTGCAGTGGCCGTCGGAGATATAGGTGATGAATTGGTTTCAAGGCTATCAAAAAAAGCAGAAGCTTTAAAAGTTGGCCCAGGTATGGATAAAACATCTGAAATGGGGCCTTTAGTTACAAAAGAACATTTAGAAAAAGTTAAAAGTTATGTAGATCTTGGTGTCGAAGAGGGTGCAAAGTTAGTTGTAGATGGAAGAAATTTAAAACTTCAAGGCTATGAAAATGGTTTCTATATCGGTGGTTGTTTGTTTGACCATGTTAATCAGGATATGAGAATTTATAAAGAAGAAATATTTGGTCCAGTTCTATCAGTTGTTAGAGTAAAAACTTTTGAAGATGCAGCAAAATTAATTAATGACCACGAGTATGGAAATGGAGTAAGCATTTATACTAGAGATGGAGATGCAGGCAGAACTTTTGCAAGTAAAATTCAAGTAGGTATGGTTGGTATTAATGTTCCAATTCCAGTTCCAATGGCGTTTCATAGTTTTGGAGGTTGGAAAAGATCTTTATTTGGAGATAGTGCAATGCACGGCATGGAAGGAATAAAATTTTATACAAAATTAAAAACAGTAACATCAAGATGGCCATCAGGTATTCGTTCAAACGCGGAATTTGTAATGCCAACAATGAAATAGGAAAGAAATGACTAAAATATCTTTAATTGGAGCAGGTCAAATAGGTGGAACTTTAGCACATTTAATTGGAACAAAAGAATTAGTAAATGAAGTAGTTTTGTTTGATGTAGCAAGTGGAATAGCAAAAGGAAAAGCTCTTGATATTGCACAATCTTCATCAGTGGATGGTTTTAATGTTAAATTTTCAGGTACAGATGACTATAAAGACATCAAAGACTCTGATGTAATTATTATTACTGCTGGTGTCCCAAGAAAACCAGGGATGAGCAGAGATGATTTATTAGGAATAAACTTAAAAATTATTAAACAAGTTGCAGAAGGAATTAAGCAAAACGCTCCTAATGCATTTGTAATATGTATCACCAATCCTTTAGATGTCATGGTTATGGCTTTTCAAAAGTTTTCAGGTTTACCAGCCAACAAAGTTGTTGGAATGGCTGGAATATTAGACAGTTCAAGATTTAAATTATTTTTATCTTTAGAATTAAATGTTCCGGTTAAAGAAATTGATGCAATGGTAATGGGTGGACACGGAGATACCATGGTACCAATGCCTAGATTTACAAAAGTTTCAGGAAAACCTTTGCTAGATTTAGTAAAAGAGGGAAAAATTTCTCAAGAAAGATTAGAGGAAATAAATCAAAGAACTAGAGATGGTGGTGCTGAAATAGTTAAATATCTTGAAAAAGGATCTGCATTTTATGCGCCTGCAGCATCAGGAGTTCAGATGGCTGAAGCATATTTAAAAGATGAAAAAAAATTACTACCATGTGCTATTCAATTAAATGGAGAGTATGGTGTAAACAATGTTTACGCTGGTGTTCCAGTGATTATAGGAAAAGATGGGGTAGAAAAAATAGAGCAAATTGATTTAGACGATAAAGAAAAAAAAGAATTTATGCATTCAATTGATGCAGTTAAAGCTCTTTGGGAAGCAGCATCTAAAATAGATCCTGATCTTTCTAAGTAATAATGAACATTCACGAACATCAAGCCAAACAGATTTTAAAGAAATATGGTGCAATTGTTCCAGAAGGTGTATTTGCTCTTTCTGTTGATGAATTAGTAGAGAA
>ERZ651776.2000-NODE-2000-length-23263-cov-4.513413_pt1 | contig 23263 bp, 17 predicted proteins | sample MGYA00514761_ERZ651776 | MGnify/ENA metagenome assembly ERZ651776 | reverse complement strand
CAATGGAAAAGTTGGAAGAGCTCTCTAGAGCTCTTCCAACTTTTCCATTGGAGACCCCATTTTTTGGGCATGATTTTGAGAAAAAAGGCCATTTTCGCAACAGTTAACGCATAAAAAACTTCATCATGAAGCACGTTGGGTGTGCTATTCACCCCAAATGGTTCACATCAACTGCTGAAATAACACCCAACGCAACTGCTGAAATAACACCCAACGACTACAGCAAATGCATCTTGAAGACCTTTACTTCAGTTGTGATTGAACACCACCTGAAATGGGCGCCTCTTTGCGAGGATCTTCCTGGCCCTATTGAGAAAGGGAGCCCCTCTAAACGTTTGGGACGGTATGATTTTTACCATTGCGATAGGCTGGTTGATTGGGCAATTGAAAATAAGCTGCACATTAAGGTGAGTATTTATACGTGGCCACAACCGGAAATTGATCAGTCGAAACTCACGCACTGCTTGCCTCATACAACCTTGCTTGTTGTCTTTTTTTCCTGCTGTTTTCATTGATTCCCAGGGGCATGTATTGATGTGGCATGTGACTTCCCCATCTTACCTTTCTACGCTGTCAGATAAGGATTTGAAGGAAGCGATGCGGCGTCACATTTATACGACTGTAGGACACTTTCGGGGAAGAATTTTTGACTGGGATGTAGTGAATGAATCTCTGGCACCTGACGGTTCCCTCGCAAGAAATCTATTTTACGAGAGATTTGGAAGCGATTACGTAGATTGGTGCTTCTTTTGGGCTAGGGAGGCGGGGGGAGATGATGTAAATTTAATTTATAACGACAATAAGGTGGAAGGTTGCGGCATGAAGACGACGAACCACAGCAGAAAAGCGGATGCGTTTTACTATCTGGTGAAGGGCATGTGCGAACGAGGAGTTCCTATTGATGGTGTTGGCATGCAGGCTCATTTTGACTGTGGCGGTGTTGGCATTCGGAAGTGCCCCTCACCTAAAGCAATTTCGGACCAGATTCAGCGTTTCAAAGAGCTCAACCTTTCCGTCAATCTTTCCGAAATGGATGTCAGGATTGCGAATCTCAAGCTTCCCCAGGGCAGCTCTGCTGACTTATCGAAGAAGATACAGCGACAGGTATTTGAACGTACACTCAGTGCGTGCTGGCAGCACGAAAATTTCACGGGTGTTTGGTTCTGGGGGGTCAACGATGCTTCATCGTGGTGTCACGAATTTTACAAGCCAGATGAGCCACTGTTGATTGATGATAATTTCAAGGAGAAGTTTGGCATTTTGAGCAAGCTCCGCGGGGGTAGTGAAAATGAAATCGAGTTCGAGGGGGAGTTTGGCGTTGTTGACGGTTTTCGTTGGTGGGCTGACGAGGACGAAGAAGAGGACGGAAGTAAGGTAGATGCAATAAACACCGATCGCCCTGATTGGGAAATTTAGCAGAATAATATGGGGAAAAGAAACTTACAACTAAACCTGGTTCATCACTAATATCATCGTTTACGAACAAACATTTAATCCCACCAACCACCTCCGCCATTTTGCCAATTCCCCCCCCCCCTCCCTGCTGCTGCTGTTGTTGCTGTTGCCACTGTTGTTGCTGCTGCCACTGCTGTTGCGCCTGCGCCGCTTGTTGTTGCTGCCACATCTGATGCTGCTGCTGCGGGGTCGGTTGATAGTGGGGGGGAGGTCGTCCATACGCATGTGTTGGGTGCGGCGGGCCCACATTTTGTTGAGTGAGATGTTGGGGTGGTGGGTGTTGAGTGAGATGTTGGGGTGGGTGTTGAGGTGGAGGGATATTCTTTGGCACTTCACTTGATGCAGCAGAGCTTGTCGGCGGAGGCACCTGTGTCGGTACAGGGGGTGGCGGGGCATCTGCCGTTTGGGCATCTGACTTGGCTGCTACCGGATTTGCGGGAGCATCTGTTCCTACTCCCTCCCCTCCCTGAGCAGTCATCCAGGCAGGCAAATTAGTCACCCCCCTCCCTCTGCCTCTGCCTCTGCCTCCGCCCATACCAGGGTGGCCGACCGCAGATGGCGGAGGCTGACCCATCGGCTGCATGTGTTGGGGTGGTGGGGGATGCCCCATCGTCGCTGCAGGCACGGCTGGAGCCAACGGAGTGTTCGCGACTTTCTTTGCTGCGGGCGCCTTGCCATCGATTTCTGCCATGAAATCCATAAAGTCATCATCCTTCTTCCGTGTGAGCTGTTGAATTTCCTCTTTTGACTTGCCTTGGAAGGGGCAGTCTCGGGTTGGGTGAGAGCCATCACCACAGATTGCGCACTTTATGGCGAAGGCGGCCGGAACAGCTGCGTTAGCTGCTGGTTTGCTGAACCTGTGAGGGGAAAGAGTTCGTCGTAACGAGCGTGTAACGAGTGTAAGTACAACGCGTTGTGAGTGGCATGAACGCGTTGTGAGTAGAATGAACGCGTTGCGAGCAGCATGAACGGCACGAAGATAGAGAAATGGCAACAAACATTTCGGCAACATTTCAGCAACGACCCGAAAAAACTCACCTACTCGGACATTCAAATGCGCGGTGTCCTCTTTGAGCACAAAGGGGACAGAACTCGTCTTCCTTTAACGTTCCGTTTAAGACAGCGAGCTCCCTGAGTTGCTTTTGCTTGTGTTCATTGTCCTTGTCCTCCATGGGATTATCAACGAGCTTTCGGATTTCAGCCTCAGCCATATCCAATGATGATTGGTCTTCGGCTGTTAACAATACATGCAGGGGAAGATCCGCGTCCGGCATCGGTCTACCGTCTCTTCGTCCACGGGACCCCTCTTTTACACTCCCCTTTCCACGGATAGCAACCTTGGCACCTGTTTTAGCCTCGAGCTCTTTTTGTGTCTTCCCTCGTGGCCCAATGACCAGCCCGATGAAATTATAGCCTGGGAAATCCTTAACATTAAGAAAGACCTTAGTTGTTTTTTTCCTCTTCTTGAAACCAGCCCCAACCCCGAAACCCGCGAGGTTTGCACCCATCGGGACAGGGCCTCCCCCCACTCCACCGACAGCGGATCCTCCATTTTCCTTCTGAATATCCGCCATCCTTTCCAAGCAGTCCATCTTCTGGTCCTCGAGTTTATCTTTCCACCTTTTTTCACGCGTATTCTTTTTCTGACCCGTCAATTGATCGTAAATAGGCGGGGGAGACGGGGATCGGTCGGGGTGGTCAAAAGGGAGGGACGAAACTCGTTTTGCATCAGCAGCAACGGTCGTAATTTTCGTCAGGATGGTTTTGAGTTTACTTTGAAGAGAAACCAACTCCTGCATAGCTTCGGGTTTCATTTGGGAAGGTCTTGCTTGCATGTGCGCTGGAGGAGCAAAAGTCGGTGTTGCAGTATTTGTTGTGGCAGGGGTTGTTACGGCAGGTGTCGTGTTCACTGTTGCCTTACCCCACCGAGAGCGACCTCGCTCTTTTTTCGCTGGCTGCGCGGCTGGTTGTGCGCTAGGTTCTGTGGAAGAGGCAGAGGCAGAGGCAGAGGCAGAAGGGGTACCACTAGTGGCGGTGTCAGAGGCGGGCGCTGCGGAGCCCCAGCGAGACTTCCTGGCCTTCTTTGCGGGGCGTTCTTCTACTTCATTTTGTGCATCTGGTGCAGTTTCCTCCTTAGCTGCCGGAGTGTCCTGCTTGGCCTTCTCGGGATGATCCTCCTTGGGAGCTTGTGGGAAAAGCGCGGCATCGCCACCGACCTCAGTGATTTCAAGGTAAGTCTTGTAGATGTTTCTCCACCCTTTGCCATCCCTCCAGCTGTCCACATCTTGCCACATGGAGGGATAGTCATTTCCGCCCTCCCTCAAGGCCTTGGCACGTTCATGGACGGAGGAAGCCATGAATCGTTTCAGGAGGGGGTGGAGGTTGCGCTGAAGCGACAGCCGCTCGGCGGCTTCCGTGTCTTGGCCGGGTGCAAGGGCGGGGGCTGGCGCAGGGGCAGGAACAGGTGCAGGTGATGGGGCTACGGCAGGCGCTGGTTGTTCCGAAGCCGCGTCCGGGCCCGAATCACCATCGGGGACGGTCGAACCACCTGCACTGTCCAGCTCTAGCACCATGTCAATGAGGCCCTGCTTCAAAACACCCGTAAGCTCGCCATCGTTTATGCCTTGGCTCAACAAAATTGACCTTAAATCAGCGACCTTGAGTTTCTTCAGGTCTTTCTCAGTGCGTGTCATAGGCGGTCGGTGGATCGTAGTGGCTGCCAAGTGACCGAGAGTAGTATTTTTTGTCCCTGCCTTCTCGTGGCGGTCGATAGCCCCACAAAATTGTAACCTCTCTCATCAAAGGTAAGGGCGAAAAATGAGCTATTCTCGCCGCATAAAAAGTTGTTTTGTGTACAGTCCAGGATTTTTATTTTCACAGCGCCGCTTGGGGCTATGTACGCACCTATACTCCTCCTCGTGATGGAAGGACCGATGTTCAGAGGTGGCGTGTGGATCTCACCATTGCTCCGCGAAACTAAAATGTGGCCGAAAGGGTCGAATCTAACCCAAACCTTCTCCTTTGTGATTTTCGCGATCCCTGCATACTTTCAGACTGCTTCATGGTTGAGTCCGATGAAATCCTCGCTGCCAGAAAGGCAATGATTGCCAAGCGCTTTGGCGGTAAGTCGCGAAGGGTGTTTCGTGGGGTTTAGATGTACTGCGACGTCGGGTTGACGAGCTGGACAAAATGACTGGACTTGACGGGGCGAATTCTTGGTTTTTCTTGGCTCTAACACAGATCCCAAATACTCCCCTTTAAAAACACACACATCCACAATTTTCCTCCATGACAGGCGCGTCTGCTCAGACCGGCGGCAAGGGCTCTGTCCGAAGGAAGAAGAAGGGAGCGAGCCGAAACTCCTCCGCCCAGGGGGACGCCAAGCTTAACTCTGCATTGAAGAAGCTTAATATCACCCAGATCCCTGGAATTGAGCAGGTCAACCTCTTCCGTGACGATGGGCAGGTTGTTCACTTCAGCAACCCCAAGGTCCAGGCTTCTATCCAGGCCAACACCTACATTGTCTCTGGATCCTCTGCGGTCAAGAGTATCCAGGAGTTGTTCCCCGACATCATCCAACAGCTTGGACAGGAAAATGTTGAGCAGATGAGGCAGGCCATGGCTCAGATGGCTCCCGGCATGGGAGGAATGCCCGCCGAGAAGGCAGATGAAGATGACGAAGAAGATGAAATTCCCGAACTTGTTGACAACTTTGAGGAGGAGTCCAACAAGGCCTAAATAAGAATGACGGACCAACAAAGGACCAATACAAACAATTGAGAGAATGAGAGACACAACACGCCTAATACCCACCCGTGCAATGAAACCAACAACATCGATGCCAAATTGCTATTAAGATAAGACAAGACGATGCGAAACAATTGCATCTGAGTAATTATTTTCTTCGCCTGAAGCTTTATTATTTTACGTCTCTAAAATCCTTCGGAGTTCACCTCATCTCAGGCCTTTTCTTTCAAATTCCCTCCCTGCTGGACGACTGATGATGAAACTTGCTTCTCTCTTGCCAAGTTTTCATAGAATGTAATAAGGAACAACAACTAAAACAGCAAAGAAAAAAACCATACTAATGGCACCGACCTTACGCAGCCGCAAGTCTGTTCGGCAGCTGACAGAAGCCGCTCCACCTCCATCCCACCCCTTTCCTCCCCCTCCTTCTCAAGTGTCCTCATCAAGAGCATCCTTAGACTTCACCTCCTGGCAAGAGAAAGAGGACGAAAAAGCCACATCAGTTGACCGCTACTTAATGGCCCTACTTTTTGTTACGTCGCTGTCAACGTTCATAATTTCGGTGTTGTATGACCACTACAGATTGCCAATCCTGAAGTATCTTTCTGCCACATTACCTTCCAATCCCTCTGGACAGTTCATTGAGTCAGCGCTTCTCCTCCCATGTGTTTTACTTGTGCCTGTCACGCACATCATTGGAACGTACCGGTACAACAACACTAAGAAGTTCCTCAGCTGGCGCCTCAATGGAGGGTTTACCTACATTATTCTTCAGGGCTTCACCTGGGCAATCTGGACCCTCGGGCTCATTGTTCTGATACTGTTCATCTTTGCCAATGTAAAAATCGTGGGTATCTTAAGTAGTGTAGGGATGTTGGGAATGTTCGCGCAGGTGAGGCTACCCTCGCCCTCACCCTCACTCTCACTCTCACTCTCACTCTCACCCTCACCGTCGCCTCAACGAACCGTACCTCACCCCACCCCCCTCCCCCACCTCACTCAACCTCAACTCCCTTACTGAACCCTACCTTACTGCACCTCATTTCACCTCCTACCCTCGCTCCGCCTCACATATTCTCAACTCACCTAACTTCATCTCACCTCACAGGGTTTGATGGTGTCAAGTATCATGGCATTTGAGAGTGATGAAGTTGTTGGAAAAGGGATGGGAAGGAAAAAAAATGTCGAAAAATGTGGCGGCGGTAGTGACATTGATAATACAGGAGAAGAAGATGATGATCATCGAAATCTTCCCGTCGAGATGTGGGTGACACACGTCAACTCTCCTGAGAAGAATCGGGGCAAGGGCAAAAGAATCGATGCTAAATATGGGCAGTTTGTTCCTGTGGACGGCAGTAATGGCTTTACAAGAACAACAAAAGCATCCCGCCCCCGCCAAAAAATGAAGCGCTACAAATTGCTAGACTTCTGTTTCTGGGCATTGATGAACTACCTCCTTCTTCAGGCCCCTCACATCCTTCGCGTAGGCGTCTCTCTTCTCAACGTGATTTGCTTTGAATGCGTGACCACCACTCAGCGCCTGACAGGATTGAGCGGGGATGTTCTTAACGTTTGGGTTTTGCTCGTGACTCTAGCTGTGCCACTGTTTACGCATGGCGTCGGTGGGAGGATATTCGTGGGGGACACTTGGTCATTTCACCACCCTCTCAAGGGAGGCAAGTTCCACATCCTCTCGCAAGCCACTGGATGGGTTATACTTTTCTTCGCCCTTTTACTGCAGGTTATCTTCAGTTTCTTACTAAGCAGGGACGAGCAAAAGAAAAACGAATTTCTAATTTGGACTGGTGCTACCTTATCGTGGGTAAGCGAGGCCTTTCTCCTCGTTTCTTTGTTGTTCTACAGGGGTGAAGAGGCGGAGTCGGAGTCGGAGTCGGAGTCGGAGAAGGTACTGTCAGGAGGAGGGTCAGATTCCTCTCCCGTTCAAGGTCAAAGGATACCTAGTTGCCGTCGTCGTCGCCGTCTTGTGGGCTGGATCGTGAGTTTTGGTCAGGACATTTTCATGACTAACGTCCACTGGTTTTGCATTTTTGTCCTCTTCGCTCCCCCGATACAGTCATCTGGCCCTATTGACGCCTTTCTCAACTTTGCAAAGGTTGTTGCCCTTTTCTGCCTACCAAGCGTAATGCTGCCTTACAGTAGGAAGAGGAAGACATGGGGTTGGAAAAACCCTCTGAAACCACTCTCAGACTTGATGGAAGTTTGTCTGCTTGGGGACTTCGGACTCTTCTTTGACAGCAAGATAATTTATGAGGAGGAAGACAAAGACGAGTACACGAGAGGGGGCTGTATGTTTGCGATGACGCCACACGGTACTTTACCGGTGTCGGTTTGGGCCTGCTTTTACCAATTTCGGGAGATATTTGAAGACTGTTGTCTATTCTTTGGCAGCCAGGTCGCTCTAATACCCTTCTACAGGCTGTTCTGTGGCATCCGCGGTGGGTGCATGCCAATAACTAAGGCAAATTTGTTACGAGTCATGGGCCACGGGCAAAATGTCGCTCTAGTGCCGGGCGGGGTGCACGAAATGATGAAGTGCAGGCCCTTCGATAAAGATATCAACATAAGCATTAAGCACAAGGGGTTCATCAGGGTCGCCATTCAGAAGGGCTACGATCTCGTTCCTGTCCTGATGCTTCACGAGAACGACTTCTATAACAATCCTCTCCGAGATTTCCAGCACTGGTGCTACAAGATCAGTGGCATTCCTCTTGGTTTACCCTACTACACAAACAAGTACTACCTACCTATGAGTAACCGAAAACCTTTGCGAGTAATTGTTGGGCGAAGGATTTGCACCAGCAGGGAAAATAATAAGAGCAAGGCTTCAGAAAACGGGTCTGATCAACGAACAGATCCATCTACTGATCAAAGCGTTGTCGACGAAGTGCACGAAGAGTTCTACAAGGAGGTTGCTAGGTGCTGGATTAAGCACAAAGAAGAGATGGGCTTCGCAGACAGGGAGCTTCATTATGTAACGGCGTGAAATGAATGAAGATAAAGGAAGGCATACGTTTTGATAATTTGCAATTGTTTGTTTTTAAGCAGCAGTACTCCCGTAATGAACCTCCAAATCCATGCTCACATCACCTCGCCTCGACATTTATACCTTCTTCGTCCAAACCGAGGATATGCCGATCAAGGGGAAGGCTCTCCGAGTACAGAAAAAAGTTTGTTTCCTCACGTTTTTGGCGGTGAGAGGGCCATGATTTATGCGTAAAGCAATTAAAAAGCTGCTTAAGGACTCTCCTAATACGCGCCATACCTTCTGCGGGTCGGGGAACCTCTTTGAGGCGGGCGCGTTGGCGGATTTAGAGGATGAAAATGAGGATGATGACGAACACGACCCTCTAAACCTTCCGGAGGAGGGCGATGACGAGGAGGGGGGCGATTGAGGCGGGTGAGGATGTTGGTAATATAGAAGATGGAAGGTAGCTACGGAAATTTGGCCAACAGCCCATTCAGATACTCGTTATTATCTACGATCTCACACCATTCTCCGTTGACGTTCTCGCACTCCACAAGAACCCCCTCGGTGACCAATTTATATTCTCTTCAATAACAAATCGACTTTCAGCGTCCACGACAAACCGATTAGCATCCGGGTGGATGTAATCTGCACCGCTCGTATCAATTCTGCCGTCTTTCCCCACCGTTAACCACCCTCTCCCACCCGTCCACGATTTAAATCCGTACGACGCATCAGAAACCCCAATCAAACTCCACCTACAAAAACTCTCGTCATCCCCCTCGTCGCCGTCGTCGCTTACAATAACGACATCACTCCCCCCCTCATCCGCGCATATTAGCTTCTCATCATTACATAAAATGGAGTACGACCCGTCGTCGTTGTCGACTAAAAACAACTCCACACCCTCATCCCTTGCGCTCGTCACCATCGACACACGACCCCCATCGCACGCCATCAGTAAATTAGACTCCTTCGACCGCAAGTTAACGAGATGGGGAGCCGGGACGGTATGGGGCGGGGGGCTAAATACAACGTCTTCCCCCCCATTATCGAACTTCCAATGCGTCATGTGCAATATATCCAAAATCCCTTCGGTAACCGCATCGCTGTCGTACACGAATTTTAGCGACTCGACGACCCCCTCAAGGCGACTCTCGCTCTCCCCCAAATCACACACGACCGACTTCCAGCTGGAGAAGCTCCCCGACCCCTCCACGTCGCAGGACGCAACAAAAACGAACTCGTCGCCCCTTGCCTTTGACTGCAAAATCCTAATGCGAACATCGTATTCTGCGGCGACGCGGAAGCTAACGGAGGAGGGATGTTGGTCTCCAAAGTCCACGAAGCGCACCGTCGTGTAACTGCCTTTCGTGATGTTCACGAGCATGAGGCCCATCTCCTCCTCCTCCGAATCGTCTGTAATCATCGTGTTCATCTCGCCACAAGTTGATGCGAGGGTGAAGGAGGGAGTTCGGTCGTAGGGGTTCAAATACTTGAGGGGTACGATCCACTGGGGGGTGGAAGTGACGGGGAGGATTTGGTTGGCTGTCTCGTTGAAGTAGAGGCGGTCGATCGCGATGCTGCGGTCAGAGGTGGATGTGGTGTTGATGTTTTTGTCTTGGCGGAGTTTCGTGTTGTGGTACGCGAAGTAGTATTTGCCGCTGTTGATTGGGTACTCTGTCATCCCCTGGTGGTTGTTCCCCCAACCCTGTGTGTTGTTGGCTGTTGCCGCTGTGTAGGGGGGGTTGTTGTCGTAGGGTGGGGAAAACATAGCGGGGTCGGATTGTTTTTCGTAGGGCCCCAAGATTGATTTTGACGTCGCGTAGCCTATGTCAGTGCCGCTCATCATGAATGAGAGGTAAAAAGTGTCGTTCACTTTCATGATCCAGGGCGCCTCAAACCAACGCCAGGTGCTGCTGTTGAAGCCACGTATTTCGGTTGGCTCCTTTGCCCACGAAGAGAAAGTTTTCGGGTCGAGGAGCCCGCACAACGCCGTGTGATTGTTACTGCAGAGAATGATCTTGGACGAGTCGTCAGGGTCTATGAGAACTCCCGGGTCGTTGCCGGCCATGATGGGGCCGCCGAGGACGTCGATGAAGGGGCCAGCGGGGGTTGGGGAGTAGGCGACGCCAACGCCGGGGTTGTCACCGCCATATGCGGCGTAGTAGAGGGCAAACGTGTTGTTGGGGAGCTGGATCACTTGTTGAGCCCAAGCATGGGAGGCCCAGCGGGGGGAGAGGTCGTCCATCGAGAATATTATGCCCTCGTCCCTCCAGTTGACCATGTCGTCAGAGGAGAGGCAGTTATAGTCGGTCATGCCGTAGCCGTCCGAAAGGTTGTCGTGCGTGGTGTAAATGTAGAAGCGCCCATCTATGGAGTTGGCAAGGGGGGAGGGATCCGCGCTGAACCGCTGATAAAACATTTGATAGTCCGCATGGGCTGGAGTAAGGAGGAGTGGGAGGAGAGAAAATATCATCATTGGGAGGAGAGGAAATATCATCATTATACGTGGAGCGTTATGGTCCAATGACGGCTGGCTGCCCGTAACTATAAATGAAGATTCAGTAGCTGAGGAAGATGCACTGTTATTTTGCTCGTTCTCATATCTCTCTGAAATTCATCTTCCTTCTTCTTCGTCGGCGGTCGGCGGAACGCGGAACCAACTTATCACAACATCCACACCATTCAGCAACTATTACTAATTAAAAATAACTCGAAACTTTTCGCCGTGCCACAAGAAGTTGTTGGGCACCCCAACACTGGAAAGAACCCTCTGTCCTCTCCACAACTCCGTCCGTCTTCCATAACTCCACTTTTGCTTGCTCTCTCTAGGACTCTCTGAAGCTTCTACAAACCCCCCGTTATCCCGCACATATGTCTTTCCAACGGGCCTTCACAACAGGCCCGTCATACGGTCCCTCCGGAATAGCGATCCCCGGTTCATCCAAGAATCTAACCACTGAGTACTATGGGCAGGTTGACGGCACCCTAGTAAAATTTGGGAAGAACAATCAGCCAGCTTCCGGGAGTTTCCAGAAGGCTGGAGGAGCAATGAAGGAGGTGCTAGGAATGGACGGGGCCGCCCCTGGATCGACAATTCCAGGGTATTTAAGGCACAGAGATGGACCGCAGGGACAGAGTCAACAAGAAAAAATAGTGAGGGGTGTCGACACCACGAAGTTCAAGAAGGGATTCTGGAGGAGGCCAGAGAGTATGATCCAGCCCTCCTCTTTTCGTGATTCGTTCAATTCTTACAAGGAGGATCGGTGCGAGCGCCACAGGATGGGAAGGATGGAGAGGCTTGGAAGGATGGAGGAGAGGAATGGCATGAGGGGGATTATGAGCAACGCGTTCAACCCAATAAACGGTTATGTCCCTCCTCCTCTCCAACCGGCGAAAAATTCCGATGAGCCGAGCTTGGAGCTGCAAAGGATAGGACACATACAACTTCGTGATTCTCTGAGTAGATTTTATCTCCCCCACTACTCTGGTGATAACCATGACAGGAGACAAAAGGTATTAGTCAGCGAGGGGCTAGTCAAGGAAAAACATTCATCCCTTCTTTCTCTCGGTTCTTCTGATTTAAAGTCCAATGGGGTGGAAGACCAGTTTTCAAAGTCTCTTTACTCTGCTTCTGGGGCCAACCCACAGCCATTGAGGGTGGAGGGCTTGGTGGAGAGGTGCTACCCAGGACGGTTCACACCGAGAAAAACTGGGGTGAACGATGTAGGAATGGGAGGAGGTGGTATAGGGCTCGGAACGAGGAGAGGATTTGTGCCTCCCAGGAGTAGTCGTGGCAGGGAAATGGAAGATGCTAGGACGGAGGTGGGACGCCTGAACTGAACGGAGGCTAGCCTTTTGCTAGCCCGCTGATGGTCTGTAAGTTTGTGTTATTTTTTTTGTGGGAGTAAGCTGTAAATAAACCTTGCGAAATGTTGCGATGTTAACTTTGACTTTATGCCTTGGCCGCTTCTTAAAAATTACTACCTAAACAATTGCCAGTAGCCCAGGCAATCACGCAATTCTTGGCTCACACGAGGCGGGAATCGACACCCTTGTTATTCATTTTCCTGAGTCCCTGTAGCATGTTCACTTGGTTTTGGTGATATTAGATTAGGCGGAGGTGGGATTCTGTTGAAGAGGGGTTTTAGGCATGTTCGAATAATGCGCTGAATGAAGGTTTACTTATGCACCGAGGCGATTATGCATCGATTCGATTAAAATTAATGAGTACAGTTATCAAAGAAGGCTTTTCATTTTTGCACCTTAATTTCTTGCCACGAAAAATCAACAGTGGGAGCCATCTTTCGATCAAGGTAGGTGAAATCTGAGCGCTTTTAGATAAAAATTTGCCCAAGGCGAGATTATGTTGTTTGTTGTGTCTGAGAGCGCGATTAAGTCTGTTCGACCATTTTAATTGGAGTTGTTGATCTCGACAACCGTGGGCTTTTCAGCTGTTGTTTGTGAGGGGGTTTCTGCACCAACATTGAGTATTCGGGGTTGATGCTGCGGCTCAGGCTATTGCAATGTAAGCTACGCCGGCAAACTCGCTCTTGGGCGCAGTTGTTTGGTGTGGAGCCAGCACAAGACCCTTGTTGGTCGTGCCACAATTTCGCGAACGTGGATGGCGAAGCCTCAGGGTGGTCTTGTGGTGAATGGATCGTAATATAAACGCGTCTTCGGATAGCGGGATGTGAATGAGCTGCCCTGGATGGGTTTTTGTTTCGCGAAAGTCACCCCTGCGACCAAGTACACCTGCCGAAAAAGGAGGTGATCTCTGTGATTACTTTGCCTCTCTCCTACGACACAAATAGCTGCTATTCGTCCGCGTGGTCTAGCGGCATGATACCTCTTTCGGGTAGAGGTGGTCCCGGGTTCGATTCCCGGCGCGGACCAATGTACCAGCAGGAGGAGACGACGAGAAGAGATGGCAAGCATGAGAGACAAGCATGAGAGACAAGCGAGACAGCAAGAGAAGAGAGAGAATGGACATAAAGTACTTAAGTACACCAAAGCTTAACCGCGCACACACAAGCTTAAACGCGCACGCACACACACACTAACGAAATCACCATCGCACCACAGAATATAAACATGCAGATCTTTGTCAAGACCCTCACAGGGAAAACCATCACCTTGGATGTCGAGCCTTCCGACACCATCGACAATGTCAAGCAAAAAATCCAGGACAAGGAGGGAATCCCCCCTGATCAACAGCGTCTTATCTTCGCCGGAAAGCAGCTCGAGGATGGACGGACACTTAGCGACTACAATATCCAGAAGGAGAGCACCCTTCACCTCGTGCTGAGGTTGAGGGGCGGAGGAAAGAAGAGGAAGAAGAAGACCTACACCAAGCCCAAGAAGGTGAAGCGCGTTAACAAGACCATCCCCATGCAGACCCTTAAATACTACCGCGTCAACGAGTCCGGAAAGGTCGAGCGCCTCCGCAAGTACTCCCCCGTTGCCGGAGTCGGATCCTTCATGGCCCAGCACAAGGACAGGTACTACTGTGGAAAGAGTGGTGTCACTTACATGTATGACGATATGAAGAGCGGAGAGTGAGTGAAATGCTAGCAATAACAACGAGGCTTTTGGCTGAAAATATCTCAACTTTAATGTTAACTTTGTGGATGTGACAAATAAATTATCTCTGGCATGGATGCAAAAAACATTTCCGGATCCGCCGTCAGCACCACTCCTGCAGGGAGCCAGGCCTTGCCAGCGTGTTTGGCATGATCCCTGACGAGAATCAAACATAGCGCGGCCCCTTCCACCCCTCCAGGCATGGCTTCATGCTTTGGGCACAGCACTGCAGCACCTTGGCAATCATCTCTCCAATCGCACCCAACCCAATGAGGCCCACCCGACGCGTTCGAGGAGGGGTTGCAGCGGCGGTGACGGTCACCATCGGGATTGCCGTGCACCAATGCTTCTACTAAAAAAGTGAAAAAAAAAGAAACGCCTGGATTTTTCTAATGGGTTTCTTAAATGCCCAATATTGCCTCGTTAACGTCTTAAATTGATTTTTGTGACATAACGTACATTATAATACAAATATGAGCGCGTTCGCAAAGTCTAACGATGATGAAATGGATGCTGGAGGTAAGTTGAGTCCGTCGGTTGTCACCCGCCACACCCCCTACTTTAGCCCCCCTAACACACTAGTTACTATCTCTCTCAGTGGCCTTCGTTGTTAAGAAGCTAAAAGGAGAACTCGGTCGCCGCGGGGCGAAGGGAATGGTGGGTCTTGGTCGCAAATTCAAGATTATGGACGATGATGGAAGCAAGGCTCTGGATCTGTCCGAGTTCAAGAAAGCAATGAAGGAGATGAATATGGGGCTGAACGATGTTGAGTTGCGTAAGCTGTTCGAGCACTTTGATCAAGATAGAAGCGGTTCGATCGACTATGAAGAGTTTGTGCAGGGCATCCGTGACCCCCTCACTCCCCGCCGATTGGATTTGGTCCACCAAGCATTTGCCAAGATTGACATTGATGGGAGCGGCGAAGTACAACCCCATGAGGTTGTTGATAAGTACAATGCTGACAAACACCCCGACGTCATTAGTGGTAAGAAAACAAAGGACGAAGTTATGCGGGAATTCTTGGATACATTTGATGTTGGGGGTGTGAAGGATGGTGTTGTTACGAGGAAGGAATTTGAAAATTACTACACCAACCTTGGCGCGAATATCGATAATGAGGATTATTTTGAATTGATGATTCGCAATGCCTGGCACATCAGCGGGGGCAAAGGTGCTGCTGCAAACAGTGCCAACAAACGCGTACTGGTCACACGCCCTGACGGCACGCAGGCTGTGGTTGAGATTGAGGACGATCTAGGACTCGACCTGGTCTCCGCAGATAAGCGCAAAGAGGATATGATTCGCCGACTGAAGGCGCAAGGGGTCGATGTAGCAAATATTGACACGGGAGGTAGCACTGATCAGGCGGAACCCGAGGTCAAGACGGGCGGTTTAGCAAGTGGACAGACCAAAACGCCTGGGAAGGCCCACCACCCCAACAATCCAACGTTCACAAGCTCCATCACTTTGGCCGGGGTTGGAGAAGGCGCTGGAAGAAATAGGGTTGGTAAGGTGAACAAGTTCAACATCCAAAAGAGGGGAGCTGTAGCGGCAGACCACCTAGATATTCACGCAAGTGATTTGAGGAAAAGCCTTGGCACTGCCATGAAAAAACCGGCTTCCAAAAAAGTAGTCAGTTTGGCTGAAGCGTCGGGAACTGGGGGAGTGTCCGAGACTCTTAAAAAATTGAAGGAACAGCTTGCTACTCGTGGCGCGCGCGGAATCATTGGCCTCGGTCGCAAATTCAAAATCATGGATGATAATGGTAACGGCGCGCTCTCTCCAGACGAGTTCACCAAGGCAATGAACGAGTGTGCAATTTCTCTCAAGAGTGATGAGATGACAGCTTTATTCAAATACTTCGATAAGGATGGAAGCGGGGACATTGACTTCGAAGAGTTCTTGAGTGGAGTTCGTGGGGTTTTAAACGCACGCAGGCTAGACATGGTCCAGCAGGCCTTCGCTGTAATCGACAAGGACGGCAATGGTTTTGTTGAGCCTCATGATATAGTGGAGTGCTACAATGCCGATAAGCACCCGGATGTAATGTCTGGAAAGAAAACTGCGGATGAGGTGCTAAGGGAGTTCTTGGATACCTTTGACGTCGGTGGTGAGAAGGATGGGAAAGTGACCAGAAATGAGTTCCAAAATTACTACTCGAATGTCAGTGCCAGCGTTGACAACGATGATTACTTCGAGCTGATGATGCGCAATTCGTGGCATATTTCTGGCGGAAAAGGTTGGTGCGCGAACAGCGCAAACAAGCGCGTATTGGTCACAGACTCACGTGGCAACCAGAGCGTCCAAGAGATCAAGAACGATTTGGGGCTCGATCTCATTGATGAGAAGGACAGGAAAGATGAGATGGCGCGAAGGCTGAAGGCCCAGGGCGTTGACGTAGTAGGACTATCTAGCAATGGTGCTGTGGAGGAGAAGATGCGAAAGCCCAAGAAGTCAAACCCTAACTTTTCCCAGAAACAGTGGTAAATGAGGTCGGAAAAATGTAATATTGTACCCCAACTGCGCGATAGTTTATGAAAGCTTAATTTTATCCTTGAAGTAAGTAAAAATGAGTTTGTGTACAGAACTATATTTGCGGTTATTGAGTGTAGCGGCAACCCATTTCCCTTGTAGTTCTCTTTGGCAGAAAAATTCCTCAGGTTCAGGGTTCAGGGGGAAAGGGGAAAAACCTCGCGCGCAAACTAAAACCTTGACAAAATAGAAACAAGCCAAAAACAACCTGAAAAGTAGATTGACCTTGAACTACCCGAACTACCACTACTCCTTGACCATTCGCCGATAGTAAATAATCCAACATCCTCCCAAATTAATCAAACTCTCATCAGATCATCGTGATGTCCGAAGATGAAACAACCAGCGCAAATCGAATGTCGGTCATCGCAAGAGTACGTCCACTGGCTTCTTCTGAGTCTCGGCCGGTTGTTTACGTGAAAGATTCGACCATCGGTGTGAATTTAGATGCAGAAGTTACTGCCACCAAGAGTTCAAAAGAATACTCACTAGACAAAGTTTATGGGGAGGATATTGGACAAGAGGAGGTTTTTGAGGGTGTTCAACCCCTGATGAGAGCAGCGCTTAGTGGTTTTAATACGACAGTATTCACTTACGGGCAGACCGGGACCGGTAAGACTCACACCATGCTTGGACATGATTTATGGGAGATGGCTAGTGAGAATGCCCAAGATGAGAGTGCCGACGATCGATCCCGAGCCTCGTCGTACAGGGCTCTAAACCGTGACCGAGAAGCCCGCGGTATAATACCTAGAGCGTTGCACTACGTGTTCAAGCAGATCAGGGTGATGGTGGAACATTCATCTCCCTCTCATGCCTCCAAGCATCCAGGCTCAGATAATAATGTCAGCGAAAAAAACAACTCAATTACTGTCAGTGTTTCGTACACTGAAATTTATAACGAACGTGTGCGTGATTTGCTGGCTGTCCAGGCTGCCGAGAACACAAACATTACGGTGCAGGGAATAGGTGCAGCCGCCCTAACCCCTTCTAAGGGTGGGGGGGGGAGTTATTTTGGGATCAAGGAACAAGATGAGAAATCCCTGGACATTCGAGAAGACAAGAAACTTGGAATTGTAATTCCTAACTTGACGGAGGTATTGGTGGAGACTGAAGAAGAAGTTTTCAATGTTTTGTGGAAAGGCGCTCGGAATAGGGCCATGGCATCAACAAATATGAACGAGCGGTCATCAAGGTCTCACACAATATTCGGAGTCCGCCTGACTGTCGCCCTCGGTGGCGTGGTCCGCCGGAGCAAGATCAACTTGGTCGATCTGGCTGGTAGTGAGCGGTATAAAACGCACCAAATGGCGCGTTTTAGTGAGCAGCGGATTAAGGAACTGACTTCCATCAATCAATCGCTGTCAGCTCTTGGGAACTGCATCAGTGCCCTGACAAAAAGGGGAGGGACAAAGCAGCACGTCCCTTACCGCAACAGCAAGTTGACACGCCTGCTGCAGGACTCTTTAGGTGGGAATACAAGGACGATGTTCATCGTAACAGTTTCTCCCAGCGCGATAAGCGCCGACGAGACGGTGTCGACACTACAGTTTGCGGACCGTGCCATGCGAGTGCGAGTTTTTGCCACGTCCAACGAAATCCTCAGTGATGACGACCCACTTAAACGCGCTCATCACGAAATAGCACGGTTAAAGTCCTTATTGCAAGCAAGCATAAGCCGCCAGAAACTCACCAAGGGGGGGGATGGAGGGGGAGATAGCAACAAAGGGGATGACAGGGGTGGCAAGGGCGATAGTAGGTCTGATAGCGGCGGGAACAAAAGCAACTATAACAATAACAGAAATATGAATATGCAGATGCAGATGGTGGAAAAGATGGATGCCGAAGCTCAGGCCGAAGCAGCCGCCCTCCGAGACGAAAACTTGAAGTTGGCGGAGGAAGTTTCCAGGCTGCGGGAGGCACTAGTGAGAGAGAAAAATGAGAAGGCAAAATTGCTCAAGGCAATTTACAAGGGGGAAGGAAATGAGGACCACGAAGAAGTACTCCAGCACGAAATAGATGTCGTATTTGGAGTCGGAGATGACAGCGGCAACATTGCGCTCGATTCAGACTCGGCCTCGGGATCATCAACTCAAATAGCTAAAGTTGATCACATGGCTCAGCTGCGAGTCTTGTTAGCCCAACGAAGCATGCTTGAGCAGCGCCAAGAGGAGATAGAGGCGACGCAGAGAGATCAAGATGAGCAGCGAGAGTGGCTGGACCACTACCACACTTGGCTACGCAACCTGCCTGTCTCCGAGAATCATGAGACGAGCAGTGAGGGTGAACCATTGACCCTTTATGACCGACTTTGCATGATGGAGACGTCCGTGTTGCTTCAGAGTCAGGAACTTAAGAGGACAAAACGTCTGTTCCTGCGCGACAAAGACAGGTTGGAGAGGCAAATCAGTGAGGGACTGCAGAATATCGAGGAGAGGGATATTTTGTACAGCCAACAAACAAAAGAGCTGGAAAATCAAGGGAGCGAGAACGAATCCTTGAAGATAGAACTCGACGACATGAAGGTCAATTATGCAAAGCTTAAACTTGAGTCCATGAAATTGTCCTCGTCCACCTCCTCCGAAAGGAAGGTCGAATTCCACCCCCAATCAAGCATTCGACACAGCGACTCCACAAATTCGGTGATAACCGACTCGCCTACAAAGACCAAAACCGAATCGAAGGGTGATTTTCGCTTCAATGACGAAATAAACGGTGTTACCAGAGGGAATGGGGTTGGAGGAAGCGTCAGCACTGCTAATTTGGACCGTTTAAAACAGAGTGGCGGTCGTGTCCGGCGCAGAACCAGCAGCAGCGACGATATGAAAGCGAAGGGAAAAGTGAATACAGCGACAGTAGTGACAAAGAAGAAAACGAACCCTTGGACAAAACACCTTGATCCAACTCATAATGTGTACTATTATCACAACTCTGTCACACAGGAAACAACCTGGGAGACACCAAGTGACTTTGTGGAATAAATGTTAAAAGTTTGTTTTTGGAAACTTGTGCATGCATTCATTCGAACATTCATTAACGCTGTGTTTGTGGTTTAGGTACAAAAGATGGGATTCCAGTAATGGCACGTCCGAGAATTAAGGCATGCACATCGTGAGTACCTTCATACGTGTTGACGGCCTCCAAGTTCATGACGTGCCTAATGATATGGTATTCGTCACTAATTCCATTCCCCCCAAGCATGTCGCGGCACTCCCTTGCGATGGCCAGCGATTTTCCGCACGAGTTCCTCTTGATCATACTGATCATTTCCGGAGCAGCCGCCCCCTTGTCCATAAGCCGTCCTACTTGGTAGCAGAGCGCGCGACCCAAAGTAATCTCTGTTGACATGTCCGCAAGCTTCTTCTGCATTAACTGATTGGCCGCCAAGGGGCTACCAAATTGTTTCCGCTCTAACACGTACTCTCTCGCCTTTTCCATGCAGAACTCTGCGGCGCCGAGCGCCCCCCAACCGATACCATAACGAGCGTTGTTGAGGCAACCAAAGGGGCCGCTCAAGCCGTCAACAAATGGCAGAGCATTCTCCAGCGGCACCTTGACATTGTCCATGAAAATCATTCCTGTGTCGCTTGCTCGCAGGGAAAATTTTCCCTGAATCTTCGGCGCGGTGAGTCCTTCCATACCCTTGTCCAGCACGAAACCGCGGATCCTGCCGTCCTCCTCGCTCTTGGCCCAAATGACGAAAACATCAGCGATGGGACTATTGGTGATCCAGTTCTTGCTTCCGTTCAAAACGTAGTGGTCATCCTCCTTCCTGGCCCTCGTCTCCATTCCACTGGGATCTGAGCCGTGATTAGGCTCTGTCAAGCCGAAGCAGCCGATGAGCTCCCCAGCAGCGAGCCCTGGCAGGTATTTGTCCCGCAAATAGTCTGTGCCGTAGGCGTGAATGGGCCACATCACAAGAGAAGACTGCACCGACATGGCAGATCGATAACCGGAATCAACTCTCTCCACCTCCGTCGCGATAAGACCGTATGCCACATAAGATGTCTCTGCGCAGCCATATTTCGAGGGAAGGGTGGGTCCAAGCAAGCCAAGCGACCCCATTTCTTTGAAGATCTCCAAATCAAATTTCTCGTTTCTATTAGACATCAGAACCCGTGGCATCAGTTCCTAGTCGGTCGCATCGTGAAATAGTGTTACCATCGCAAGTTGACACCATAAAATCATCGCATGTCGGCAACATGGCCGCATGGCAGGCAACATGGCAAGGTTAGTCAGTGAGTCACAATATGCCATCGACGCAGAGGGCTGCTTGAAGTTCTCCAATAGGAATAATAACCTACCTGCTGGCAATATGCCCTAGCGGCGTCTCGTACGATTTTCTCCTCTCCCGTTAGCAAATCGTCGCCGTTCTCCATCTGAACCGGATCAGCCCAATCATAGGTGCCGAGAGGGCCTGTCTTCGGGATGTATTTCTCACTTGGATCCACAGTGGAAAGAAGGCGAGTTGTCGTGCTTTGTATACTTCGCGGTGCGAAGATTCGTCTGAGGCTTGGTGAGAACATGGTTTTAAGCACTGTAAATGGGTTTATCACCTTCACCCTGCGTGGTTTTGTTTGTCCCAGGAACTCAGATGTTAAGTTTTAGAAAAGCACTCAGGAGCTATTAACATCCGTTACAAAAAACCCTCGACCTTCTATCATCGACTAATTGTACCAAAAGAGGCAAAAATCTACGATTGTCCTCAAACTTCCACAAAACAACAGCTGACCCAACTTGCTGTTAACAACATTCTCCGCCCCCCTCCAACCCCCCCAAAACAACCATGAATCCTCGCGAACAGGCCCAGATGAACACGACACTTGCCGGTCTTCAGAAGCGCGGTGATGTGTTCACTCGAAACATGCTGAACGCCAAAATTCAAGTCCAGACCCTACAGCAGGCATTGAAGGACGCTGATGCACTCATTGCCAAGAACACTCAGCGCAATAAGAAGAAAGCTATCGGTTTGTTGAATCTACACACCCAGACGGCGAATGAAGCGTACCAGCGTGCCGACGGATTGGATCCCACCAAACTTGCGGACATTAACCAGAAGAAACTTGTAGGCAATTTGGAAGCTCGCCTTAACAAAGCGCTCATTAGACACAGCGAGACGGTTAACGAGAACAATGCAATCAAGGCAAAGATCAATAAGTGCCGTCGTAAGCGTAAGAATGACGATTTCAATAGGGTGGCATTGGAGAAGAAATTACAGATGGTGCAGGACAAACTGGATGTTGTCATGAATACAGCTGCAGAGGCCAGCGAGCAGCGGCAAAAGGCCACTGACCAGAAGCTGCAAATTATGGAGCAGAACATTGACGAGCAGAATGAATTCAACCGGGAGTATAACGATCTCAGCGATTATATTGTGCAGGAAAACAATCTCTTGGAGGAATCCATCAGCAAAGCTGCCATGGCGGTAAAGTTCGACGATGCGATTGGAGACGTCGACACGCGGGGTAGTTTGACCGTGGACCGGGAACAAGAGATCAAAAATAACCTTGCTACGTTAACTCGGGATCTGGATGGAGGCGAGAAGGAAATTATTTCTTTTGACAAAAAGATCGCCTCTTACAAGGCCAACTTTGATCGACTACGTGACGTGAGTGGCTTGCAGAGCATCGACGATATTGTTTCTGTCTTTATCAAGAATGAGGAGGAAACATTCAGTTTGTTTAATTTTATACAGACAGTCAACCAGGAGACCGATCACCTGGCTGAGCAGGTACGTTTTGTGATGATTGATTATTGTGCCGAGAGGGGGAGAAAAGAGGGGGAGGGGTTGATGTGACGATGGATGGGTTGATGTGACGATGGATGAATGGATGGATGGATGGATGGATTGATGGATTGATGGCTGTTTCTCTGCTCAACTTTTTCTTTTGCTCACACTTAATTTTTATCAACGTCAACGCAGCATGCTCGCTTGCTGAAAGAAATCTCCACTTATGAGGAACAACAAATTTCGGAAGAACAGGGCCGGGTTGAAACCCTAGAAAGGGAGCGAAAGAAGGTTGAAGACAGCAAAGAAGAGCGCGAGAGGATGACCATCCTTGCTGTTGATGAACAAAAAACCGTCGAAAAGATCGCCAAAAAAGTACAAACCTTGTTCTACAAGATCCAGTGCGATCACGCGCTGGAGCAGCACGGAGTAGGTAATAAGGGTGGCACTGAACGAGAGGCCAGGTTAGCCTCCATTGCATCGCAAGGCGTGTCAGAGAGCAACATCCTTGCATTCATGGGCATCATTGAGGAGAGGGCTGTTCAGATCATCGGAGAGTACGCAAGGACGCTTGTAGCCAGCAAAGACGGCAGGCGGCCCAGCGTAATCATGAATACCAAGGCATTCACCGCTCTGAACAAGTCTGGGCAGCCTAATAGCCTCGAATTCAGCGATGATGAGTTCGAGGATGATGAGGGCGCGCAAGCAAAGCCAATCAGCATTGCAGAGTTCCGGCAACAAGCCAAGGAGAGCAACATGGGAAGCGCCACGAAAATTAAAAAATCGCATCAACGATAAGTAATGTACAGTGTTATACTACATGTGATATTTTGCAGCGGAAGTAGATCTTTTTTCTAGTCGATGTTAGATAATAATGTAACAATAACCACACACCCCCCTGTTAGATAATAAATTCTTGATCGCGTTTTCTGAATGTTGAAATTTAGTACTTAAATACATTTTTGTAATACAATTTTCTTTCATGATATTATTTGAGTATATTATATAATTAATTTGAATATATAATTTTAAAATAATTTAAAAATATATATTATACTTTTTGTATATTTAAAAATTTTAAATTTTATTATCAAAATGTTATAATTAATTATTTTAATTTATTTAATAATATATAATTCAAAAAAGGTATAATATATATATATATATAATATAATTAAAAAATTGACATCAAAAGTGTATTTAAGTAAACAAAAAAAATTTTCAAATTT
>ERZ651776.1998-NODE-1998-length-23268-cov-4.553189_pt1 | contig 23268 bp, 14 predicted proteins | sample MGYA00514761_ERZ651776 | MGnify/ENA metagenome assembly ERZ651776 | reverse complement strand
TGCCACCATGAACAACATGAGCGGCAACAATGGGGATGGCACGGGCCGTCCCCGTCTCCGTCTTTGTCTTCGTCCACGTCCACGTCCTCGCCCATTTCCATGTCCATGGGCGTCTCCGACGTGGCCGCAAAGGCGGCCGAGGCGCTGGCCATCGCGGCCCGCAACGACCCCCCCCAGACCCGCCAGTCCGTGACCTCCCTCCTCGACTTCTGGATCCGCGTATACAACGACACGCCCGGCAACGAGAAGGCCTACGCGCAGTACCTCCAGGTCCTGCAGCAGCACGGCATCGGGAAGTCCGAGGAGAACAGCGAGAGGTTCTTCAGGGCCAGCACGGAGCTCGTCATCGAGGCGTGCCTGAAGAGCGGCCAGGTCAATGTCAATGGCGTCAACGGCGTCAACGGCGACAGCGCCAATGATGTTCCCACGCTGCACTACAACGTCGTCGACGCCTACGCAAAGCTGCTGGCGTTGCTCTTCAAGTACATGAACAGCGGGGGGCAGCCCGACCAGGTGGCAGCCCAGAGGATCAACCTCCTGAACAAGATGCTGGGCATCTCCGTCCGCTGCCTCATGGCCAGGAGCGTCAAGGAGGAGAACTTCGACCAGCGCCCCTACTTCAGGCTGCTGATGAACCTCATCCAGGACCTGAACCAGCCGGACTTCCAGCTCGACGGCATCTCGCTGCAGATCCTGGGCGTCTTCGGGAGCGCCTTGCACGTCATCCAGCCCTGCGTCGTCCCGGGCTTCGCCTTCGCCTGGCTGGAGCTCGTCAGCCACAGGATGTTCCTGCCCAACCTGCTCCTCGCCAAGAAGCAGAAGGGCTTCGGGTTAGCGCACCAGCTCCTCCTCGACCTCTTCGCCTTCCTCTCGCCGTACCTCAAGGGCGCCAAGCTCGACCTCGACGACAGTATCAAGACGCTCTACAAGGGCACGCTCAGGGTCTTGCTGGTCCTGCTCCACGACTTCCCCGAATTCCTTGCCGAGAACTACCTCAGCTTTGTAAGCGTCATCCCGGCCAACTGCATCCAGCTCAGGAACATCTTCCTGAGCGCATTCCCCAGGAGCATGATCCTGCCGGATCCCTTCACCCCCAACCTGAAGATCGACCTGCTGCCGGAGGTGCAGCAGCCCCCTCGCTTCACCATCAACTTCACCATGGGTCTTCAGAGCCTCAAGGAACCCTTGGACTCCTTTTTGAAGACCAGGACTCCGAGCAACTTCATCAAGTTGCTGCCGCAGAAGCTTTTGACCGATGGATTGGGATCAGGATCAGGATCAGGATCAGATGGGAAGACGAAGACGCCTGAGTCGTCTGCGTCTGCGTCTACGTCTGCGTCTGCGTCTGCGTCTGCGTCCGCGTCTGCGTCTGCGTCCGCGTCTGCGTCTGCGTCTGAGTCTTCATCCGAGACTGTGAACGCCACCCTGGTGAACTGCCTGGTGCTCTACCTCGGGGTAAGCGCCCTGCAGAACAAGCACACCGGGCAGCAGCTCAACTCCCCGGAGATGGAGGTGCTCATGAAGCTCATGTCCTTCGACCCCGCGGGGAGGTACACCTGCCTGAACGCCATTGCCAACCAGCTCAGGTATCCCAACAGCCACACCCACTACTTCGGGTGCGTGCTGCTGTACATGTTCCAGGAGACGAGCAGCGACGGGGTGCGCGAGCAGATCACCAGGGTCCTCCTGGAGAGGCTCATCGTCCACAGGCCCCACCCCTGGGGGCTCCTCATCTGCTTCATCGAGCTCATCAAGAATCCCAGGTACAAGTTCTGGAGCTACCCCTTCACCCGCTGCGCGACGGAGATCGAGAGGGTCTTCGAGAGCGTCGCGAGGAGCTGCATGGCCGCGCCGAAGGGCGGAGACGGCGCCACGGCCGCAGCCGGAGACGGCAATTTGGGAGGGAACAACCCTGGGCCTGGTATTAAGCAGAACAATGCCATCGGGGTCGGTGGAGGTGGCGGAGGAGACAAGAAGAAGTAACGACGACGACGACGACGACGACGACGACGACGACGACGACGATGACGATGACGATGACGATGACTGCTGCAATCGACGATGGCGTTGTCGGGAAGGAAAGGAGACGGAGGAGGAGGAAAGGATGTAATTTGATACGAAGAGAAGACAGTGGTGGGCTGTGGGTGGGCGACTTGGCATAATAATAACATCACTTCACACATGCACTCTGTATAATATACAGACCACGAATACCGCAAGAATGGCTAACGACACAAGAAAAAGACCCACAAAGTTTCCAGAAACAAACAAATGTTTTTTTAAACTTTCTACGTTTTTTAACTTTCCTACAATTTACTCCTCCGAGAACTACCTTCCATTGCTGGAATCACTCAACCACAGATTCTTCTCTTCTTTTTGTTCGCTCCTTCATCATATCGAATATATCTACTGCGCTCGCCACAAACGAGACGGGACAGGGGTCTTTCACATCAACGACCATTGAAGTTACTGTGTCATTGAGTTGAAATGAAACTTTTTGGTTAGCATCCTCCTCGTCAGCACTGGCTGCTGCATTCACGTTTGATTTTTCGATTCTCGATCGCAACCGGGAGAGCATTTCCAAGCTCTCCTCGAAAGTTTTTATCGGGTGGCGTTCCTGCACTTCCGCTCTCATCCTAGAGAAGTATTTTTTTGCAGTTCGTCGTTTTCTGCTGAGGTCATCTGCCGTGTTTCGTTCCTTCAATGCCCTCAGTTCAGATTGTGTCATTGACGAGTCATCGTTGTCGCAGCTGCCGTCATTGTTACCATTATTATCATCACTCTGGCTATTGTTTAAGCGATCGTGTACTTTCCCGCCAAAGCTGTCACTCCCGAAGTCATCGCTTGCTAAATTTTCAGAATCAACAAAGAGCCCATACAACATAGTGGGAGAGGGAGAAGGCCGAGTTTCGAAGTAGCGCTTTCCATCCAATGAGCCATCGTTCTTGCCAGTTGGATTATCAAGTTCGATCCCGGCCAGTATTTTTTCATCGCCATTGATTAATACCTCTCCGAAGTAGCGCAGGCGGCCGCGGCGACGAGGCTTGATAGTTTGTATTCGAGAGCCAATTTCAAAGGGTGGGACACAAAACGTTAACTTATTGTCTGCGACACCCTCCAAATTGTCCATAATCGTTGGAACTGTGATCAATGCAGAAGTTGTTGGAAAGTAAGTTGCATTTTTTTTCCAACACCTACCTCAACTTAGAAAGCCATCATAGCCATAACAAACAGCGTATATATTGAACACAAGGCTCGCAGAGTCAATACGTGCCCTGCCCGCTCCCTAAATTTGTAGCTTTATTGTTGGCACCAGGGGAACAGCTTCCTCCTTCCACACAACTCCAGAATGGCATCTCTCCCTGCACTCTCTGAGCCCCCCAAAGCTCGCCCTCCACCAACCGCGGCCACGATTCTTAACAATACTGGCGCTAGTGCTACCGACCACGGCAACACTCCACCTCAGACAATTGAGCAGGAGATCTCCCAACTTTCGTCACCTGGCAAGCAACGCCCACATACAACTAGTGGGAGCAGAAACAGGCAAAGCAAATCCCATCAGAATATGCATTCTTCATCCCCTTTCCTTCCTTCATCCCATGACAACATCGTGCTTAAGCGACTTCGACAGATGACAAAGTACGGGCACACAATTAACCACCCTGGTGAGAACGGTGACGACAACGAAAGTAACAAGCGAAAGTTTCTGCACGAGAAAGAAATGGATGTCCTCCCAATTCCAATGAACGAGCAGATCAAAGCCCTAAAAATCAACGACTCGATTGCCCGAACAGAGCACGAAATTACTCGTTCAAAGAGGGAGGCTGTGACGAAAGGGAATTTGTTTTTGTCGCAGCTCCCCAAAGCGCTGGAGAAGGGCGACCAGGAACTCGCACTTACGATTCTCGCCGCTGCCCGCCGACAATTTAAGCGTGGCGGAGAAGAAAAGATGGAATCCGAAGTGAACGCCCTACATGTCAAGATAAAGGGGGATCATGCCATCGCCAATGCCAAGAAACACCGCATAGATCGCGATTACGCATCTTGTGTGTCCGAGATCAGCTCCGCGCTCTACCACTTCAAGGTGTTGTCTGGGATCACCCAGGTCTTTAGAGAGACTAACCCAACCGATGCGTACGAAAAAGAGAAGGACCAGAGGAAATGGCTGCAGATTAAGGACCCAGAGAAGTATGTGCGCAAGCTTGCCATTCGTGACGGGGAAGAATCACGCAGCGCAGCCGTTGCAATGCTCGAAGAGCGGAATTACGAAGGTTCTCGCGAGAAGGTGGAGGATGCGAGAATCTGCTTCAAGTGGGCGAATCTGAGCGAAAGCGAGACCGGAGTGGAGGACTTGGACAAGCAGATTGGCTTGGCTCAGTCGACCAACTTCGGCGACAATTTGCTTGAGGAAATCGCGCGGAGCATGAAGCCCGTAGTGAGGAAAGACTTCGCCGCGCTCTATAAAGAGTTAGAACAGGCGCAGAACGCCTACGATAGCGCCTACGATAAGGCCGGTGTAAAGGTGACGATGAGGATGAAGAAGTGTCTTCTCTATATTAGGGAGGGAGATGTTGCTTGGATATCACTTGTCCAGGCGCTTAGAAATCACGATTACGGGAAGGCCGTTGAGTGCCTGATCACGGCGCGCAAGTCTTTGTGGAAGAGTGCAAACGGTTTGCCTCAAATTAATAGCGACTTGGATATTATCGTCGGGGTTATATTGAATGAAAAGCTTCCATCAAGCGTAATGATTGCCGAGATGGCTATGGAAGACGCCGAAGCATTGAAGAAGCAAGCTACTTCAGCAAAGCAATCTGAAGATTTAGAGCAGACTATGATTTATGTCAAGAAGGCCAAGAAGTGTTACGAGTGGATTTTGCAGAGAAAGACGATGCTGATCAATTCGAGAAAGGAGGACTTCGGTTTGGGTGAAAGCGACGCGAACGAAACGGAAGCAAACGCTGCCACTCTAACCAATATTGATGCGAGCGACGAAGTTCTCGCTATGAATAATAGTTTAATGCAGCGCTTCATCAATAAGTTCAGCGGTATGGAGAAGGAGAGTCTAGTGAATGGCTTTGTAAACGTTACAGAGAGCATCAGAGAATTGGACGAAGTCACCAGAGGAGTTGGGAAGCGGAATGCCATGCGCGATGGCGATACATTTTTGGCAGAGGCGGACGCCGAGCCCGATGCGGAGAAAAAGGCAGAGCTGCTGAGCCGAGCCTTGAATGTCTACAGTAGCAACAATTTCATGGATCAGGTGAAGCACGTCAGCACACTCAGAAGTAACTTGCTTGGCAATCTCTCTTTTGAAAAGGCAGTGAAGTTCATCGAAGAAAAAAATTACTCTGCAGCTCAGGGCGAAATCACCAATTCACTGAAACACTTCAAGTCCACCAAGAACATCGCTTCCTACAAAAAGATCAACAACTACTGGTTGTGCGCGCAAGGTGATAGACTGCTGTCCCAATACCACGACGTTCTAGGAAATGGGGACTACGACCAGGCGTTGAGCCTTGGCAGCAAAGTCGTGGGTCTGTATAACGAGAGCAGTGACGAGAAGAGGGTTTCACTGATTGGCGATCCGGAGGTCACCGTCAAGGCGAGGGCAAAGAGCGATGCACTGGCGATGAAGGCAGAAGCGCTGAAATTGCTGGACGAATGTAACCTGACAACCGCCCGCGAAAAGGCACTCAGCGCTCAAAGCTGTTTGGAGTGGAGCGGTGACTGCACTACTAGCATCACCGACATTCTATCGGTAATAAAATTGGCTGACTATAGGTTGAAAGGCGACGAGGCGCTGAAGACTACAGAAAGCGTTTACAGTGAGAAGGACCGCCCTCGCAGTTACTCCACTCTAGCCACTGCGAAGAGCCACTTCGTCAACGCCCAGGAGCTCTACAGAAACCTGATGGCCCGGGCTGCCTCCATGCTTGAGAACGAAATTAACGAGGATGGCGAGGACCCCGTTGAGGCGCTGGATCTCCAAGACAACATTATTAAGCAGTTTAATGTAAGGGTGGACGGCGCGAAGTTGAAACGAGTCGAGAGCATCGAGAGAACCCTGGCAGCTGATGCTGAGCTCGATAACATCGGAAAGCTGCTCAAGAGTGAGCTGTTTGACGAGGCCAAGGCCCAGCTCCTTGCTACGAGAAATACGTACGGGGACGAAGGCGAGATTGAGAGAGTAAAAAAGTGCGACATCATGCTTGAGTTGGTGAAGAGCGGGAGCGATTACTTTACGTGCATTCAGGACAAACAATTTCCTGAGGCCAAAGTGCACATCGTCAAGGCGAAGGACATTTTGGATGAACTCGAGAAGACGAAACCATTTGCGATTAAGGAGCTCGAGGGTACAATCTTTGGAACGCAGAGCGCCATGGACACCGTCGTTGATCGTGCGCTAAGCAGCAGCCTGGAGGAGCAAGAAGAGGCAAGGGCCTTTTTGGACGCGCGAGAATTTAGTCCCGCCCTGAAAAAGTGTGACAAAGCCATGGCGAGTTACAATTGGGTCGCGAGTGGGAATGGTATGGCGGTGGTGGCCGGCTTGATCAGCAAACTGAACGTTCTTGTGAAGGAAATCAAGAGGAAGGGGGCTTACGTCGATGGAGAGACTGCGTATAACAAAGCAGTCGATGCGCTTGCGATTGAACCAAAGCCAAAGTACCAGGTTGCTATACTGGCGCTTACCAGCGCTGAGGACTTTTTCGTCAAGGCAGAGGACGAGAGTAAGGTGCAAGAGTGTAAAGTGCTTAAGAGCAAGACCACCGGGAGGCTTTACGAAGTGCAAGCAAAGGATTTTTGGAAGGCGGGGAATCTGAACAAGGCCCTTGACAAGTGTCAGCAGGGGATCGAATTCTTCAAAAATGGAGGGGACGAGACCAAGGCGAGAATTTTGGGCCGGTTCTTGGCGAGAGTGAAGGGAGATATAGAGTATAAGGGCTATGAGGAGGCGATAAGTAATAGCATGTGGGACGAGGCTTTGGAGATCATGGTCAAGACTTTCGCCTACTACGACGAGACCCAGGACGTGAAGTTGCTGAGCACTTTCGAGGGCGTGAAACCAAGGGCCAAGGTGGTAGAGGAGGCGCTGAAGGAGGGCGAGAATCTGAAGATGCAGGCGCAAGGAGCACTTATCCGAAAGGGTGATTTCGTCGAAGCGCAAGAAAAACTGGAGCTTGCCAAGGCATGTTTTGCATGGTGCGACTGGTCTTTTACGAAAGCTGGAATTAATATGATCCAGAAAGATATCGACAGTGCGACGATGAAGACCGAGGCTGAGGCAGCCATCGACACGGCTTTTGAGAAGTTTAGCGCTGGGGAGACTGCGGTGTGTGTGAGGCTGATCGAGGAGGCAGTTGTTAAGTTCAAGAAGGGGGGCGCTAGCATCGCTAGCGCGGCTTTTAACAGCCAGTGCATTTTGGAGGGCATCAAGGCAAGCGATGGGATGCAGGAAGTGGCGAGATCTATGGAAGCAGAGGACTGGAAGGATGCCATGGATAAGATAATCCCCGTGGTGAACAGTTGGAGTGTGGTGGCGGGTATCAGCGCAGTCAATAGCACTTCAATTGGGAATTTCATCAAATATTTTGGTGTGATTGAGCACCAACTCAAGGGAGTGTGGGAGATCCTAAAAAAGTATCATATGATTGTTGAAGAGTGCAAAAAAAACAAGTGGAACAAGCCCACCGCGCTAGGGGAAGAAATTGGAGTTTTGATGGGAGGATTGGAAGCGGGGGAGTGGAGCATCCAATTTGACATCCAGCTCGTTAAGAAAGTTGTCAGGCTAGCAGAAATCGAATGCGGCATCTACGTCGAGCCTGTTGCCGCCGAGCCAGAAGTTGAGGAGCCAGTAATCGCTGAGCCAGAAGTTGAGGAGCCAGTAGTCGCTGAGCCAGAAGTTGAGGAGACTGAAATGATGGTAACGGAGAAGGTGGAAGTTGGAGCCGCTGAGGATCAAATTGTCGGAGAAGACGTGCCTGAAGATGTCGGGGGAGAAGTTGCGGCGGAGGAAGTTGCGGCGGAGGAAGTTGCGGCGGAGGAAGTTGCGGCGGAGGATGTTCAGGCGGGGGAAGTTCCGGCAGAAGAAGTTGCAACACCTGACCCTGTGGATGATGCTGTCAAAAGAAATGCTGTGCAGGAAGAGCATGCTCCCGTCGAAGACGAGAAAAAAGAGGCCGTTGAGGACGAGAAGAAAGAGGAGCCCGATCCCAAGTACGATGACGAAGAATTCGAGAAGGAGAAAACAGACGAGGTTGCCTTGGAGGAGAAGAAAGACGAGGTTCCCGAGGACGAGAAGAAAGAGGAGCCCGAACCTAATTATGAAGACGACGCCTTTGAGAAGGAAAATAGCCAAGTCGAGGAGAAAAAGGACTGACTGACTTTGTATGTTTGAATTTCTGTAAGATGCAATGCCAAGTTTTGCTAACCTAAAACTGCTCAAAAAGGCTCATCTTACTTGGGCTACTCTACTCTTACCTACTACGCATAATATATATCGTCGTCATCATCATCACTCTCTTCTTTGTCCGTCCTCTCTGCCTCCTCTCTCAACCTCTCTAGAAAAGACGGATCAATTTTAACTTTTTCAGCTATGTTTTCATCTTCTTCCAAGATACCCACGTCTTCAAGGTCCTCGACGGCCTCATGATCCCCCACCGCTTGTCGACTTTCGATAATATTTTGGTCCTCGATGGCGTCACGGTCTTTCTTGGACATGGAAAATCGGCGTCGCAAACGACCTAACTTAGGTTGCCCTTTCTCCTCCTCCTTCTTATTCTTCTTCGCCTCCCGCAAAATCATTCTCAAAATGATTCTATCAACCAGTCCTCTCAGCACATCTTTTTCCGACGCATTCCTCCGCTCGAGCAATAATTGCTCCATCTCCCTTTCCTGCCTCTCGAGCATCTCCCAATCAGGACCGATGTACATTGGTTCGCCATCAGGCCGATCAGACCAGGGGTTAATCGGCTCATTCGGATCGATTTTCTCTACAACATACCTTCTCGCACCTGCAGAACCGCTGGTAATTCGTTTCGACTCCCCCACCTCCTCCCCGACCTTCAAAAACCTGACTTTGATATCATCGCATCCCCTCGGACCGCCGATCTCACTGCAGACAAGCATGAGCAGGTCCTCGCCAATCCTCACCTTCTCGGAGTCGACGTAAGACCTCTTCTGCGGCCCCGTCATTCCCCTCAGTTCAGGCGAGTCGATATCTTGGTCGTAAAGACAGTACATGTGGCGCACAGCAGAACGAGCACAGCGGGAGTAATAAATCCAAATCTTCTCGCTGAGGGTGTAATTGTCCCTCTCCATCTCCGCATCCGTGACGTTCCACGGGTAGTCGAACGAAATTCCGCGGGAAAACACTTGCTGAACGGCCAGACCAAGAGGGTCCGGAACGTTATTTCTGATTTCGTACTCCTCTTGTAGCTCCTTTGCTTTTTCCGCAGAGGTTTTCTTCAATTTTCCCATTGCACTACCGCCATCTCCGACATTATCGAAATCGTAATCGTAATCGTAATCGTAATCGTAATCCAAAGACGGTTTCGTTTCATTGGCTGTTCGTTGACTACGATCGGGCAGACTGCGATCGGGTAGACTGCGATCGGGTATTAATTCCTCTATAACTTCGGCTATACGACCCGAAGAGAGAGGTCTGTCAAAAGAATACATGTCCGGCTCTTCCTCAACGAGGACATCGACAGCGAATAAAAAAACACACACGGCAATCGCCAGCAGTAGCACTCGTTTGAAAAGAGACGGTCGAGGGGGAATCCAAGGAACCGACCGATGGAGGAGGGGCGAGATGTACAGAGACGGTTGGGCCGTACTCTTTACCGCATTCCAAACTAGCCATCGTCGTCGCCGTTGTCGTTTCGGCTCAGGACTTGGTTCAGATAGCGGTTCAGATAGCGGTTCAGATAGCGGTTCAGATAGCGGTTCAGATAGCGGTTCAGATAGCGGTTCAGATAGCGGCAACACCGTCGCCAAAAACATAACCAACGGCACCAATTTGTGGTAGGCCGAAATCGGAGGAAGAAACAAATACGATATCGACAAGAATCGAATCACTCCTTGGTCGAAACCTCGCCGAAATGTTTCCAGCATGAAAATAATACTGCCCAACCCGCTGATCCAAGCTCCATCCCCCCTACCAAAGACAAGTCCAAAGAACGCCCGAAATAACACGACCCACGCTGAAGTTGCAGCCCCGTACAACAGAGTGCTCGACGCTAAGCTAACAGGTTCCAGGGGAGGAGGACTGTACAGATACCCCGCATTCAGCAATCGTTCATGCTCCGCAATTTCCCAACCGGTACGAACGTATAGCATGTCACCGACGGTACGATTATGGGATTTATTCAGTTCGTCAATTGCTTCGACGTACACACGCCGGTCTGCCTCGTAGTCGCCAGCAGTCCAAGCAGCAAGAAGACGTCTCCGCTGTCTCAAAAACGGTGATGGCTGTCTAAAAAACGGTATTGGTGCCCTCCTCATTATTGGTATCACGAATGTCTTTGTCGAGGACGACGAGAGAAGCAAAATTAATAGAGTGAAGGGTGCCATCTGAAGGAGGCGCCTCAGGAGAAGGTATTTTCCCCCGGTTTGAAGTGAGTGGTAAACAGAAAAATGGTAAAAAATAATTTGCTGCTCAAAAAAAATAATCTTCTTGTTCTCTCATTTTTCGAGGCTACCATTCCATCCCGCTAGAGGGTATCTCCACTCACTCACTCCCAGCTAGTTCAATACTTTAAATTTCTCGACGACGTAAACCAACTAAACAGGTTTTTTTCAGATTTTGAGAGTTTTTTTGGGACCCCTCTGCAGCAATGGCCTACGCTTTCGCAACGTTGGTACTCTTTCTATCGATCCCAATTTTCGTGAATACCTTTGCCCTCTGTGGCCGCCGCCTTTTGACGAAAAATCGCCTTGGTTCAATCCACCAAGCAACAAAGATGCCAGCCCCACCGCCAGAACCTATCACAGACCAACCGGATCCCCCCAACCAGCACTCACTCACGTTGAATACGTTCTACAGACAATTAGTGTACGTTCCTGTCCCCGGGACCGAGGACAAATTTTTGGAGTGCTTTTTCTGTTGCCACCCAAGGTCTGTCATTGACCAGGCCTTTGTTGTGGAGACACCCTCAGGGGCTGGTTCTGGGGGGGATGGTGGGGCAGGGATGGGGGATGCGGAATTGGACGACAAACAATCGAGAGAAACCGACGACAGCCCATATTCTAACGGCCCTTATTCTAACGAGGAGATCGTCAGGAGTTTAGAACGTCGTGGATCTGAGTTGCTCGAAGGCGCAAAAGATGCTGCTGCTTCCGCGGCTGCAGCATTGAAAGACCGCAAAGATGGCGTGGACATCGCCGCACCGTCAATTGCGGGAAGCTCAGGGGCGGTGGAGGGATGGAAAGAGAGAGCCTCGACGTTGTGCTACATACCGGGCTCTGGAAGTCTCGAGCTCCACCGAACAACCTCCCTTTCTCTTGCTTATGACTGCAGCCCTTGCATCGTCGTAAACCCCGAAAGGACAGTTACTGTTACCCATACCGCCGGAACAAAAAGTAGTAGAAATCCCCTGGTGGGAGAATTTTCAATTTCGAAAGATACCGGTGAAGGAAAGCTTGGCGCAGGCGAGAAATATAAAGCGATCCAATCCTGGCTGCAATCTTCGTACCCTGATGGTTCTTCAGACGACAAAGACAAAGGAGACGACGACAAGAATGTTGGTTGTCGATCTCGGGGTCTCTTTGCCCGTGGTCTCTCCAATTGCATCGGCTTAGTCGACGGGGATAACGGAGCGGATGGAACTGTTTTGTGGGTAGACGAGGACGATAAAGAGAAGGGGGAAATACAGAGGAAGTTGGCGGAGTTGGCGGAAGGATCGTCGGCTGAGAGCGGTAGAAATAATATTATGGCGCTTGTTAGCGGACGCGATAGTGAGAATAGCGACATTGGGAGACACCTGGTGCGAGTTCTTTCCGGAAATGAGGAAGAAGACGAGGAGGTAGGTATGCTGCTCTCAACAGGGTGGTTGTCCACTTTTTTGAAACCAAAAGAACGACGCACAAAAGCGATAAAGAGAAAAAGTAGCGCTTAAGTTGAGGAAGGGAGAGAGAGAGAGAGAGAGAGAGAGAGAAGAGAGAGAGAGAAAAGAAAGTAGCTTTCTAAAACAGGCAGCGAACAGAGTTTTAAGTATTAAAATCGGCAACAGAAGCGATTTTTTTATAGCTCCGTTGGGGTCTTAAGTTTTCGCGAACTTAGCCCTAACCTTGGACTCTCCGGCATTCTTAATGTTCCAAAACTTCCATGGAAGCTTACACCTCCCTTGGAACTTCCCTTTACCCAATACAGAGTAATCAACCAAATCAGCACCACAAGAAGAACCATCACAAGGGTACTAAATGAGCCATCTGGTCTCCATGTAACGAGAAACATGACGGTAGTAATTATTAACGCGACTATCATGCAGATGCTGCCAAAGTACGTTATCCTATTCCCGTCCATGTTTTCCAATTCCGTCAACTCATCAGTCAGGTTCACCTTTGCCATCCCTGCTTTAATTTTTTTCTCTTTGTCAAGGGTCCAACAAATCTCCAAACACATACCAAGCTGGCTACCAAGAATGAAGCCAACAGACCATTCGAAACCATTGTTACAGATGGACGACAGCGCAAAGTAATCCGAGGATTTTACGACACGCTTCACTGTATTGTAGAGGGGATAAAATAAAGACAGGGCTGCAAAAAGGGCGATGAAATTCAGGACTGTGTCGAGATGAGATTCAAAGGTGAAGGTGCATGTGTGAGGGTAAAAGTCAGGCGTACAAGTTCGACGCGAGCAAGATCTCATACGTAAGAAAGGTCTCATTACAGTAGCACAAAGTGGCACGAACAAATCATATGATATGAACACAAGATAAGAACACACAAACAACATTGCTTACCTGCTTTCCGTCGAGAAGCATTACTGCCAATCCAATTAATCTTCACCACCAAACGCCGGAATACGGGGAACCCGAACAGCACGACGAATCCCTCAAAAAAATGCGCAATGGTATTGAAATCATCGCCGGCGAATGCCTGGTTCTCCTCTAGTGTGGGATGCTTGAGGCCAAAATTAAGTTCGGAGGGAACTGCACTGGGAAAGTCAGCAAAGAGACGAGCCAAAAGTATCGAGTAATACGCTACGCCCGTTACTATCGTCAATCGGAGAGCCATGGGAAGTGGGATTAGCTTTATTTCATCAGAAACAAACCGGAGCAGAAATATTGAGGCCAAGTTCAGAACCATGATGGGAATAACGACAAAGAAAGCAGCCCCTGAGAAAGCAAACTCCGAGGAATCTAGGAAGATAATGATGAACATCAAGTTGAACGCGGCCGATGGAAGAGCATGCAGTTGCAAATATCTAGATTGCATGGTGGGATTGGGGGGGTATGGGTGGGGCTTGAAGGAGGGAGGAGTCGGGGAAGAAGGTTGTCAAACCAAGTAGAAAGGGGTCTCCGGACGTTCGTGGGCTACTCTTTTTTACGTCTTCTTTTCAATGAACGCGAAGTGTAACGTAAAAACGCAGTGGGAGGGGTTATTCAAAGAAAAAGCAGAATAGGGAAGGAAGAAGTGGAAGAAATGTCTGAGGGAATTAATTAATTTCATTGACTAGTCGGTGGTCTCAACTCGGTGTTCTCAACTTCCCTGACCATGAATTGCTGCACGGGCTGCTCCCGACTGACGAATCTTCCGGCCTTTCGTTACATCAGCAAGTCATCGCCAACGTTAACTCTTTGCCCATACTGCAATGCCCCAATTTCTTCATATATCGAGACTCCTCCTTTCATAGTAATAACGGACTTTGCTTTGCACAGGCGCCCAGCAATAAGGGAAGTTATATTCAATTGGCAGGTAGACCGGGTATCTTTTTGGCGAAAACTTCTCGGAGGTGTTGGAATTCCTTACTTTTATTTACTGTGCTGGGGACGAGGAGTCAATACTTGTGGGCTTCAGGATGTAGTCGGGGGTGTAGCTGGACATATTCTAATGGGTTTGATTGTCAGTGTTGTATCTTTTGTGCTGTTGATATTCTTCTTTGGCGACGGCAACAAGTTATACAACATTAACTTGCATGTGGACCGAATAATGAAGGCTGTAAGTCTCCCCTATGCCGTTAATCTTCCAATGATTTTTGTGAGGATGTGGGAGCGCACTGACGTTATTACCATAACCAGCAACTGTTTTATACTGAGCCTTGTACTGGTCGGGGTATTTGTGGTCGCGGAGAACTGGGGTATCAATTCAGGGCTGATTGGGGGAGGAGAGCGCCATGCTGTTACAGGGAATGGGAAAAGTGGATTGTTGGTAACCATTTCGGTTGTAAGCTGTTTGGCAGGGGTGCTGGGAAGATCACTTGCCGAGGAAATATTTATAGGAGGTGACAGGGAATGTGCAAGATTATGGTTGAGGGGGAAATGCTTGTAACGTAGATAGATGCCGAGTGGGAAATGAAGGAATTTTGGCCCAAATATATCATCCTACTTATATTTCTAATAACTACCATTCATCCATCCAGTCTTCCTCATCGTCCTTTACCGCGCTCTTCTCCAAAACCAGCGTCTTCTTAACTTTTGGTTTCGCCTTCGGTTGAAGCTTGGTCACCTTACGCAGTGTGAGCCTCCCTGACGCTGTTGTAACAGGAGCTGGGGCAGGGGCAGGTAGAGGGGCTGTTGTAGTCTCCGTTGTCGGTACTGGTCGTACGTCACCGAGAAAATCGGCGAGAGATACTGTTGCTACTTCTTCGTCCGCGACGCTTGTCTCTAACGTCTTTTCGGCAGAGAGATGGGATTGCAAAGCGGCTTGCTGACGCTCCAACTCAAGCTGCTTGAAAAAGGCTTCCTCGGCAAGCCGGTCGGCTTCCTCCTTTTCTAAGCGAGAACGCTCATGGGCTCGCGCCTGCTCAACTGAGCGTTTTCGTTCTTCCTCGGCTGCGGCTAGTCGAAGGCGTTCCCCCGATTCCTCACGAGCGACCCGCTCTTGCTCTTCTTGATGGCGTTCGAGCTCGATTCTCTGTTTCTCGGCCTTTTCTGTAGCCTCTTCACGGGTTATTCGCTCTTGCTCGATTCGCTCTTGCTCGATTCGCTCATGCTCGATTCGCTCTTCCTCCTCTTGTTGACGTTTGAGCTCGAGTCTTTGTCTCTCGGCCTTTTCTGCTGCCTCTTCACGAGCGATTCTCTCTTGCTCGATTCGCTGTTGCTCGATCCGCTCTTGCTCGATTCGCTCTTCCTCCTCTTGTTGACGTTTGAGCTCGAGTGACCTCTGTCTCTCTCTATCTACATCACCCACTGATTGAGAATCAGCCTTTTCGACTTTGATCATCTCTTCGCGTGCAAGTTGCTCTTGTGACGATTTCTCCTCCTCGACAGCAGTAGCAGCTTCAGCTTTTGTTTGTTCATCCAAGCCATTCCTACCTCTTGCGCTTCCCTCCCTCTTAGCCATTCTTTTAAGCTCTTCAATATCGCTCATGCTTTCATTCAGCATCTGCTCTAAATTATTGTAACTTTCATTAGCGTCAAGCGAATTAGCCAATGGGCTCGCCATTCGCTCCACGGCAATCTTCGCATGCATTGTTTTGTCTACAATACTTGTGCTTTTAACTGGAGTTTTATCGTCCCAGACGCCTTCCCCAAAAAAGTCGTCGTCATCCCAGCCACCTTCCTCCTCCTCCTCATCGTCTTCTTTGTCTTCCTCTTCTGCTTTTTTCTCAGTTACTCCTTTTTCTCCTCCAAGAATTTCTAGACCAAGGGATCGGATGAGCTCTATGCTGCGCTCGTCGACACGGCCTTCACCTCTCCATTTTCCGTCATCTCCAGCAGCAGCAATGGGTACACAAAAATCGTCCTCTTCACTGTGTTCTATGCAAAAATTCATGCTCGCCTCCCACACATTATTGCAAGAAATAGCGGCTTTGCGGCTCCCGAATTCGTTAAAACCCATCTTGACGAGACGAGCAACGATCGCTTCGTCAGCAACAGCGACTTTTGATTTGAGGGCATTGTTACCGATTTGACCTTCAGCCTCCAATACCTTTGAATTTAGCTCTTCCATTATGAGTCGCGTGGTGTTCGCATCTTCATCACTTCCAATGTAAATACAAGCTCTACAAATGCGTAAAAGCGACGCTATCTCAGCTACATCGTCGTGAAGGCTAAAGCGCACAGCAGTTGCTTTCGAAATGCAATACTGCGCCAGGTATAGACCGACCTCCTCGCGCTTAACGCCGTTGTTTAATTTCTGGATAGCGTCCAATTTCACATCACGATCATTATCGTGTTGATTTGTCGCGTCGACAGCACTACTGCTTGCGCTGATATTGCTATGGGACTTAATAATTTTGGACACCTTTTTAGCACCGCGGAAGATTTTGTTGGCAGCCTTGAACACCAAGAAACCACCTCCGTCGCCTCCTTTGTGGATATGCTGCTGTTGTTTACGAAGATCTCGATCATCGGAGGTGGATATCGCCGTCTCATCCATAGCTGCTTCTTGGGCTGACTCATGCTCCTCCGGCACCACGGAGGGAGGAGAAACTTCAAATTTGCTGTCGGTACTATTCTTGGCCGTGAAAGCAGCGACCGCAAGGTCTTCTTCTTTCGATCCTTCAGTCGCTCTCAACAAGCAATAGTCTGCTACTTCTCGTGAAACATAGTTGGCAATTCTGGTAGATTCCGTTGAGCAGAAGTATTTGATGACGGCGCTATGATTTGCAACATTTTCTTCCTGCTCGGACTTAAGGATCTCCACCAGGCGTTCGGTCGCTTCACCCGCACCAACTCTATCGCGTTCATTCCGAGCAACGAGAATCTCTATCTCGACTTCGTTGACGGTCCCGCACCCAAATTTACTGCGAATACTACTCCCGGTGCCCTGGTAACCAAGCTTAAAAGCCTTTCGCGCAGTTCGGCAGATTTTGAGTTCTGATTGAACTAGCTCCTCTCCTTCCGCATCGAATACACCAACAAAACTAGTCAAGCAGTCGATTGCAACATTGAGTTGGCGGGTGTCTTCTTGGTCGCAGCAGGCTAATCTGCTCCTAGCAAAATCCATGACCTGAGGTAGTGCGGTCTGCGTGTCAACATTATTGTCGCCGTTGAGATCCGTGATCAGGTCAACGAGAATCTGAAATTTGTGGGATTGCAGCAGCGTCGGGACGATTTTTTGCTCGATATATCCCCTCTCAAAGCTGCCTTTGTAAACGCGCTCCTCTAGGATTTTCATGTCGCCGACGAGATCCATAATGTCCCGTTCGGACTCGTTGAGACCCTCACACATAGAATCAATGATCTTCATGCCCATGGTGGCACTGTGCTTCGAATAGTCGGACAAGAGAGGGGGAGTCAGGTAGTTAGAGGTCACATCGGTTGCGATGAGCAAGTTTTCTAACACGTCGATCTTGTTCTGCCAGTTAGTCATCTCTTCATCATCGTCAGGCTTTCGCTGGGGCAAAGTCTCAAATAATTGCCAGACAAGATCGAGTTTATTACCGACCCGATCACAGTTATATATTGAGCTCAAAACGAGGTCAATGAGAAGCATGTCATCATTGACAAGACGAGAATCCGGAGGAAGTGTTGGTCTACTCATGTGTGCGAGGAAAGTAGTGGGACCAAGGGTCATTTTGGCGGTCGTCGTAGCGTACTTGACAAGAGAACGGGGGAGGGAAGGATTGGTCCTGAAGTTCGGGAGCACAAAGCTGGAGAGCGTACTTTCGAACTCGTCGGCATTTCCGTTATACAGGATCTGCTCAATTATCGAAGACGCATCCGTCTTCAAGAGGGCAGCAAAGGGCGAAAGCGCCATAAAGTTGTCTTTCAATTTTTCGTTTGTACTCAAAATCAAGAGAAGGCGAGCGTGAGAGTGGAGATCCGCGAGGGGTTCGAAATTCTTCTCCAAGACCAAAATCTCTAAAAGTTCACAACAGAGATGGACCAGGTTCGTCTCTTTGTCGATTCTTGTCACCATCGAACGGTAACAATCAATCAGTTCAGCTTCCGGGATCTTCAACTTGCTGATTGGGCTTGGACTTAGATTGCTCGCAGGTTGGTTCTCGGGACTTAGATTACTGGGAAGCAGCAGCGATTTATAATCGCTGGGATCAAGGGTTGGTGGCAATTGCAGCATCAAATCGCTGTACGTCTGCGCATCCTCGATCGGGTGGCGGGTCATCAAAGTTTTTAGCTCCTCAATTCGCCCTTGCATGGCACAACTCTTCATGAACTTGATGACCGGAGTCCTCGCGAAGCGGACGAATCTGCGGTACTCGAAAGGACTTTCGTGTACGGCACTATCTGCGGCTGTCCGAATAAGTTCAAAAGTCTGCAGCTTCGCCTCAAATTTGGAGAGAACGTGCGCATCGTCATCATCAACACCGTTTGCTTTCGCCAGCGCGGTTTTAATTATGGCGTTGGCGACGCCAAAAGTAGTTACAATTTTATTGTGAGTGCGGCCAAGTGCTATACCCAAAACAAAGTCGGGTTCAGAAATTCTCGCCAAATGATCGCGAATGATTGTTACGGTCAGGGACCGATCGCTGCAGCAGCTTTCGAAAACATGCTTATGAACCAAATTTTTTGTCGCGTCGTCTACATCATCCAAAATTTCAACCGCAGCATCTATTTCGTTCGATTGTAGCAAGGAAGTAATTTGTTCTACCTTTGACATCTCTGTCAATTTCACCCCCTCACCAGAGAGAGCCAGCATCGTTATCTCCTTCAAACCAGAGCTTCCGAATCCGCAGTGCTGAATAGCCACACACCCGTCACAATGAGAGGAATACTTCAGGCTGTACGTGTAGCAATTTGCTGCCAGCTGAATGATTGAGACGGCTGAGTTTGAGGAGAGAGTGGCGATAAAGTCAGTTCCCTCGAAAAAGCCACACGACGTGACATTGGTGAGGGGCTCGGCGGCAGCGACTTCGTGGACAATTGCTTCTACAGAAAAACCGCCACTGTCCAAATCAGACACAAGACGAAATAATTCAAGGGGGGAAGCAGGGATGATTACCGCCATCACGTTGCCATCAGAGGAAAATCGGATAGAGCTGAGTGGAGAGGACGATTGCGTTCGGACGGTCGCAATGGTAGTTTGCTTGACGACGAGTCGTTTGCCGCCGCCATTGCCGGCCACAGACAATTCGGGTTGGACGCGAAATAGTCTGATGGCACTATTCTCGGAGTCGACGATCACTCCGCCAACAGCCAAAATGAAACTCTTGTCTTTGTTCTGTGTGGCAGCGATGCTGGTTATTACACTGAAATCGTCAGCGTTCTCCAGCCTGTGCGCGGTATCGTGAGAAAAAACCTTCCCGGACTCCATACAGACCGCATGCACGTGTACCGGACCGTTCGCAAGGGCAGTCGAGACAATCAGTGGGCCGCTAATGGCATCGTCGTCGTCGTCGTATCCTTGTATAAGGCTAACAGAACTTACAATGGAGCAGTTCGAAGCAGTTTGCTCAAAAGGGACCACAAAATCAAACAGATTATCAACAGCACATTCATCCTCATGATATTTGTATGAATAGCATGCCACACGTGGTAAAGAAAGGTGACTCTCGCGCTTTTGTCCGCTTCCGTCGAGAACATTTCGCAATTTGGCGATGAAATTGGTGTTATTGCTGGCATCGGCGAGTTCCAGCCTGGAACGGTGGCGCGCTTCATTGCTGTTATCATTCCAACCTACTACGAACAACCCTTTGCTGCCGTTGAACTTTCTCGTCGCTGCAGCACAGCTGGGGTGCCAGTTGGTCGGAGGTGGGGTTGTCGGGGGAAAGAGGTTGCGCAGTGTTGTACTCTCGTCAACGAGGAAGGTAACTTCTCCGTATCCAACGATGGCGACGCCGCGTTCGGCTACACCACCAACGCGAGAGGGACTTTTAGTAGTGGCGCAATCGACTGCCGTGCTGTGTCGATTCGCCCAAGAGTAGGTTGATGTGTAGAGAGTACTCAGCGTTGAAGTCAGTTTTTTTACGTCAACAGTCTCAAGCAGATAAGTCGAGCTGCGATCTTTTGACATCGACGAGAAAAATCGACAAAGGAAAAATATCGGCATAATCGCCAAGCTGACAAAGACAATCATGACCAAATTGGTCACCAAGTCCACATTAAAAAATCCCTCTGGCCTCTCGTTGTCATTTTTCACAAGGGAAAGAGCGACAGAACGGGTCCGATCATAAGGATCAGGGATGTATATACTGACAACTACTGCAAGAACCGTAACGAGAACTGTCGAGATGGAAACGATTACATGAGGATGAGGGGGTGGGAGGAGTGGGATGGAAGCCGGGAGTACGATTCTTCGCAGGTACGCTTTCGTGTTTTCTTCTGAGGGTAATGGCGGCGGAGGAAATGTACAACTCGGAGCATCGTGCGGAATCGACGAGGAAACGAGCCGAAACATAATGGGCAAAGGGGTGTGGGAGAGATTTGGGAGTGGGAGGGGGATCGTCGGAAGACTGAAAAAAAAGTTTCAAATTTGTACGAGGTACATACCCCAAAGGCGAGGAGGTGTTTTGATTTCTTTTTAAGCGCGACCGGAGCCCTGGGGAAGGCGTGATTATTTTGGAGCCACCCCGACGATTTGTTTCAATATTTCTCATTTAGCACACATATATCATAACTTATAAACACGTAAACCACCAAACAGCCACTTTGGAATTCGAAAAAAGTGTCCAACCAAAATTAGTGAAGAAAAATTATTACATCAGCCTTACTAGCATCTATCCACACGCAGGGTCGTGGTTGTGTAGTCCTTGTATCAGCCTGAGGTCAAGGTCATGGCGGCCTTTGGCAGTTTTGCAGCCCCCGCTGAGACTGAAGCACCTAACCCCATATTATTGGCTGGCCCCCAAAACGACCTTGCAGCACTCCAATCTCTTGATCCTTCATCTGTTCTGATGCATTCCGATGACAACGGTTTCTCCCCCCTTCTGAGTGCAGTGCAGTATTCAAACCATGAGATAATCGCTTACATCGTAACGGTTTCGCAGCAGCTGTCTGTGGCGGACGTAATCAACAGTACTAAGGACAGCGATGGGGATGGTGTTCTGTTTCATTGCGAAGATGTGGCGACGGCACGCCTTCTTGTGGAGACCTACGGAGCAGACATATTTTCGATAGGCGGGGAAGGCTTGGACGTGGTCGCATACAGAAGAAAAGAAATCGAAGAAGAAAGCGGCAGTATGTTCGATGACGATAACGAGGACGATGACGAGGATGATAATAGTGCCGAGAGGGCCATTTTAAATTATCTTGAAACGGTGCGAGAAAAAAAAGCTTCAGAATGAAGGCACTAACCTGAAAATGAGGGACTTTTGGATTCTGCAGTTTGACTTGGCCCTTTCCGGCGATGAGAGAGTGAAGAACTTCAGGGGACGAGACAGGATCAAGACAGGCGCAACAATACTAAAGGATGAAAAGGAGGTGGAAAAGTGTGCCAAGTGGGTGGAGAGCACAACGTTCCTGACGGAGAAGGGAGATAATCGCGTCGTCAGGGCCAAAAAGATTCTCAAGAAGAATGCGGAGAAGGCGACGAAGGAAAGGAAGCAGAAGGAGGCTAAGGCGGCGAAAATACACCAACATAATAAAAAGAGAATTGTTGAAGTAGGATTGCCAGGAAATGGGGTCACTCAAAATTTAGAATTATCCCGCTATACAAGGCGTTAAATATGCCAAACGCAAAGCACAACCAGCATAAAATATTAGCGAAAATATTCATGGGAAGCTCGTACTTTTTATGCACAGCTTGGTAACAAATAGCTGGCACGACGAAACCTACGAAAGTCAATCCAACACCCCCAACTACGTTCGAAAATCCAGAGAAAGATTTCACCAATGCCCCAACCACCACAGTTAAAGAAACGAGTGAAACACGGAGAATGTGGTTCGGCTTAATAGTCGTTGCGTCTGTTTTCAATGGCAGGAGAGGAGAGTTCTTGTTTATAAGGGTTTCTCGTCCCTCTACATTTTTTCTCACGAGCACAAACTCTAGCATCTCTATAGCAGGATAAAGGGTTACTGGGTGCGTAACGATGAGAGCAGCAGAGAGCGCGATCCTCAGAGTATCAGCCAGTTTTCCAGGGTCGAAGCAGTCAGTGACAATATCACAAGTTTCACCGTCAATATTTTCAGCGAGACCTCCGGCTGCTGCAATTAAGCTATACGTGCAAGTCAAGACAGCATAGACAGGTAGGCTGATCCATACCAGCACCTTCATTGCTTCTTTCTGATCGTTCATTTGGCGCTGAACAGGCAAGACCAAACAGATACCTTCCAGGGCGTATACAGCAGTTCCTGTAAACTTGGGAATTTGGCTCCACTCAACATCGTTTATAAAAGAATCGTTTTCTCGCCAATTTTTTCCGACATAGTACACACTTGACCCAATTACCCCGGCGAAATAGGTCAGCAAACCCAGAAACGAGACGAACCACAATTGGTGGAGGTAATTTGACGAGGACAGGGCAATCAAGAGAGGCAACAGTACAACTGCGATTTCTCCTGGGCCCAAAGACCACGTCTTGTTGAGATTATCGTTTATCGCAATGACAAAACCTGTACAAAAACAAATGTTTAAGGCAACAACCGTCCCACGGACAATCCTCGCCGCACGTTTCGACAACACCTCTGACACCAAGTCTTCGTACGTATTAATCACCAAATGAGGAGAATGGCTTTGCACTATATCCTTCGTCTTAAGTAGAGCATAGCACGTTCCTACGCACCCGAGTGATATACAGCCATATAGTGCAAACGCAAGTTTCAACTTCACCGTGTTCATAGCAGATGGCAAAGCCAATATGCCAGCTCCAAACAAGGACTTGAAGAATATCAGCCCAGCCTTCCTTGACGTCGTCGTCGTCTCCGAAGCTGCCATTCAGCGACCGTTACAATTGGGACGGGGCAACAACAGGATAGAGTGGTTTCCAAAGAAAATTAGGGTGCTTTGGCTTTGGGAGGAGTTGCAGGTTTACTTTGGGATGCGGTACACCTTCTGCTGTACAACCTATTGTATGTAGAACGTGAACAGGGGGGTGGGAGGCGTGGCGATCCCGTTTGTTGTGGTGAGCCGGGGGGCTGAAACGGAGCAAATCCAGTTTTGGAGGAGGAGTTATAGACAGGATCGCGTGAATTGAGAAAAAAAAAAAAACTGAGTCACAACACAAAAGTTAAGGCAAAAGAAGAAGTTTACCATCAACTGGGG
>ERZ651776.1997-NODE-1997-length-23273-cov-11.558933_pt1 | contig 23273 bp, 19 predicted proteins | sample MGYA00514761_ERZ651776 | MGnify/ENA metagenome assembly ERZ651776 | reverse complement strand
AACTACGCGATAGACAAGGTAAATGATATGATGATGGAAAGGGGTTTTACGCCTGAAATTTTAGCTGACGCTCTAAAAACTCTTGAAGAAGAGGCCGCTGAGGATGCCCTCCGTACCGCGAAAGATGGATTTTCTGAAATCGCGGAAACTCCAATTGACGCTCTTGCCCGAGTTGCAAAAGCCGATATATGGCTGCAACTCATGTATACGGTTACAAAGACGGGACCCAAAAAACACGTCGTGTTTACAATCAAAGGTGTAGACGCATATACTAATAAACTATGTGCAAGTTCTCAAGGCGCAGGTACTCCTTCATATACGCAGGAAGAAGCCGTTCTGCTTGAAGAGGCTGTTTTATCGCACATTGATAACTTCAACGCAGACTTAATGACTTATTTTCAAGAATTATTCTCAAAGGGGCGTGAAGTCAAGATTAGAATTATGACTTGGGATTCATGGGATTATGATCTTGAAACTGACGAATTTGGTGATGATGAATTGTCACTGCTCATAGAAGATTGGGTAGCAGATAATACCGTAGAAGGTAGGTTTGGTTCTCCAAGTGGTTCAGAAACAAGAATGGAATTCAAGCAAGTGAGAATACCACTTTATTATGATAGAAAGGGAGTTCAAAAACCATTAGATACATATAGATGGTTGTCAGGTTTAAAAAAATATTTGAAAGAAATAGGTGTGCCTTCAAAAACCAAACGAAAAGGTTTAGGAGAAGCAATTTTAATAATTGGTCAATAAATTTAAAATTATGAAAATATCGAAACTATTACTCTTTTTCACTATCTCTTTTAGTATGTTGGGCCAAAATGACCTAGCCAAAAGTGATGACATTGCAAGAATAAGCTTAAAAACTATAGTACCTGAACAAGTTCAGGGCCTTACATATCAAGCACGGCAATATTTAATGAATAAAATGAATTCCATTACGCTGAAAAACGGAATAGGTGGAGCTAAATACAATGAACGTTTTTTACTTGTATCCAACGTGGATATCCTGACTAAAGAAATTACATCAAGTGCTCCCCCTATGCATGTATATGTTCTTTCACTAAACATGTACATTGGCGATGGAATTGAAGGAACTCTTTTCGCCAGTACAACTATACAACTTAAAGGGGCTGGGAAGTCTGAAACGAAAGCATATATGTCAGCTATAAAGCAACTGAACGTGAACAATCCAGCTTTGCAAAGTTTTATGAATGAAGGAAAAGCAAAGATTATACAATATTACAACGCAAAATGCGACTTCATACTAAAGGAAGCTGAGATGCTTGAAAAAAAGACCAATTTCTCGGGGGCGATTGCTAAATTGGTATCTGTTCCTGAAGTATGTAAGGAATGTTATGACAAAGCAATGGATGCAGTGGCCCCTATATATCAAAAACAAATTGATTATCAATGTAAACAAGATTATTCTATGGCAATGAATGCTTGGAATTCTGACCAAAATAATGCCGGAGCTGATAATGCAAGTAGATATTTATCACGAATTGATCCAAATAGCTCTTGTTATGAAGACTCAAAAACTCTTGCCTCTAAAATATCAAAACGAATTTTAGAAATAGACAAGAGAGAATGGAATTTTAAGTTAAAACAACAACAGGATAATGTTGATATTCAAAAAGCGACAATTAAGGCTGCAAGGGACATAGGTGTTGCATATGGTGAGGGACAACCTCAAAATGTAACATATAATTACCGCGGGTGGTATTATTAAATTCATTCCTTACAATTATTAAGTTCAAATAATTTTATTGTATGAAGTTAATTTGTACAATTTTATTTGCTATAATCGCCACTAGCAGTTTTCAGCAGATTGAAAAGTTTAAAAAGTGATTCTAATCCTTTATATATAGAATATTATATGAAAGGATTGACTTACAATATTTCAGAAGAAGATATAATCAAATCATCAAAATTCTTTACCACTCAAATGAGATTAGAGTATAAAAAAGATGGTGATATATCAACTATTCGAATATATAGAAATGAATTTGGTAAAATGAAATCAAATGGCTTCCAGAATAGAACTAAATGTATAATTCAGGGATAATTAAATATTGTGCTTAAAAAGACATTTGGGAACAAAAGGGATCACTTAAATGAGATCCCTTTTTTTATATTTGAACATAATTTAGATTGCGCGTGTTTTAAATAAAAAAAATCATGGGATTCTTCACAAGAAAAAGTAAAAAGGAAAAGCTCAACGACCAGTATAAGAAAAAACTCGAGCAAGCCTACAAAATGTCAACCAGCAATCGAACAGAAAGTGATCGATTGACCGCTGAAGCCAATCAAATATTAGAAGAAATAAAAAAACTGGAAGAAGCAGAGGCTTAGTCCTCTTTCCAGTCGTCTCCTTTATCTTTTGTATACGGAATGACTCCATCCAATTTCTTCTCAACAGCATCAAGATATGAGATAATTTGGTTCAGCTTGCTTTTTAGTTCTTTGTATTGCTTCTCGGCAATATTCTTATTTGAGCGATGCGTATTGGTTACACCTGTGGTGTTTTGATATAGCTGATAGCCCACCATTCCCAATCTTCCTGAAATACTCGGTACGGTCTCAAAATCTCTAGATGAACGAGCATTGTCTCCCCACATCATTACTTCTAAATCTTTATATGTGACTTTCATGTTTCTGATAGACTCCATTAAATTGAGGTCCGTATTTGGATACCCTAGTAATGCCTTTTCAATAATGTCAACCTTCTCTTTGGTTTCTTTCATTACCTTTTCAGTTCCACTTACCTGTCGATTCAGTTCTGCCACTTCAGCTCTGAATGTTTTAAGCTCTTCAGGATTTTGGGCAATCAATGTTTGATTGTTCAAGCCCTTAATGGTAAACTTTTGTTTGTCTATTAGAAGGTCAGATTTTCCATCCTTTAAGTATACGACACTGACCATATATTCTCCTGGCGTCACAAGAAACCCACTTCCTCCGGAGCCGATTGGGTTGGTATTGTTGGTTCTTAAATTCCAGGTTTGTCTTACGATGCCTTTAGATGGAGCTGATTTCATTCTTCTGATTTCATTTCCTTCTCCATCAAATATTTGCCAGATCAGCTGGGCTTTTTCTTCCAAGTCTTCTGCCCGAATTTCCTCAAATGAAGGATAAAATACAGCTTCCCCATTCTTTTCGAGTTCTTTTTCTTTTTTCTGACGCTTTGATTTTAGAGATTGATCAACACCCTTCAAATAAAGACTAAAGGTAGCGCCATAAGACGGATTCTTTGCAGACCATAAACCATGTCCCTGCGAACCTGTACCCCTACTTCCCAAAGGAGTTGCTGGCACATACAATAGAGCATCCTTGATGTCAAATAAATGGGCTTTTTTGTCTAAGACTTCACTACCCATTGTTCTTAGCGGCGCATAATTATCCAAAACATAAAATCCTCGACCAAAAGTTCCGGCAACCAAATCATTTTCTCTTTGCTGAATGTCTAAGTCATAAACTGCAATCGTCGGTAAGCCACCAAGCTTTGTCCAGCTTTCCCCTTTATCAATGGAGAAAAAAGCTCCAAATTCAGTTCCTACGAAAAGTAAATCTGGATTTACATGATCTTGTTTAATACAGTAAACATTTCCTCTATCAGGAAGATTTGACGAAATAGACTCCCAAGATTTACCTTGATTCGTTGAACGAAGCAGGTATGGCGTAAAATCACCATCACGCTGGCTATTAAATGCCACAAACACTTCGTTTTTATCATGCAAGGACGCCGTAAGCATATTCACTTTTGTTCGTTCCGGAACTCCTTTTATCTTGTCGATTCTTGACCAAGACCTTCCATCGTCAGTCGTAACCTGAATCAGTCCATCATCTGTTCCAGCGTACAAAAGGCCCTGTTGTAATGGAGATTCGTCTAAAGCTACAATGTTTCCATAAATGGTCGTTGACTTGTTCTTCATAACGGCATCCATCGTCCAAACCTGTCCCATAACAGGAAGCTTGTTTCGATCTAATTGACGAGACAAATCAGGAGAAATCGTATTCCATTCATCTCCTCTATTTGTTGATTTAAATAACTTGTTCGCGGCAAAATAAATGGTGGATGCATCATGGCGTGAAACCAACAGTGGTGAATCCCAGTTCCATCTGTATGCCGCTTCACCATCTCCTGGCATAGGTTGAATGGGCACTTTCTCCCCTGAGGCTTTATCATAACGTACAATCCAACCATATTGAGCTTGAGCATAGGTGATATTTGGGTTTTCCCAGTCCGTCGCAGACTCAAAACCATCTCCGCCATTCGTGATGAACCAATCTGAATTGAGTATACCTGAAGCATTTAATGTAGCTGATGGTCCTCCCATTGAATTGTTGTCTTGAGTACCTCCATATATATTATAAAAAGGCGCATCATTATCAGTTGCTACTTTATAAAATTGTATGATGGGAATATTGGCATAATAACGCCATTCTTTGGCGTGCGTGTATGTTTCATAAACACCGCCGTCACACCCGACGATCCAATGATTTGTGTTTGATGGATCTATCCAAATGCAATGGTTGTCCACATGTTTACCTTTCTCCCCTGTTCGTTTGAAATTTTTTCCTCCATCTTCTGAATGGTGTAAATAAGTATTCATTGAAAAAATCTTATCCACATCTAATGGGTCACAAAAAATTTCCTGATAATAATTTCCACTGGTTGAATAACTGCTTTGCTTGCTCCAATTTTCTCCTTTGTTGGTTGATTTATAAAAGCCATTTTTACCATATCTAGCCTCTGCGATGGCGTAAACCACATTCGGATCAACTGGAGAAACAGCCAAACCAATTCTCCCCATATAACCCGAAGGCAATCCTTTATTGATTTCTCTCCACGTTTCTCCACCATCAACAGATTTATAGAGGCCTGATTCTGGTCCTCCACTGATAAAAGTCCATTCTCTCCTTCTGCGCTGATGCGCAGAAGCATATAAAATATTGGGGTCAGAAGGATCCAAATGTACTTCTGCAACTCCAGTATGCTCCGAGATATCCAGTGTACGTTTCCAAGTCTCTCCTCCATCTGTAGATTTGTAAACACCTCTTTCTCCTCCTCCACTCCAAAGTGGACCGTAGGCTGCAACCCATATGGTGTTTTCATCATTGGGATGGATAACAATTCCTCCTATATGCTCACTGGTTTTTAAGCCCATATTCTGAAAAGATTTTCCACCATCAACAGATTTATACACGCCGTCTCCATAGGATACTGAACGCTGATTGTTATTTTCACCTGTTCCTACCCAAACCGTATTTTGATTTGAAGGAGCTATTTCAACACAGCCAATCGAATAAGAACTATATGAATCAAAAATCGGATTGAAAGTAATGCCATGATTTTCAGTTTTCCATAATCCTCCAGATGCTGTAGCGACATACCAAGTATCTGTATTAGAAGGATGTATGGCAAGGTCAGAAACTCTTCCAGATGTAAGAGCTGGCCCTACCAGTCTGAATTTCAAATTGGACACAGTACTTGCATCAATTGAATTCTTTTCCTGTGCACAAGCACTTAAGGCAACCGTAAAAAATAATAAGCTTAAAAATTTCATGTGATCATTTGATTTTGAGTAAAAATATATAAGATTGATGAATGATATCTAATGGATTGTGATTTTTTCCAAATACGTTTTTGAACCATCATTAACGTGGACAAGGTATACTCCAGGACTTACATTAAGTTCTACAACTTGTTTTTGTGAAGTCATATTGGCATTCCATACGATCCGTCCATCAGGAGATAAGATCTTGATAAAAGGATCTTTTAATTCATGAGAAATGGTAAAGGAACCTTTGTTTGGATTTGGATAAACTGAAAATGGCAAATCCAATTGATCAACACCACTAAGCTGGCCTGAAACATTGATGTTGTCCATAAAAAAGTTATTGCCCCAACCATTAATACCTACAAATCGAATGGCCACATTCTGACCAACATAAGGCAATAAATCAATAAAGTTGTTTACAGCCCAATCTGCACAGTCTTGAGGAAACCATTCATCATTTGTACTTGGAACAGTTATTAAATCATCTCCAAAAGCATAAAACAGGGTGTCATAAGTTTCCCAACAGTCAGTACTTGCATCTATTCTAAAACCATCTTCATAAGAACCTCCCCACTTTGTATAAGCATAATCAAACTCTAAATAAGCACTAACGGCATTAGTTAAATCAATTTTTGGTGTCATCAATTCTGCTTCATCACCTACTTGGCTTATCGAGAAATGATCAATCATTACACAATTTGTTGCATCACAATCTGGGCCGTTTTCTGTATAAAACGGGGACCATCCATATGAATTATTCGCATTGTACTGGGTCCAGAAATCCGTAATACCCAATTCAAAATCTTCAATCACATCAAGTGGAGCAAGCGTTTCTTCATACTCTATAAACATAGAATAAGATTGAGTGCTTGTACCAAAATCATCTGTTACTGTTAATGAAACATTATAAAATCCAGGTGCATCATATTGCACCATAGGATTCTGTTCATTTGAAGACGCTGGTATTCCACCTGTAAAAGTCCAAGACCAGGTTGGATTCATCGATGACAATACCGAATTATCGATATACTGAACCTGATTGTCCAAACACGATACCTTAAACTTATCTGCTGCTATCTGAGCGATTGGCTCCGAATCTTCATACAATTCCACCTCATAAACACTTCTATTCGTAGCATTTCTAAGAAGTCTGTCTTTGTATTTAATGACAAGCTTTGTTGACATTGAGCTTAAAGGAAGATTGTTATTAAACAAAGCCCACTCATTCATGGAATTATTACGATAATATACGGTCCTTCTTGTGCCAATATATACCCCCCCATCAGTTCCTTTCTGATGCTCGATATTCGTTATGACCTCTCCGTCAAGAGTTGAACTAGAATAATTGACCCAATTGACTCCACCATCTGTTGATTTAAAAACCATTCGATTGTTAAGGTTTGTGTTTCCATACTGAGAGATTCTTGCTGCCCAAACCACATTTTCATCACTTGCACTTACAGCAATATCAAAGGGCACCCATTCCTGGCCATTTAAAAGGGATGTTGGTGGTGTTACGTCTGTCCATGACGCACCCCCATCTCCTGTTCTCCATATTTTTTTTGCTCCCCACCAACTTTCATAGGTAGCCAAATACATTACTTCTGGATTCGCTCGAGACAATTCAATGTTCATAACACGATGGTCGAACGCGTAAACCAAATCATAAGACATTCCATTGTCTTCAGTTTTTATAAGGTTTGTTCCACGTCCTAAATAAATGTATTTGTTGTTTCTTGGATCCCATTCCATAGTGGATGATTCTCCAAAAATATATGATGCATTTGGGAGTGAATCAAATTGAAAACCATTTATATTTACTGTTCGGTCTCCGGAAAGATAGCGCCCTTCGTAGTCGTCATAAGCAATTCGGTCGTCTCCGAAATTGACAAATCCACGAACACCATCACCTCCTCCCGTACAAATCCAGTCGTTGATATAGGTATCATTGTCTTTTAATAGAGTTCCGTTGTGATAACAGCCGCCGAGCATGACATCACTTTGTGGACTTGCTCCGAATCCCCAAAAATCCGTACCCTCAATTCCGACCATTGTTTTATCAATATGAGCTCCTCCATCCGTAGATTTGAAAATTCCACCATCACAAGCAATCCATAATTCTGTACCAAAAAAACGAATGTCATGAATGTCGGCATGTACATATTCGTCAAGAGCTGGTTCAGACCATTTAGCGGGACACACCCAAGTGACTCCTCCATCTTCAGAAACCCAGTGGTTGACTCCACCTAAGTGCAGTTTTAATGGGTTTACAGGGTCAACCGCAAGTCCAACATCATAATAATATTGTCCTCCATCGTCCTCGCCTTCCTTGTCCCATCCCATCATGTTTATGTTCGTTAGTGATGGAGGTCCAGCGGGTTGTGAACCACAGCACTGAAAGGTCCAAGACGCGCCCTCATCTGAAGATAAATAAATGCCATAGGTTCCACTTCCTCCATTGGCTGATCCCGTTGCATTCGCGTAAATTAAATTTGGATCTGCAGGCGTTACTGCAATTTCTACCCTTCTTTGATGATCTCCCGACTGTTGAGGACTTGGCCATCCATTTGTTTGAGCTGTAAACGTCAATCCTCCATCTATACTTTTATGAAACTCTGTATAATCCCCGACCACTTTTATCGTGTAAATCATATTAGAATTGGCAGGATTTATTTCTATCTCTTGAAACTCTCCAGACATAATTTCAGTCCAATTGCTACCACCATCTACAGTTCTGTAAAACCCATTATTTGAAGTCAAATAGATAACATTAGAATTATCTGGCGACATTACAATGTCTTTTACTCCATGAGATTGAGATTGAAATATGGCATCTCCAATAATTGACCAATTTACTCCTGAATCAATAGTTTTGTAGACACTGCCTCCACTTTCGAAAAAAGCGATATCCGGATTGCTATGGTCTATCTCAATGGCAAAAATTCCATTTAAGACCAAATCCCTTGTTGTCAAGCTCCAACTCAACCCTGCGTCAATAGACTTCCACATTCCAGCTGTTGCCGTACCTGCATACATAATATTGGGATTACTCAAGCAACGTTTCACCGTATAAACATGAGCGGCTCCTGGTGCATAGCTTCGGCTAGCTGCATCAATGTCAAAATCAAAAGGCCCGATACAAGACCATTCAGCGTTTTCATCCTTCATAGCTTTTAAGCTTCTTGATTTTTTCATATAAGCCTTTCCCGCATCAGAGTTCGCATCAAAAGAAACCTCTCGACTTATTGACCTGAGCCATCTTTTATAGTATTGAGTATGCTCATTTCTTATAAAATCGTGTGTTGAATAATAGACCTCATATTGATTTATGACCACTCCTGGATCTGGGTTTTCTTGATACATCGATTTAATCCATTCGGGTGAAGATGAATTTGTTTTGTATTTCATTTCATTTTGAGAATGGTAAGAGAAAACAGATGTTAGTAAGATAAAAATGTATAATGCGATTTTCATAGAAGCTATTATTTGAGGGTTAAAGATAAGTAAAACAATACGGAAGTCATTTTTCCTTGGAAATTGTTCTCAATGCTATGAAATAGCGTAACTTCGCGACATAATTGAACATGGATGCAAATATCAGAAGTTACTTATTTAGGAAATTTACGCACTGCTTGTAAACATTTAAAATCAGGTGATACTTTTATCACGGACGCCCCTACCGATAACAACGGAAAGGGTGAAGCATTTTCTCCTACGGATATTTTAGTAACATCACTGGCTTCTTGTGCAATAACCATTATCGGGATTTATTGCAATAAAAACAAAATCACTTTTGAGAATTGTGAAGCGAGCGTACAAAAATTAATGGGAAATAATCCAAGGAAGGTTGATCAGATTATTATTGAAATGAAGTTATCCGAAAATAATTGGGATGAGGCCACATTGAAAAAGGTTATTGAAGCCGCTCGAAGTTGCCCTGTTGAGCTTACTTTAAAAAATAATGTTCAAATTGAATATAAATTCACATAGATGGAAGAAAAAAGAGACAAATATCCAAGAAAGGAAAAAAAGGATGTCATCTTTGGATTACACCCTGTACTTGAGGCCATTAAGTCGGAACAGGAACTAAACAAAATATTAATTCAAAAAGGAATTGAAAAAGAACATTTTCGAGAACTGAAAGAAATTCTGGCCGGAAAAGATTACAACATTCAATATGTACCAATTCAGAAGTTGAACAAATTAACTTCTGGAAACCATCAAGGGGTAATTGCATTTGTAACGCCAATTGAATATCAAAATATTGAGACTCTTGTGGACCAATGGATGGAAAAAGAGCAAAAGGTGAATATTCTGATATTAGACAGAATAACAGATGTTAGAAATTTTGGAGCCATTGCAAGGTCAGCTGAGTGTCAGGGAGTGGATGCCATTCTGATACCTTCTAAAGGATCTGCTTTGGTATCGTCAGATGCTGTAAGAACTTCCTCTGGAGCATTGAGCAGGATCCCTGTATGTAAAACGGATGACCTTAAGAATACGTTGTTCTACATACAACAATCAGGTATAAGACTTATTGCTTGTACGGAAAAATCATCGTTGCCACTACAAGACATCAACTTAAGAGGTTCCGTAGGAATCATAATGGGCTCAGAGGAGAATGGAATTACATCTGATCTGATTAACTTGTCTGATGTCAGAGCTAAAATCCCCATGCATGGTGAGATTCAATCCTTAAATGTGAGTGTCGCTACAGGTATTATTCTTTACGAAAAAATGAGGCAAGAAAACACTTAAATCTATATACGGAGAAGCTTTGTAGCCAATAAGGGCAGCTCATTAAGGTTTTGAATAGTGAATTCATAATTCTCAGTAGAGCGTAAATGTGGGTCAAACAAAATGGCTTGTAAACCCGCTTTTAAGCCTCCTGAAACATCAGCAATATAATCATCTCCAATCATCATTGCATTTTCGGCTATGCAATTGGCCTGTTCTAATGCATAATTAAATATCGCAAGAGCCGGCTTATTTTTACCAACCGCCTCAGAGCATACAATAACATCAAAGTATTCCCTTAAGCCACAATTTTCTAGCTTGATATACTGAACCTCTTCAAAACCATTTGTGATGATGTGAAGATGATAGCCCATCTCCTTTAATTCTTCTAGAACTTCCTTTGCATTTGGGAATTGTCTGGTCTGACGGGGAGAAATTTCAACATACATCTCACCCATTTTTTTAGCCAATGACACATCATCTTTTCCGAATTGTTTTAAAGTCGCATTAAACCGCTCAAACCGCAAAATGTCTTTTTGTAAATTTCCTTTTCCATATTCCCCCCATAATCTTGAATTGTGTTTCTCATAAGCTCTATAAAAACGATCAAAAGAACCAAAAACAAGATTCAATTGATAATGAACAATGATCTGTTTTAAGGCCTCTTTTGAATTCTCATCAAAATCCCAAAGTGTTCTATCCAGATCAAAAAAAATATGTTTATTGGAAAATGACATAGGCTAAAAACGTGGTGAGACTTGCATTTATGAGCATTCCAAAGAAAACATATAAAAAGGTATAATTCAGTTTACCATAGAATTTGGCTACTACAATACTTCCGAGTGGAACAGATAAAAAAAACGGAGCCCAAAAGCAGATGGCATACATGCCAAATTTATGCTTACAAAAGATAATAAACTTGTTGACCCTTGTAAACTTGGGTTTAAACGGTATCTCCTTTCCTTCAAGAAGAAGTTGGTTGATCTTCCGTTTGCGCTTCTGGTTGGTTTTAAGCATAAAATAATCACTTGCAAAATAAAACACAGCAGAGCTTAATGTCCCTCCTAATACAATAGAAATATAGGTTTCTATAAATGAAATATTCAAGGCTGGACCAGGAAAAGCAGCAAACATAAATTTGAAAGTTGCTAGACCAAACAATGCGCTATATGCTCCCCAATTCATAAATTAAACTTTTACTCCATAAGCCAAATCACCTGCATCCCCCAAACCAGGAACAATATAGGATTCAGCGGTTAGCTCTGCATCGATAGCGCCCGTCCAAATCTCAACATCAGAAGGTAGGTTTTTTTGAACCAGCTCGATGGCTTGGGGCGTGGCTATAGAAACGATAACATATACTTTTTTGGGTTTACCAAATTTAAGTAATGCATTGTAAACATTTACCATAGACCGTCCCGTAGCCAACATAGGATCTGATATTACCCAAACACGATCATCAAGAATTGGAGCGGCCAAATACTCTACATGTATTTTAAATTCTTCCGGCGAAGTATGTTCTCGATATGCAGATACAAAAGCACTATCACTTCTATCAAACGTTCTTAATAAACCGTTATGCATAGCAAGTCCAGCTCTAAGTATTGTAATTAATACGGGTTCATCCGTAAGCTTGAATTCTGTTGACTTCCCTAATGGTGTATCTACCTCTATTTCGCGATAATTCATTTTTTTTGAAACTTCATATCCCAGAATTTCTGCTATTCTTTCCAGATTAGCACGAAAGCGTATGGGGTCACGCTGGATATTTACATCTCTAATTTCGGCCATATATTGACCTAGAATTGAAGCTTCTTCAGATAAGTTTCGAACCATTGTCTTTATTTTAAATAAAAGTAAGTAGAAAAAACATTAGGAATTGGTTTTCCTTTCATAAAAATGGGATTTTTATTTAATCAAAAATTTTAATTTAGTTACATGAATGGAAATAGTAATGGTCCTGACAAAAAAGTAATCATCTTAATCATTGTTGCAGCGTTGGGTTATTTTGTGGACATCTATGACATGGTACTTTTTGGAGTAGTTAAAAGTGAAAGTGTCAGTTCAATTATGAATGGTTATAGTGCTGAAGAACAATCCTCTACGGGTAAATTTTTGTATAATATGCAAATGTGGGGAATGTTAATTGGAGGTTTATTATGGGGTATTCTTGGAGATAAAAAAGGAAGGTTGAAAGTATTATTTGGCTCCATTCTTTTGTACTCCATAGCAAATCTTGCTAATGCATTTGTTACAGATATAACCAGTTATGCAATTGTTCGTGTTATTGCCGGAATCGGTTTAGCTGGGGAATTAGGAGCAGGTATTACCTTGGTTTCAGAACTCATGTCAAAAGAAAATAGGGGTTACGGGACGATGATTATAGTAACTTTTGGCGCCCTTGGCGGAGTTGTAGCTTACTACGTATATGAAAAAGGTGCCCTGATAGGGGATTTTATTTTTGAAACCTTTGGTTATCAATTTGAGAATTGGCAAGTAACATATATTGTGGGAGGATTACTAGGAATCATGCTGCTCTTGCTCAGGGTTGGAACGATTGAATCTTCATTTTTTAAAAAAATGTCTGAGAATAAAAATGTTTCTAAAGGCAATCTAAAACTTATTTTTTTAAACAAGGAGAATCTTACAAAGTACATTCATTGCATCATTATCGGAATTCCAATTTATTTTGTTGTAGGGCTTTTAATTATGAATTCACGCGATAATTTTGCACCCTTACTAGGTATTAACAATCTCGTTAACGGTAAAGCAATCATGTATACTTACATTGGTCTTTCCATTGGAGATTTAATCTCAGGATTACTGAGCCAACTTCTTAAAAGTAGAAAAAAAGTTATCGCAATTTATTTGACATTTACGCTTATACTCGTAATAAACTTTTTATTTTTTATGAATGGGATCTCTGCTGAAACGTACTACTTCGTATGTTTTCTATTGGGTGTATCTACAGGGTATTGGGCCTTGTTTGTTTCCATGGCAGCAGAACAGTTCGGTACAAACATTCGATCCACAACAGCCAATACCATTCCAAATTTTGTAAGAGGATCTGTCAATCTCATTATGCCTAGTTTCGCATTTTTAATAGCGCTGAACTGCGGAGATGCTTGGTCCGCCTTAATAGTAGGATTGATTTTTATTTCCCTGGCGCTGTATAGCCTGAGTCGACTCCAAGAAACTTTTGGAAAGGATTTGAATTACTTCGAAGAAGAGTAAGGCCTTTTATTTTTTCTCAACAAATGCACGCACATTCAGGACCAATTCGCCAGGAGTAGTATTAGCAACTACCCTTACGGTTTTCTTTTGCTCTTTTAATTGATTCTCTTTTGGATGAAAAACAACCTCAATTTTATCACTTTTTCCAGGCATTATAGGTTTCTCAGGTTTTGAAGGTGTGGTACATCCACAGCTTGCCTTTACCGATTCAATGATGAGTGGATTATTTCCAGTATTGGTAACCGTAAAATAGGTTTTGTTGTCTGTATCAGCTTTGACATTACCGAAATCATGCTTCATCTTGTCAAATTTCATGGATGTTAATGGAGCTTTTTCAACATTTTTAATTACTGGGCCATCCAATATCTCCAGTAACTCTACCTCGAAAACCAAAGGCATATAGGGCTCAATTATACTTCCGGGCTGAGGGTTGGCACCATATGCCAATTCTTGAGGAATATAAAATTTATATTTTGCTCCTCCACTCATCAACTGAAGACCTTCGGTCCAACCTTTGATGACCTGATTCAATCCAAATTCAGCAGGCTGACCTCGATCAACAGAGCTGTCAAAGACTTCTCCACTGGGTGTCGTTCCGTGGTAATGAACCTTAACACGATCCATTGGGCCTGGTTTTGGTCCAAGCCCTTCTCTCAACACCTCGTATTGAAGTCCCGATGCTGTAACTTGAACTTGTGTGTTTTTCTTGTTATTCTCCAGAAACAGATTCCCTTTATTCAGAGATTGCTCATTCTCTTTTTCTTTCTTTTCTTTTTCTTTCTTTTCTTTTTCTACTTTACTTTCGAATTTTTCGTCCAAAGGCAAATCACTTGAACAAGAAAAAATTACAGATAAACAAAAGATTAATGTTATAGCCTTAAATATCCTCATAATTAGTATTTTATGTACTTATTTAGCATGCTAAAAAATAAGATTTTTTTTAATCATAAAAGTGCCCACGACTGGATTCGAACCAGCACACCTTACGGCACCACCCCCTCAAGATGGCGTGTCTACCAATTTCACCACGTGGGCATTTCGCTTGCAAATATAGCTTAATTTTCATTTTTTTTTACCCTATTGAATGACATTCATTGTTAAAAATTTCGATTAATTTTGTAACAACACTATTTAATGAGCGACTCAAACGTAAGTAAAATAACTTTTGCCGGAATACTGATAAGCACCGGAATTGTGTTTGGAGATATTGGGACTTCTCCCCTTTATGTTTTTCAAGCCATCACAGGTGGTGGTAAAAATATTAATGAAGCCTTTATCTTAGGGGGGCTATCATGTGTAATTTGGACCTTATTATTAATTGCCACATTCAAGTATATTTATTTCGCATTGAATGCGGACAACAAGGGAGAGGGAGGAATATTTGCCTTATTTGCCCTTTTAAAGGAAAGAAGATACAGATGGATTATAATTCCAGCATTAATAGGGTGCTCTACCCTAATAGCCGATGGATTCATCACTCCCGCGATATCAATATCCTCTGCGGTCGAAGGCATCAATAACATTTATCCAGAGCTCCATGTGATTCCCATTATCGTAGGCATTGTCATTTTACTCTTTACCGTACAACAATTTGGAACAGTTGCTATAGGTAAGTTTTTCGGACCATTTATGGTAGTTTGGTTTTCTTTTTTGGGTTATTTAGGTGCCATTCAAATCATTGACAACCCCATCGTTTTAAAAGCACTCAATCCCTGGTACGCCGTCAATCTGGTAACAAATATTGATGGAGGATTTTGGATTTTGGGTTCAGTTTTTCTTTGTACTACTGGAGCCGAGGCTTTGTATTCAGATCTTGGTCATTGTGGAAAAGGGAATATACGTGTCAGCTGGGGATTCGTAGCATCTTTACTCGTAATGAATTACATGGGCCAAGCAGCATTATGTCTATCTCCTGGATTCGCATTATCTGGTAGTGAGACTGTTTTTTATTCAATGGTACCTAATGGTATGATGCCCTTTGCTATTGTGATTGCTACGGCAGCGACAATAATCGCTTCTCAAGCTTTAATTACGGGTGTTTTTACATTAATGAATGAAGCCATTAAGCTCAAACTATGGACCAACCTGAAAGTGAAATATCCAACCGACAATAAAGGTCAAATCTATATTCCCTTTATTAATTGGTTTTTGATGTTTGGATGCTTAATGGTCATTTTCATATTCAAGAAATCTAGTGCCATGGAGCACACTTATGGTCTTGCCATTACTATTGATATGGTAATGACTTCTATTCTCCTTGGTTTCTTATTAATGGTGAAATATCCAAAAGCCCGGGTGATTTATATGAGCATTTTCTCTCTTTTTATTTTAATCGAGGGTATTTTCTTATTATCGAATCTTGGGAAAATTGTTTCCGGAGGATGGTTTACTCTAATTCTCGCAACAACATTCTTTATCTTACTATACCTGTACAATCAGGCAAGAGTACTTCGAACTAGTATTACTGAATATGTTCCTATGAAACGAGTTGTAAAGCTTATTTCCGCGGTAAAAGCTGACCCCAAAATACCATTCGAAGCTACTAACCTTGTATTTCCAACAAGAAGTAACTCATCAAATAAGCTAGACACTACTGTTTTTCATTCGTTGTTTAAGAAAAAACCGCGAAAAGCAGATGTAATTTGGTTTTTACACCTTGACATTCAAAATGAACCATGGGGTGTACATTACTCCGTAAATGAAATCATTGATAAATCATGTTATTACGTGAGTCTTCAACTTGGATTCAAGGAAGAACATCAGTTTGAACATATGATGCGTAAAATTCAACGAAAAATGGTTTCTAAAAACGAATTAAGTGGGGATACCGTATTTGAATCTGTGCGGGGAACATTTGAAGAAGTTGACTTCAAATTTGTCGTTATTAATTCGAGAGTTTCTGCAGACAATGATCTAACTTGGTTCCAAAACATTTGCATTAAAGCATATCGATTTGTGAAAAGTACAGGTCTTAAACCTGCTGAAGATTTTGGGCTTGACAAAACCAATGTTTCAGTAGATTACATTCCTATTTCCGTCACCAAACAAGTGGATAAAGAAATGACGGAAGATTTTGAAGATTATTCAGTTACATAAAGCACATGAAAATACATGTTTTAAATACGGGGTTCTTTAAATTAGATGGGGGAGCCATGTTCGGCGTTGTTCCTAAAAGTCTTTGGTCAAGAACCAATCCAGCAGATGAAAACAATATGTGCTCATGGGCATTAAGAAGTCTTTTAATAGAAGATGGTGACCGCCTAATGCTTATTGACACAGGTATGGGGGATAAGCAATCTGACAAGTTCTTTTCTCATTATTATCTTCATGGGACTGACTCTTTAGACAAAAATCTAAATAAGCTAGGTTTTTCTAAAGATGATATTACCGATGTATTTCTTACCCATTTACATTTTGATCATTGTGGTGGATCTGTAGTTTGGAACGAACAAAAAAATGGTTATCGTCCAAATTTCAAGAATGCAACTTACTGGAGTACAGAAAATCATTGGGAATGGGCCATAAATCCTAACGGGAGAGAAAAAGCTTCTTTTTTGAAAGAAAATATTTTACCCATTCAAGAAAGCGGTCAGTTGAAATTCATAAAAAATGAAGGCCAATTGACCAAAAATGTATTTAACAACATCGATGTTTTATTTGTTGACGGGCATACAGAAAACATGATGATTCCTCACATTAAATACCAGGGCAAGACTTTGGTCTTTATGGCTGATTTACTGCCAAGTGTTGGACATCTACCCCTGCCCTATGTAATGGGTTATGACACACGACCATTAACCACCTTAAAGGAAAAAGGCGCATTCTTATCTTTCGCGGAGAAAAATGATTACGTGTTATTTCTTGAACATGACTCTGTAAATGAATGCTGTACGCTAAAAAATACAGAAAAAGGTGTACGTCTTGACAGATCCTTTGACTTTAATGAATTGTTCAAAAATGGCTAAAGACGAAAAGAAAAACGAGAAGGATTCCAAAAAATACTCTGAAAATGATCAGTGGAATGATGATTTAGATGTAATGCCACTAAATTATGTCAAACCTGAAGGCAAAAAGCCGATTGTAGAAAAAGCTGAATTCGATAAAAAGAAGAAAAGAATATGGATACCGTTACTAACCATGATATCAATACTTGCTGTATCCACCCCGATTATGTTCAACGCTTGCGAGGGAAAAGATAAAGTTCCGAAACAAATGGCTGTAATTGTTTCCGATGGAAATAAAAAAGATTCAATCATTGAGGAAGAATATCTTGAAAATGTAGAGGCAAATATCATTGAGGATACTGAATTTATTGAAGATACTGTAATTATCGAAACTGTTGAATCTATTGAACTCATTGAAGAGCAATCAATTGAATTGGGACCAAGATTCTTTCACATTGTTATTGGATCCTTTGAACAGGAAAAGAACGCCCTATCATTTGTTCAGGGTTTAGAAAACCAAAATAGCGAGACAAAAATAATTCAACATAATGGTATCTACAGAGTTTCTTTCAACTCATATTTTGATTCAGACGAGGCAGAAATTGAAATAGATTATATCAGAAACACCTTAAACCTTAAGTCATGGATCGCATACATGAAATAAAATCACCAGCAGAAATCGTCCATATAATGATGAGTAAAGATGAATTTAGCTCATGGATGGATATTAAAATTGACAGTATCGAGAAAGGCAAGTGTAGCTTGTCTTGTCAAATCAGAAAAGAAATGCTTAATGGGTTTTCGATTGCACATGGTGGAATAGCCTATTCTTTAGCTGATTCGACACTTGCTTTTGCAGCGAACAGCTATGGACTTCAGAGTTTTAGTATTGAGACTTCTATATCACATCTCGTAAAAGTAAAAGAAGGAGATCTTCTGAAAAGCAATTCGATAGAAATTCACCGAGGCAACAAAACTGCTTTATATCAAATAGAAGTTTATAATCAGAAAAATATAATGGTAGCGATAATGAAAGGCACCGTTTATATATCAAAAATAGTTTGGTAATTTTATGCATGCATAATATTTTTTACTAAATTTATGCTCATAATGAGTGAAAAAAAAATCATATTTCTGGACTTTTTAATTCGGCATGCATGGCATCGTGTATCTCGAATGTACAATCAAAAGGCCATGACCCAAGGTATGACGATGTCTGTTGGATTTATTCTCATGATTGTAGAAAAGTCAGGAACACTTAGTACTCAATTGGGACCCAAAATGGGAATGGAACCCACTTCGCTATCAAGAACCTTGAATGCGATGGAAAAAAGCGGTTTGATACAACGTAAAAACTTTAAAGGAGACAAAAGAAAGGTCAATATATTTCTTACAGTTAAAGGCATTGAAAGTCGAAGAATGGTTAAAAACTTCCTACTTGAGTTTAATGAAAAGATTTCCTCTAAAGTTAAAGAACGAGATATAAAAGGGTTTTTCAATGTAATGAACGCATTAGATTTATCCATTGAAGAAGTAGATAAAGAAAAAAATACAAAATCTTAAAAACACGAAATGAAAAGATTTATAAGAAAAGTCGCAGTTTTAGGCTCAGGTGTAATGGGCTCTCGAATAGCATGTCATTATGCAAATATTGGATGTGAAGTCATCTTATTGGATATGCCTCCCAAAGAGCTTAATGATCTAGAAAAGAAAAAAGGAGCTAGTCTTGAAGATAAAGGAGTTCGCAATAGAATTGTTAATTCTTCACTTCAGTTTGCACTCAAATCAAATCCATCTCCCATATACAGTAAATCATTCGCCAAAAGAATCGAGACGGGAAACTTTGATGATGATCTTCATAAAATTAAAGATTGTGATTGGGTGATTGAAGTCATTATCGAAAGACTAGATATCAAGCAACATCTATTTGAAAAAGTTGAAAAACACAGAACGCCAGGCACTTTGATATCATCAAACACATCAGGAATACCGATTCATATGATGTTGGATGGTCGAAGCGAGGACTTCCAAAAACATTTTTGTGGAACACACTTCTTTAACCCTCCAAGATACCTTCAACTATTAGAAATTATACCCACTCCAAAAACGGATCCTGCAGTAGTGGCTTTTTTAATGGACTACGGTTCTAAAATATTGGGCAAAAAAACAGTTTTATGTAAAGATACTCCGGCGTTTATTGCAAATAGAGTTGGTGTTTATTCAATCATGGCACTTTTCCATGCGGTAAAGGAAATGGGCTTTACTGTTAGTGAGGTAGATAAGCTTTCCGGACCGATTTTAGGAAGACCCAAGTCTGCTACATTCAGAACATGTGATGTTGTTGGCCTTGACACCTTGGTTCATGTAGCCAATGGCCTAAAACAAAATTGTCCTGACGATGAAGAAAAAGAATTGTTTGAACTCCCTGAATACATTGCGAAAATGGTTGATAATAATTGGCTAGGATCCAAATCAGGACAGGGGTTTTATAAAAAAGAAAAAGACGAAAACGGTAAAAGAAAAATTCTTGCTCTTAATTTAAAAACACTCGAGTATGAGGCGGCTCCAAAAGTTAAATTCCCAACATTGGATATGGCCAAGCCTATTGAAGACCTCAAGCAACGAACAAAAATGCTTGTGATGGGCATGGATAAAGCAGGTGAGTTTTATAGAAAGATTTTTGGAGGACTACTGGCTTATGTTTCGAATAGAATCCCCGAAATATCAGAAGAATATTATAAAATTGATGATGCCTTAAAAGCTGGATTTGGATGGGAACTTGGTCCTTTTGAATCTTGGGATTTATTTGGATACGAACAAGGTCTTAAGTTCATCAATGATGCCAATAAAAAGATGGGTGCATCAATTGAAGCCATGCGCTCAAATGGTATGACCTCTTTTTACAAGACCGAAAATGGCAAAAGAATGTATTTTGATACGACTTCAAATTCGTATGAAGTAATTCCTGGAACTGAGGATTTGGTAGACTTAAATTCATTGAGAGATGAAAACAAAGTTTGGGGGAATTCAGACTGTACGCTAGTTCATGTTGGAGACGGAATTCTCAATCTTGAATTTCATACGAAAATGAATACAATAGGTGGAGGAGTCTTACAAGGAATTAATAAAGCCATTGATATGGCAGAAAACGAGTATAAAGGACTCGTTATTTCTAACACTGGCCAAAATTTCTCGGCAGGGGCAAATGTTGGAATGATTTTTATGATGGCCGCTGATCAAGATTTTGATGAGCTAAACTTTGCCGTGAAAGCATTTCAGGACACCACTATGCGAATTAGATATTCTAATATTCCTGTCGTTGTTGCCCCCCACAATATGGCACTAGGTGGTGGATGCGAAATTTCACTACATGCAGATAAAGTTGTAGCCCACGCTGAATTATACATGGGGCTTGTCGAATTTGGTGTTGGACTGATTCCTGGAGGCGGTGGAACCAAAGAGTTTGCTAAACGACTTTCAGAAGACCTTCACGCGGGAGACATTAAAATCAACCGTCTGAGAGATCGGTTCTTAACTGTTGGACAAGCTAAAGTATCACTTTCTGCATATGAAGCCTTCGATTACGGCTATTTAAGAGAGGGTATAGATGAAGTAGTTGTTTCGAGAGCTCATCACTTGACAAGAGCAAAAGCGGCATGCCTCGAGATGGCAAACAAAGGTTATGTCCCACCAAAAAGAGAAAAAAACATTACCGTTGTTGGTCAAGAAGGGCTTGGAATCGTATACGTAGGTGCGAACTCCATGCTTTCTGGAAAATATATGTCTGAACACGATAAAATTATCGCTGAGAAACTTGGTTTTGTATTGTGCGGAGGAGACTTATCTGAAAATACTAATGTTTCAGAGCAATATTTACTGGACTTAGAAAGAAAAGCATTCTTGGAATTGTGCAGAGAGCGCAAAACACTAGAAAGACTTGAAAGTATTGTTAAATACGGTAAAATATTACGGAATTAATGGTTTAACACCTTAATTCTTACCCGTCTATTTATTGCCCTCTCATTTGGTGTAGAACCTGAGTTAATTGTTTTGGATTCTCCTTTATACCTGACATCTATTTGACTTGTCGTTAGCCCAGTAAACTCAATAATCCAATCCCGAACTGCCTCTGCCCTTTTGCGGGATAGATTCATATTATATTCACTACTTCCTACATGATCAGTATGACCATTAATGAAAATCAGAGAGCTTTGGTTTATAAATGGAAGGAGTTGTAATAATTTTTCTATCTCTTCAGAAATAATATTAAACTCATCAAATTCAAAATAAATTATTGTTTCGGGTTTAATTTCTTCCTCAGAATATTCTTTTTTATCATCCAAATTATGTTTTTTAATCACAGAATCTTCTATAGGAATTACTTGACTGTGGCTTCCTTCAGCTCTAAAATTTAATTCATATTCTTTATATCTACCTGTTGAATTCGGTGAAATATTTTGCGGCATAATATTCTTTTTTCCTTCAACATACACCTTCGTTAGACCTAACAATGGAGGTAAAAATAGTGCATACTTTCCGTTACTGTCTGTTTTAGCCTTACCGAGTATTTTATCATTGCTTTTAACAACTACTGTTGATTCAAGAGGTGAATTATTCATGGTTACACGCCCAAATATCAAACAAGATGAATTGGGTTTAATGGAATCATTCAATGTTCTCAAATCAGCATAATAAATATCCAGATCTCTTACGAAAAAAGCTGCCTCTCCTAAACCTGAGATTACAAAACCCATATCATCCTTACTGGTGTTAAAGGGTTCACCAATATTAGTCACGTCACCGGTTGTAATACCATCAAATGTCGTTTTAAGTATATCTAAACCCCCAAAACCACCATGACCATCAGATGAAAAATAGATCGTCTGATTGTCAGCAGCTATGTAAACTGAACGTTCATCACCTCTTGTGCTCACATTTAATAATTCAGGAAAGCTCCAAACTCCAAATTTTTTGATACTGTAATGAAGATTCATATTGCCGTCATAATCCCTTCCACATGCTACAATAAATAAATTGCCATCTGGAGAAATGGCCATACCATCGGTAGCATAACCCATATTCGCTCTAAACTCTCGCCTGAAAAAACGATTTATTCCACCACCCAAGCCTCGAATATTTTTCAGAATTCCATTTTCAATCGTAGCTTCATAGTATGGGCCTCCAGTCCCTTCCCAACCCGATTTCCAGCTTTGGAAATAAATTTTTTCGCCATCATAAGAAACTGAAGGTTCATCTTCGCCACTATAGGTATTAATTTGAGAAACAAACTCAGTCTCACCCCACTCTTCTCCTATTTTAACAACACGATAAATATCTCCATCTCCCATCCCTTTTCCATCTGACCTTGATCGAGTAGACATAAAATACAATGTGTTTCCATTAGGCATTAGTGATAGATTGCACTCTCTATACTTGGTGTTTAAACTTTTCAATTCTGAAATATCGACCCGCGATTTGTGTTCAAGCACTTCAACTTCTTGAGCGCGAAAAGAGTTCATAATAAAAAGAAAAACAATAAAAATTATCTTTTGAAACGTCATGTGCTGCATATAAAATTGAAAATAGTCATTTTGTTACAAATGATTTTTATAAAAAGTGCTTTACAATCAAAAAAATAAGCTTATTTTTGTACTTCCTTTTTGAAAGGATAGAACATTTCCTAATTTGACTGTTGTCAAAAATCGAAAGATTGGAATAAATGGTCTGGTAGTTCAGTTGGTTAGAATACCTGCCTGTCACGCAGGGGGTCGCGGGTTCGAGTCCCGTCCAGACCGCA
>ERZ651776.1993-NODE-1993-length-23317-cov-4.726721_pt1 | contig 23317 bp, 26 predicted proteins | sample MGYA00514761_ERZ651776 | MGnify/ENA metagenome assembly ERZ651776 | reverse complement strand
TCCCTCCTATTTCCTATTTTTTTCTCAAAAAGTGGCTTAAATGAATTTTCTCATGGAATAGAATTGAACGCGCGTACGCGCAATCTCTAATTCCTCAATTAACGAATTTTATGAGCTTAGTCAAAAAATTAGTCAAAATGGGAAAATATGGGATTTTAGTCGGATTACTAAGAAACGAAAGGCTAACGTGCTCCTAGTGAGTCGGTCAAAAAACGGGAAATGAAACTTTCCTCTTTCTTATCCCAAAAGACTTTAGAACAGAAGGTCATTGTTCCGAGTGATATCTTGCTACATATCGCCGGATTGGAACTTTTAATACAAACGACGACCTATATAACCCTAATCCAGCTATTTTCCCAGAGTCATCCTTAAATCAAAAAGAAACAATAACACATACACACCTGCTAATTCTACACAAACCAAGAATATGGGGAAGAACGGGCAGAAACGACACCCACTAGAGCACTTTGTTGCGGGCGGAACCGCTGGACTTGTAGAGAGCTCCTGCTGCCACCCGCTTGATACAATCAAAACGCGAATGCAACTCCGCCGGCAGGTTCCTGGCAACAAAACGGTCGGCCCAATCGATACCGCAGTGCGAATCATAAAGAGAGAAGGTTTCATGAGCTTATACAAAGGGCTATCTGCCGTCTACACCGGCATTGTCCCCAAAATGGTGCGTACAGAAGATTCATGGCAACCTTTCAATCATGATTTTCCATCAGGGTGTTTTACATCGATTTATTTTAATTCAAAGCAGCAGATAATGCATCTCCTCTTAAACCTGAGTTAGCTACTTTATGGTGCGGGCAACCAGTATACATATGCGTGCTGTCATGTTGGCCAAGCGGAAATTCGACAAGATTCTTCCACTTTTGCTTTTTGCCCCCATTCCTACTCTAACCCCTCTCCCCTCCTCTCCCCTCCTCTCCCCTCCTCTCTCATCACGCCCCCCCCCCACTGCCTTTTGCCACAACAACCTTCTCTTAGAGCGTTCGATTCATGAGCTTTGAGCAGTACAAGATAGGATTTCAGTCTATCGCCGAAGCACACTTCAACGAGAAGCCGGCCATTGACAATAAATTTGGCAAGAAGGTTACATTTTTGGCGGGGCTTATGAGCGGACTTACTGAGGCAGTCTTGGTGGTGACTCCAGCAGAGGTCTGCAAGATTAGGATGCAAGGTCAGTATCATTCAATGGTAAATCCTGAAGAGCTCGCCAAACGGAAATATAAGAATGTGTTTCAAACGGCAGTAGTGATCGTCCGGGAGGAAGGACTCGGCGCTCTATACAAAGGCATCGTACCGACAATGCTACGGCAAGGGTGCAATCAAGCGGTCAATTTTAGGTGAGCGAGTAGCGGCGAATTTTTTTTATTTTTACAGAACTTTGTGTCCTTCGTGGTATGTATCCTGCCATAAAAAGAGCGTCTGCTAATGTCATCCCCTTCCTTACATTCTTCCCTTCGCGAAGTATGTACCAAATCTTCAAATCGGCTTGGGAAGACTTCAGCGGCGTCTCGGAGCTGAAACCCTGGCAGCACCTTTTAATCGGAGGTATTAGCGGTGGCATGGGGCCAACTGTGAACAACCCTCTTGATGTTGTGAAAACGAGGCTACAGAAACAGGTTGTGGTGGCAGGCGAGACGCCGAAATATACTGGACTAATTCAAGCTTGCGGGGTCATCGCGAAGGAGGAAGGGATCACTGCCTTATGGAAGGGACTTTCGCCTCGGCTGATGAGGATCATGCCTGGTCAAGCCATTACTTTCATGACTTATGAGGCGGTCAGCAAGCAACTACACCGGTTTAACCTCATACCAAGTAGCTAGACAGAGAGTGGGAGAGAATGTATATTGCACACTAATTTGGTGACTTTTTTGACAAATTTTAAGAACTTTATCACACTTTCTTCTTTTTCCCACCACGTTTGGTTATTTTGGCTTCTATTTATCTCCACTTCTGATTAGCTTATAATAAAAAATCGACCACCCAGTCCGTTCAAAAGCTTACGAGAACGTTCACTACGCTCATTGACTCTCATCGACAAGCTGAGATCTACCCTTCTCCTCCTCACATTACTCTCCCTTTTCCGGCAACGTTTTGCCAACCCCTCCCAAAATAGGGAAGTTGTATGCTCGTTTCCCGGACATTTCTTTTTCTTGCTGCAGGCACTTCGTCTTGCCGTGCTTTCACCTCTTCGCTTCTCTCTAAGCCTACAACAGCAGTGTATCGTTCGCGCATTACTACCCTATCTAGTATCGCTGACTATTCCACCACAAGCACGGCAGACGAGATGCCGAAAGATGAGACCCTATCTCTGTACACACAGTCTGTGCAGAAGAAATATAAGTCTTTAGGGACCCCTGCTCAGTTCAAGTCTTTGATTTCATTGCTCACAGAAGCATGCACTGTACCTTACATTGTCCGTTACCGTGTGCCCTCAATAGGTAGTCGGTTGTCGACAAACTCTGACTCTGTTCATGAGATAGCGCGATCGTACGAAAAATGGCTGGGTCTGGAAAGTTCCCGCAACAAAGTTTTTGAAGCGGTGAAGTCAAACCTTGATGACAATACTTCACGCCATATACTCATGGAGGAAATCCTGACTTCCGACAGCAAATCACGTCTGGATGAAATTTATGCACCATTCAAGCCAGCCAGTAAGGGGAGCTTGGCTGAACGTGCAGTGAGCGAATACGGCGATTCCCACGATATTGTTGCTGTGGTCGATAATATCTACAAGCGCGGTGACTTTCGCAATTTTTTGTCCAAGTTCAGTGGTGGGAAGAATGGGAGCAATGACGTGGATTTCGAAAAGGCTGTTGTCACTCTGATTGCCACTGAGCTTAACAAGGAGGCAGCCCTTTTTGATGGCCTTGTCGACGAGATAAAGCGCTTTGGCTTTTTGGAGACAAAGGAGGTGAAAACAACGACAAAAACCTACCAGAATAACCCCAAGAAGGCGGAGGCAGACAGACACAGGATGGCACTGCAGACGTACCTGAACTACACTAGCACGGTGAGATCTCTCCGCGACCACCAAGTTCTGGCACTGCGGAGGGGCAGCGATCTAAAGATTTTTAGCCTTTCTTTCTCACTCGACGATGAACGAGCGAAATCGAATCTGATTAACCGGATGTTTTACGGCGACAAACACCGGAGCATCCCTCAAATTCTGCCCTGGAGGCGGCCCCAGCGTGACACCATTGAAAGTCGCTTGGTCAACAAGGCCGTTGACGATGTCTACACACGGTTGATGAAGAAAAGGGCGACGGGAAAGGTATGGCGCGAACATCTAGTGAAGGTAAGCGAGGAGCTTTGTAAGCGAGAAGCTTGGCGAGAAAAATGCTCCATTCTGAATTTTACTGTCAATTACCTTGCTCAGCTTGCTCTGTCGCCCCTCCTATCTGTGTAGGCGGAACTCGCTGGGATCCGAAGCTTTGGCAAGAATTACCACCAAATGATGCTGTATCCGCCACTAGTGAAACCACGAAGGGTACTCGCTGTGGATCCAGGTTTCAGAGGTGGGATCAAGTTGGCAGCACTCGGGAAAAAGGGAGAGGTGAAATCACTCGAGAGCGTGGACTGGATGAAGGACAGGGAAAGGAGTGTTGAAGCCATCGGAAATCTATTGAACACACTGCAGAAAAAGGAGGAGAGGGTCCTCGTTGCGCTTGGGACAGGCACGGCGAGCAGCGAAGCGGAGGAACTTGTGAAAGAGAGTGCCATCAAGGCGAACGTGAGTGTCGATATCGAACCTGTGAGCGAGGACGGTGCTTCCGTTTGGAGTGCGTCGCCCGTCGCGAAGGAAGAGTTTCCAAACCCTCCGTCTGTGGCTGTTCTCGGGGCAGTCAGTATTGGCCGCCGCTTACAAGATCCAATGAATGTGCTAGTGTCCATCCCCCCCAAATCGCTTGGATTAGGGATGTATCAACATGATTTGAACGAAACCGAATTGTATTCCACACTAGACGACACATGCGTAGAATGCATCGCAGAAGTCGGTGTCGACGCAAACACCTGCTCGGTCGATCTGATGCGAAAAGTGCCTGGGCTGAAGAAAAAAGGGTTGGCTGAGAAAATCATTGCCGCAAGACCATTCACTAACCGGCAGCAGATCGCCGCTGTGAAGGGCATCGGGGCGGCGGCATTCGAGAACTGTGCCGGCTTCATGAAAATTTTTGGCGGCGATGAAAAGCTGGATGAAACTATCTTACACCCTACCAGAGATTACAAAATTGCGAAATTTATCGAGAAGGGGGGCCTTAGCGAAAGCGAGGTTGTCGAAAGGTTCGAAACGTCAGTGGAAGAGATCACGAGAATAAAAAAAGCTCTGGAGCTGGGCAGCAAAGATGTGCGCCTACTGGCCGGGCCCCAAAAAATTGCTGAGACGGCGACTGGCAGTGTCTCCTGGAATATCTTTCGGCAAAACACTTTTGGCAACCTCAACGATCTGCAGACTGTTACACCGTTTAGAGGTGTATTAGGGAAGGTTAAGAATGTTGTCGCATTCGGAGCTTTTGTTGATATCGGGTTAAAAACTGACGGCTTGCTCCACATATCGAAGTTCAATGGTGATGCGAGTGTCTTTGCCGGGGCACGAATTGGGGTCGATATTATTGACGTCGAACCAGAGCGGGGGAGAATAAAGTTGGACAAAGCTGTCGAGGGGAGGATCGATAAGTTGCCGGATCAAATAGTGAGTGAGGTTGGGGGAGGTTCGATGAAACGAAAGCGAGAAGATAACGGAAATGTTGATAAGAAAGAGAAGGAGAAGAAGAAAAAGAAAGCGGGTAGAAGATGAGAGACAAAAAAGAGCGAAAGAAAGAAGTAAATACCCCTAATGCTAAGCTTTTCGTTGGCATGCATCTACTTTTTATGATGAAGCCACCACCGCCTCAAGAAGCCAAAAAATACTTCCACAAGACGCTGAAAATCCCCCCCTGGATCGCATTGGTTCCGATTCGCGTCTTCAAACCCCTCGTAAATCCCGCAATCCCTTCCTCATCGAGAATGTCCTTTGCTATTTCCCAAGGGCTTCTTGAGTCTCCCACTCCCTGAGTTTGTCGAATTGTCTTCACCACTCGTAATGCGTTGCTGCAAGTATCGCTGACGCAAGACGAGCAAATACCAATAAATCCGCTGCGAGCGAGGAATCCAAACAAGTCTTCAGACTTGAGAATCGCTGGAATTGAGGCGTCCAAAGAGTTGAATGTAAGGAACCAAGGGTAATGGCCGACGACTACAACAATCGCGCTGATAACACCTCCACGATAAAGGCGGCCAATGCCATCTTTCTTCACATCTTCCAATAGAGCCTTCACCCCCTAAACAATGTGGAAGAGGGCAATAAATTGACGTTAGTCAAGTGTGATGAAGTATTCGACGGACGAGAGGGGACAATTTTTTTTAGCGGCTTCAAGTCGCCGGCAAAGCTTGTAGCTGCTAAAAGAAAATTCAATCGCTTACACAGAGAGAGAGAGAGGGAGAGACGCCTCTAGCCCCGTCATATCACTTCACTTACCTCTTCACCTCCGACCTGTGAGGTCACTTTTATCGTGTCGATTGGAACAACCACGTAGCGGTAAATACCAGCCGCAGCACTTCCACAGAGTGTCTTCAGTGCCAACGGGAGAACGAAACCAGGGTGCGTAGCTGAGTATGACGATATTGTTTCGAGAGCAAAAACATTGGCAGCCGTGTCACCAAAGCGCGTAAGGGGTCCTTGTACCAATGCGTACCCAACTCCTTGGTACAAGCGACCAATTCCACCCTCCTCCCAAAGTGCTTGTAGAGATTTCTGAAAATTGCCCCCGTTGGCATACTCGTAATTCATACACGTGCGCAGCCACATCAGCGTTAGCACCTGGATAAACGACGCCGCAGAGCCCGATGCACCACCTTTAAAAGCAGCCTTGAGTCCGCGCTGAAGAGGGCTTGGAAGAGGGTTTGGAGCGGCAGAAGAAGGTGAAAGTGCCTCAATCGACTCAGCTTCCGATGGCACAGTTGTTACAATGAGACTAGACGACAACAAACCTGCTGCCGTCGTAATCGCCGTTCGACGAGACAAAAACCCAACTCCACCACCTCCACCACCTGTTGCCGACAAAGCCATTTGTTTGCAGCAGAGGTGTGTGGGCACTCCAAGACCATTTGTGAAATGGTGCAAGAAAGCACTTATTAACAACGTGAGCAAAACCTTCATTTCATTACTTTTTGGGACACAGCTCAACAACAATTTTGTGGTAGACGCGGGTATGTATGTATGAAGAGAGAGAGAGAACAAGGCTAGGAAATCCTTAACGCGACAAATGCAATCAAACTCTCGTTGAAATAGACGATGCCCAGAATTTTTTGGGAGAACGATTATTTAATAAGCTGGTATAATAACTCACTCCTTATTACTTTCACCTCACAGGGCACAAACCTCATTTGAATGCATACTTCCCTTTTTCTTTTCCCTCTTGTGCAGTATGTGTCTACGTTCGACCTGCCCAAGCAAGCGGCCTGGGCGAAGCACAACCTTCCTTGCCGCCAAATGAACGACGGTGGGAAAACGACCCAACCAGTGATTGCCGAGAGGTACCTGACTCTGATTGGAGAGGAGCTGGAAGAAGAACACTCACAGAAACGACAGAAAACAGAGAAGAAAATCTTTGAAAAAGGCTCCAGGAGGAATTTGTTGGCTTTGTCAGTAGTGGGTGGAGTTGCTGCTCTTACTTCCCCAATTCTGGCACTCGCCGTCGCCGAAGAGGAGAGTGTTGCTCAACTGGTCGCTTCGTTAAAGGCTGCGCGCGATCTGCTTGTGCCGCTGAGCGGAAAACTCCAAGATGAGCAGTGGGACGCTGTCCGCACTGTATTAAAGGGGCCAGGGCTTGGTGAGCTTTGGAATTTGGGGGCGTCTAAAAACCCCATCAACAAATTGGCAAAAGCCACCGATTCCATGGAGTTGATTGAGCTGTCTGACGAGCTTCAAGTGTCGCTTCAAATGGCTGATCAGCTTACATACGACAATGCTTTCGTGTATTTTCAGCCTGGCAGTGGCAAGATTGATTTGAAGGGTCCCCAAAACATGATTAAAAGGAGCATGGAGCAGTTGGATGAGATAATTCAAGCAGCGAGTGATAAAAGTAGCTAAAAACAAAGGGGTGCCTATGCTTTTGCGCAACAAAAAGTTATGGTTTCGTCCAGTCCCACATCAAAATTGGCTTTCAGTAACACCAGCTCCCATGGCAGCAGTACTGCTTATTCCCCCGCTTGCGACATTGACCATTCTATCGACAAGTTCAGCGCCGCTCCATCTTTGATGAGTCAAAAGCTCAACTTTGTGCTTCCTCTCTTCGCGCTGGATGGTGTCAACATAGGCAAGCATGCCACGATCAGCATAATCTCGAGCGAGCTTAGTGACGACCAAACCGTCGCTGTGAAAGCCAGCGAGGGTGATGAACTGCCAAACGTACCCTAGCTTACCAAGATCATCATTGAAGCGGCCCAGAGCACTGTCGGTCATGCCACTCGCGTCCCAATTGAAGGAAGGCGAAAGGTTGTACGCAAGCATCTGCTTCGGGTATACGGCCTTGACTCCCTCAGAGAACTTCTTAGCGACAGGTATGCCGGGCTTCCCAGTCTCCATCCAAATCAGATCGGCGTGATTGGCAAAGGCACGACCGCGAGCAATGCAGTAGTCGACTCCTGGCCTGATTTTGTAGTACCCCTCGCGTGCACGGCAGAGATCCCAGTCGAAGTAGATAGCGTTCTTCTGCCCAAAAATTCGGTCGGAGACGGACCGAGACTTGCTGTTACTCATCTCAAGAGGACGTGCAGCGTTCCACTTATCAAGCATGTTGCGCTTCTCCCTGCGGGTATATTGGCTGTCAGAATTTATCTTATGAACGACTGCCTCATTAAACGTCATCAGCTTAGCCTGTGCGAGCCACCTCTTGCTAGCAGCATCTGGGTTTTGGCCGTTGGCCTTGGCAGCGCTCATCACACTATTCAGGGACTCTAGGCCAGGGGCTGTGCACCCAAGGATAAAGGGATGGTCACGAGGGTCGATATTGCTGTCAAGGAGAGTAGCGGCTTCACTATCGGTACGCGCAACAATGAGAATCTCACTCCCCAAGATGTCAGCAGCAAGGCGAGCAGCCACGAGACGGTCACAGTGCTCTTGCATGGCTACGAGGACTTTACCTCCCATATGCCCACATTTCTTTGTCCCAGGCTTTTGGTCCTCAAGGTGGATACCAGCGGCACCACGATCAACGAAAAGCTTGACCAGCTTCATCACGGAGCTTAGTCCTCCGTGTCCAGTATCTCCGTCAGCAATGATAGGGACAAGGTAGTCAATGGGAGGCGTCTGAGGAGGGCGCTTGGAGAGCATTAGAGCCGAACGCTCCTCGTTCTGCCTGCGGTCGTGCATTTGCTGGGCACGGACTAGCTGGTCCACTTTGTTGGGGACGGTGTCCATCGGGTAGTCAGCAAAGTCGGGACCAGGCTCATTGGTACTGGAGGCAGTGGAACTGCACTGCCAGCCGCTCACATAGATGGACGTGAGGTGGGGGGCCATTTGGGCAACCTGAACTGGATCAAGAGCACCGAAAGTGTGTGAGTACCCGCCGACTTTTTGCAATTTCGTAAGGAGGGCGTGCATCTTTACTGATTGGCGGTTGCTGCGATGTATGCCATGTTTGGAGAGATACCGTGAGGTGGGAAGAGTTAGTGTGATGTTTGTACATTATAAGTCAACTAGGTAGCTCAATAATAATAATAATAAGGAATCACTTAATAAGCTTGCTAGCTCATATTCATAATGCTCCCACACACGAGCCATATTATTGTACAGCCCGCCGCCTTTAGAAGTAGAAGGAACAGAATAAATAACAACCCACCTGAAATTCTCCATGCTAGGCCTTCCGTTGCCAATGGGAGACTGACGAAGGCTCGCGACGTCAGCAGCAGAATAAGGCCTCCTGATAGTGCTCCATCTATCGCTTCTCCACCATTCTTCTATTTCCTGGATAGTCTGGCGCAAAGCGTTTGCTTCCTCAGATGGTGTGGGGATGCCATCTTTCTCCCCTAGCATGCGAGCACCACGGCTTGTATGGGTAGGCATTTGTAATAGGTCACTGAATACGAAGAATAAAAGAGTATATAACAAAGGTTAAGGCTAATAACTGTTGAATCATCTTCTACGGTGCCGAGGTCGGGGGGGGACCGAATTCCGAAGGACCGAGGTCGACAACAACGTAAAAGGGACCTATTTACTCCCTATGCATTTTTCTAAAGTGCAAACGGGCGTAAGCCGGCATAAAAACTTTCTGCTAACTTTATTTCAGTTCATATTAGCTACAGTTCACTTTCTGCCTCCCTTAAAGCATCTTCCACATCTTCGACTGCCGCCTTGACTTCCCTCTCCTCTGGCAGCATGACCCCGGCCCAATTCGAGTTGACATCCATAGTATCGTCTGCACTTGCTTTCATCTTCTCAATTTGTTCTTTCATGTGCTCCTTGTACTCCTGATACATATGCCACAGTCCCCGCTTTTTCAGTTCCAATTCCAACTTGTTATTCTCCCTCTCTCTTTGCTTGCTCACTGCATATTCGAAGTTCTGCGGTATACTTATTACGATGGCACATAAGATGAGGAAGATACTTACGACTTGCATCGGATTATGAGACATCCACTCGTATATTTTGTCCACCACAACCTCCCACCACCTTGCTGTGTTTCCCATAAATGTGAATCCTTGAGCACTAAGCTTTTTCTGATTGAGCTTCCCTCCCCACAGCTTCTTCTCACGATCGTGCGCCTCCTTTTTCAGAACGCCCAACGCTTGGAGGGCATCCTTGATCTTTGGGTCCATGGGATTCCGACGCTGGGCCTCTTTCAAATCAATCCTCCCAGCTTCAAAGTCCTCGGCCAGGACTCGGGCTCTGCCACGAAGATAAATTGCTCGCACATTGTCTCTGTTCAGCTCGATTGCTACGCAAGGGTACATGCGACAACACACAAACAAACACACAACACACGAGAAAGGGAAAAAAAAAGCAAGGGAGTAAGTGAGCGATCATCCCTTTGTTTTTTCGAGCAACCGTCTTCACAACTTTGACCTTAAACTCTCACCTCCACTTGCTTGACTCGCTGCTTCAGCTGCCAAGAACATCCTTTGAGAGACTTTAGTTTCATTCGCCGCCATTTCTATCAGGCAAGCGGCAAGGTTAGCATGGCAGGCTTCCATGTTGGTATCGAGAAATGAGTCGATCTTTGCAGTCTGCACGGACAAGAAGTAGCTAATGTCTGTCCTTGTATGGAAGTTGAGCATTTTTAGCGCAAATCGAAACGCCTTGCAGCCACCCCTGTAGTCTCCGATATGCATTCGCCGACTGGCAATATCTCGAGCCTTCGTCGCACTATCCATACGCCTTTTCACATCCAAAATTGTGGTTGCATCACTTAAAAAAACTTCCTCCCCGCAGCGAACTACCTCATCATCGAACTTCTTAGCTGCTTCTCGCTCAGCATTATCCATCGTAAAATCACCTCGGTCAAACATAAGTCGATCTTGACGCCTCTGATCGAGAACTTCCTTCGCTAGCAATTGGTTTTTTTCTTTCTGGGTGAGTGGACGAGTTATCTCTTCCTCCTCCAGTGGTGCCTCGTTTGCCTTGGTCGCTGCTTCATCAAATCTGTTGCGGAAATCATATAACAACTTGTCGATATGATCTTCCGATACCCCCCCCCCCTGCAAATGAACATGTTTCGCATAATCTACAACAGCCTTTGCCAGGCGTGAGCGAGCAGGCGGCAACTTCTCCGTATCAATCGTGTCAAAAGACAAGAAGCTTTTTCTGACCACAACATCAACATCATCACCACCGACTTGGGATTGAATCTCAGTGTACGCCTCCCCCTGCCTCAATATCTCGAGGAGGAATCGGTCATTATCCATACTCTGTTTCAAGATTTAAGTATTTCACAAACACGAGAGGGGGGAGGGAAAAGAAAGAGAAAGAAGGACAATCGGAGATCCCCGGCAAATATAAATGGCCAAGATGACAGCACAAGTGATATCAAAAATTAACGCACGAAAACAGACACGAAAGAAGAGAGTTATTAAGTTGGGAGGAAATAAATCTCGATTTCAAGTTTTTCAATTTTTTTGTAAGTTTGTCTCTATAATTATCAAAATAGCACACAAATAGAGGCAATCTTCTGGCAGTACTTCTACAGAACGACAATGTCAGCCGCAGTTGATATCAGCGGAGATGGTGGTATTCTCTATGATTGTAAAATAGGAGGGAATGGCACGAAACCTCAAGAAGGGATGATTGTTTTTGCCCATTATACAGGAAAGCTCCAAAACGGACAGGTCTTCGATAGTTCAAAAGATAAGCCTCATCGTCGCGATGGCTTTTACTTTCAGCTGGGTGCCGGCCAAGTGATTAAAGGGTGGGATCTTGGTTTTTCTTCGATGTGCATTGGAGAAGTGGGGGAATTAACGTTAAGGGTGAGTGAATTCGCTCGGTCCTATTTCGCTCTCATCGAACGAATGTCCTCATATCCCCCAAATATAATTACTTCTCTGTCGCTGTTTGACAACACTACCCCCCCACAAACTGGGACTAACACAAAAACAATAATACTTCCTTATGACCTCCCAGTCTGACTATGCATACGGGGAACATGGATCCCCCCCCCTTATTCCTCCTCGCGCTACGTTAGTTTTCGAGGTGGAGCTTCTTGATGCCCGCTTTATGACGAACGAGGAGCTAGATGCTCAGGACAGAAAGGTTGCCGCTTTGAGACAGTAAAAAAAAGTAGAAAATTTTTGGGTTCTAACTACCATCCAAACGACGACCTACAACTTTTCACTTTAATTCGGCTCCTCTAATCACAATCTTCATGCAGCATTGACTCCTCGGTAAGCTCCCAAAAGCCGAAATAAATGTCTTTTGCTCCGTCGTTGATGAGCTCAATTGGGTCCGGCAAACAGAAAGGTTTACGGAAGAGGTTTATCTTGTGCCCAGTCGCCAGCAAATAACTTTGCTGGTTGTTTCCGTTTTGGCGAAGATAAGTGGTAAGTCCTACATATATTTTCTTGTCAGGGGTCTGCCGCTTCAAAGCGACGAGATTCTCGAGGACCTTGATACATTCCCACGTTGCGAGATGCTGCATAAGTTGCCTGACAATGATAAATACCCCTTCTGATTTCTCCAACACTCGTCGAACGCCTGCGTACTCCGTCAAATTTACGTCTACTATGTCAACAAGTCCAAAATGATGGCTATGCGAACTTGCAAAGGCTAGCTCGTGCTCGTCGATCATCACTGATGAAACATCACCCCCAAAGTAATCCAAATCAGAAAAATGTTTCACGTGGACCATCCAGTTAAGATCCCCACACGGGACGTCAATGACGCCCCTGATATTGAAATCTTCGAGAACGTTGTCGATAAACCTTCTTCGCTCGAAAACAACGGAATTTTGTCAGTACAACTTTGTGTCATAAATTCTCAACCCAATTTTCTATACTCACCTCACATTCTCAGTTTTGGACACCGTCGAGCCGCTACCAGAACGAACACCACCGCCAGGTATCCTTTTCTCCAGCGGATCAGGAAAGGCCCAAACCTCATTCTCGTAAACGCGATTGAAATACTCTGTGCGATGATCAGTGGTGAAGTGGACATTGTTGATATTTGTTGCATGGATTACATCATCTTTCAAGTTCTCCATCTGCCTCTCACTTCGAGCCACGATAAAATTTGTCCGAGAAAACGCCAGCACATCCTTTCGCTCTGGTAGGGTACTAGGGTCGACCAAAAATTCGACTTCAGAATCAAAAACACGAACCCAAGCCCAAACTACGTGCTCAACATACAAGCTTGGTTGCGACAAACTCCCGATGTTTATGGTCGAATCTCTCACCACATCAGGCGTACAGTGCGCATAAGGGTCGATAGAAGTAAAGACACAGACTTGTAGATTTGCGCGTTGCAACAAAAATCGCTTGAATTCACCAGAATTGGAATTGCCGGCATAATCCATTTGATTACTACTGTAAGAGATTCTCAACACATCATTGTTTTGGGCCTCACTTGTCTCATCGACGAAATTCAAGGAAATCGTAATTGGTACGACAGGGCCTAAAGAAGGGTTCACAGCAGACGGGGACTCTATAGCAAGTCGCAATCTGAAATACTCTATTTCTGTTGCAGGTTCGGGTTTCACATTCTGTGAAATTTCACCTTCCAGAACATCCTTAGATTCTTGTTGTATCGAAATTTGTATCGTTAAGAGGGTCAAACATAGAACAAGAGCCCGATGCAGCAAAGAAAATGCCATAATTCTCATGATAGAAAATTCATGTTGAAAATTTGGGGAGGGGGGGGATTTCGTGTGGGTATTAAAACAAACTACCCTAAATATCCCCCTTTTATTCAATAATCATGGGAGACGAAGACAAAGGAGAAAAGATGGTGGCCCCGGTAAGTTTACGGCTTCGATCACTGTTTCCTAACCCACAAACGACCTTGTCCCCTTGAACAAAATCTAATCAAGCTGACCCCATTCCCCCCCCCACAGGCCGACTTCAAGGGGCCCACAGGATCTCGCGGATGTACCGACATTGTATGCATGTTGCTCATCGTCGCGCATTGGGTAGCCATGACAGGTAAGTGTGCCTGTGTGGGTAGCTTGAGTGGTGCTTGAAGCCTGTTGAGACATGTTTGTTCAACACTTGCTGAGATCATCCTCGTATTGCGGCCCAATGTGGCAAGCTGCTTTCTACCAGTCAGTAGGATATCTTTGTCGTTGCTCACACCTTGATATGACCTCCCCTCTGTAAACAAAAAATTAAAATTTATCCCAGCTATTGGTGCCCTTGCCTGGGCTAATGGTGACTACCGTGTTGTTGTCTACCCCATGGATGTGAATGGAAACATCTGCGGGATTAAGGAGTTTGAGGCAACTAGTTATGCCGTGGAATCAGTCAACGGCGTAGACATCGCAACGCCTGAGAAAAGGACTCAGCCTGACCTGACTAATTACCCTTACCTGTACCCGATCAACCTCTACGGTGTGGGAATCTGCGTCGAGAAGTGCCCATCCGTCCCTGCCAACGGAACCATTCCATACATTGACCCTACCATCTATGTAGGAAGTGCTGGTTACACCGTCAATGTTCCCGGCTCCAGCCCTGAATATTTTCCTGAGACTTTCCTCCCCAAAAACGAAGACGGTACACCCGTATACAACGCCGATTCCGCCAACTTTAACAACGGTAGGGGGTACGACTTCCCCGTTGTCGACACCACAGAGTTTTTGGGAAGGTGCTACCTAAGTACACCCGCAATGGATGAATTCATTAAGCAGTACAACAGCGGAGACCAATCGGAGGAGGAGGAAGGTGTCATGACTGCCTTTTATGGTGATATGTGGACTGCGAGGAGCTGGGTTCTAGGTTTTGGATTTGTCATCAGTGTTTTTGTTGCCTTTTTCTACAGTTATTTCCTTCGCATCCCTGGTGTTCTCTTCATCATGATCTGGGGATGTATTGCCGCTGTCTTCTGTATGTTTGCTGGTATGGGCGCCTACTGCTACAACATGGCAACTGTTACCTGGGAAGTGGAGGGGGATCAGCACAGTCAGGTAAGCTGCTGCTCTTTGCGCTGGTTTTGTGTTCTCTAGTCGCCGGTGTGGGAAAACTTTGCAAATTTGTTGTTTCCAAAATTTTTCTAACCCTTCCCTTTTTCATTCCCTTGCACATTTTACCTGTGATGACCGACTGTCTTCTTGGGGCAGAGTGAGAAGGACACCATGACCTACTTTGGCTACGTTGGATTTGCCGCCGCCGGCATCTGGTTCTTGCTCATGTGCTACCTTCGTAGCCGCATTCAGTTGGCCTTGGGAGTGGTGAAGGAGGCCGCCAAGAGTATCGCTGCCATGCCTGTCATCATCCTTTTCCCAGTCATTCAGTGTGCAGGGTTTGTTGTCTTCATGATTTTGTGGATGTATTACGCCGTCCATTTGGCCTCCATGGGTGATCCTGTCGAAGCGGGATACTGCAGTCTCTACAGCAACCCTGCTAGCCAGGTGAGCCAAGATGCCTGTGAAGCCCTCAGTGGAGTCTGGATCCGTTACACCAGCTTCAGCTACGATGAGAACCAGACCAATGCTGGGTGGTTTTTGTTGTTTGCATACTTCTGGACTAGCCAGTACATCATTGCCTTGGGCCAGATCATTGTTGCCCTCTGCATCGCGAAGTGGTACTTCACCAGGGATAAGGGCCAAATCGGAAACAGCACTGTTTTCAGCAGTATTAAGCAGGCCGGCTGGTACCACTGTGGTACTGCTGCCTTCGGCAGTCTCATCATTGCCATCATCAAGATGATCCGCGCCTACATCACCTACATGCAGAAGCAGGCCAAGAAGGCTGGTGGCAAGACGGCTCAGGCCATTCTCTGCGCTCTCCAGTGCTTCATGTGGTGCATGGAGAAGTGCATGAAGTTCCTCAACAAGAACGCTTACATCCAGACGGCCATCTTCGGAACGGGCTTCTGCACCTCTGCCAAGAAGGCTTTCTTCCTTATCCTGAGGAATATTGCCCGTATCGGTGCCTGCACCATGGTCAGTGAGTTTGTCATCATCATCGGAAAGGTCTTCATTATGTCCATGACTGGTGGGTTGAGTTACTACGCGATGACCGAGCAGATTGGAGATGAGTTGAGCTCTCCCATTGGCCCCGTTATCTTTATCATGCTCTGCAGTTACTTCACTGGAAGCATGTTTATGAACATCTTCAGCATGGCCATTAGCACAATCTTGCAGTGCTTCGTCGCTGACGAAGAAATGTTCAGCGGCAGCGAGAGGTACGCTGAGGGCGATTTGGTTAAGTTCATCGCTGACAACGGCAAGCCCGACGACACGGATGACAACACACTCTAGGTTTCCTGAGTGATATCAACTTAGCTGACAAAAATGTACCATAAAGCATCTCACAAAAAATTTACACACAGAATAAATAAAAACCCCCGAAATAAAATAAATAAATAACGAGACCAACGCTGTTTGAGTTAATAGTAAAATCTTGCTTTCTGTGTGTCCTAGCTTGACTTATCTTTGTCTTCCAGATTCTTTCTCTCTTCTCCCTCTTCTCTTCTCCACTGAACCTAATATCACTAACCTTAATCGGTGGGGGGAAGGGTGGCGCCAATAAACTCACCCCCGGCTGTGTGTTCCACCTCGCCTAGCTCAACAGCATCATCACCCTCAGATACACCCCCACTCTTTGGAGCGACGAAAAATCTTTTCGGAGCAAGGTCAGATCCCACATTCCTCATTAACCCAAGAGAACGTTCCTCTCGGATAGATTTACGAGGAACAAATGTGGGGTTGGTGAGTGCTGAGACTTCGTCATCTTGGATGGGCGGGACGGAGTGATCTCGGCCTTCGGACCACTCCTCCAAGTCGTCGGCGCCGCTCCCCTCGGGGCCAGGGTTGGAACCTTTGCCTTCTTTCGCACTTCCCCACCGCATCCCACAGTAAATCCAGAGAGCCCATAACAAAAGCAGACCACCTATAACGTCCAACACCAACTGAAATACAAAGCCAATTCGAATGCGAACCTGGTAAGAGATATCGACGGCCGGCCTGTCTCTGTTAATCGCCGCTAGATAGTACCGAGTAGATTCTGTTCCCTGGAAGGTTATGGTCAGAGTGTTTGACGTTGAGGTTTTGTGCTGGAGAGGGAGGGAAGTAGAGTTGCATAAAGGGGGAGTGATGAAACAATCATTGTACGTTTCATCATCGACAACGCCCCACTCCCCCCCACCCGCCACACTAACCATAACCATCTCATATTCGACACAATCTTTTCCGCAAAGTTTGTGTGTCGGCCACTGTAGGCTGCTCCCTCCCACAGAAGTGTTCGTTTTGGTATCAAGGGCAGAAAGCCGTGTTATGTGAGACGTCCGGGGGTAGGAAAAGTAGCTTAAAACAGAAAATGTTATCAGTGCACACCCCGCAAGGATGATCAACCAGAGGCGGAGGACAGCATGACACGGTGGTAGACGGCCCATGGACAAAGGGAATCACCAATACGAGATCTTAGTCAGACACAGCGACCGAGGGGTTTCCCAGGAGCTTAATTGCGACAAAATACAAAGAGCTCGTACCGGTACAGGGAATGTGGAAATGTGGAAATGTCGTAAATTGTCATTGTAAAATCAGCACCAAGAAATTAACTGTCCTTTGCCGAAAACACCCCCGTGAACAATGTCGGGCATGTATGACAAGCCGGTGTCCAGTAAGTTTTTATAACCTCTCCATGACACAGGGTCTTCACCTACTCTGTTCGTTCATTCCACTAAATGCTTGGGTCTGTTAGGGGTTTGGTGCCCCTTGTTCTGGTTGACCACGTTTTAGTTGGGCGATCTTGCTTTCTTGCTTACCTGTGTCGCCCCCTCATCCTTCCGTTAGCAAATGAACTCTAGAAGAGAGGTTCTCGTATTCCAGCTGGCCTCCCCTCTTCCAAATTCTCCGTTGTCTAACACACAATAACTCCTTTCGTCCATTAAAAAACAACAGGCGACGTCGAGCTCCAAGCATACCCTCACTTTGCTAAACAGACGGTTGAAACCGGAAAGATAATCAACACAGCCTCAGATGCTGTTTCTCATATAAATGCTGGAGAGCAGCGTGCCAGGGAGATGCAGGTCCAAATTGAGTCTATAAAACTGCTTCGGCAGGACGTAATCAGCTGCTATAGAAAGGAGGGGGTGAACCACTACCGTAACTGCAGGGGGGTAGTGGAGAAGTTTGTGAGCGCAATCAGTGATCAGGGTTTGCTGACTCCCTCTGCGAAAAATGATGATGTCGTTGCCAAGGTCGAATGAGTGAGACCAAAAAAACTAAAATTTTTATGTGTTACTGTAAAAAAGAAGCTTGCTTTGGAGTGAAAATTGTTTTGAATAAGTTAAATGTACTTCAACTTCACAAAACTCACAGGCCTCCCCAACCCCTCCTTCCAATTCATGCAAAATCAATAAAATAATACTTCACCCAGTTGCCTCACGCCACCTATGGCCAATTACGCTGCCACCTCTCCCGCCTTTTGTTTGAGATGAGCATCAATTGACTCTGCAATCCCCCTCCCTTCGTTGATAGCCCAAACAACCAAGCTCTGCCCCCTTCTGCAGTCCCCTGCAGCGAAAACTCCCTCCACATTGGTGCGGTAGTCACCATGAACAGCGTGAATGTTGTCGCGCTGATCGATGTCCAGGCCGAGCTCTGCAGCTATGTAGTGCTCAGGAGAGACGAACCCCATAGAGAGAATGGCAAGCTGACAAGGCCACTCTTTCGTGGTGCCCTCAATTGGCTGGATCTTTCCGTCCTCGCCGATCGTTACTTCCTCTGTGACAACATGGGTCAGATTATTGTCGTCGTCTCCCACAAATTCCTTAGTAATGACGGAGTACTCGCGAGGATCCTTCCCAAATACGGCCTGCACCTCAGCATGTCCATAGTCAACGCCGTAAGTCCGTGGCCATTCAGGCCATGGGTTGTTTGCGTCCCTTTTCGGTGGGGGCTTGGGCATCAGCTCGAAATTGACAATGCTCTTGCACCGGTGTCTCATGCTCGTCCCGATGCAGTCGGTCCCAGTGTCACCGCCGCCAATCACAATTACGTCCTTTCCTGCAGCGCTGACAAAGTCCGAATACTTCGACTCCAAATTCCCCTCCTTGGAGACCAGCAGACGCTTCTGATTTTTTGTGAGAAATTCCATGGCGAAGTGAACACCATTCAGGCCACGACCAACAATTGGCAGGTCGCGTGGCTTCGTCGACCCGAGGCAGAGTGCCAAGGCATCATGGTTCTGCACAACGCACGGCAAAAGAAAAATATTAGAATTTGGTGCATAGCTCGCGCTGCTCGCATCTTCTCTCTGCAAAGCACTAACCTCTTTCAACTCATTCACATCAATTATCTTCCCAATATCCGCATTCGTGACGAATTCGATCCCCTCCGCGCGGAGCAACTCAACCCTCCTATCAACAGTCTACGCCAGTGAGGTTATATTTTAGAGCTGCAACCATGAAAACAAACTTGTACGTTCGGAAAAAAATACCTCACCTCCTTACTAAGCTTCATGTTGGGGATGCCATACATTAGCAGACCGCCGATCCTGTCCGCCCTCTCGTAGACTGTGACTTTGTGGCCCATCTGATTGAGCTGATCAGCGGCTGCTAGCCCTGCTGGACCGCTGCCGACGACAGCGACAGTTCTGCCAGAGCGAACCATTGGCGTTCTTCATCAAGCAATGGAAGATTGGTTGGTTATACAAATTAGAATTAGACACACGACAGCAAATCAAGCAAAAAGAATATCCTTACCTCGGTGTGATATAACCCCTCTCCCAGGCTGTGTCAACGATAGTGTACTGAATAGTCTGTAAGCTACTGAGCTGAATAGAACCAAGTGGTGGCTCTTCGATTATACTCTCCCGCTCATCATCTCATCATCTCATCATCTCATCATCTCATCATCTCATCATCTCATCATCTCATCATCTCATCATCTCATAATCTCATGCCCCCGCTCGCTCACCTCAATATTCTTGATTGTAACCGGCATGTCAACCAAACCAGCAACGCATGCACCCTCACAAGGCGCTGGACAGACTCTCCCAGTAAATTCAGGGAAATTATTCGTCGAGTGGAGTCGTTCGATTGCCTCCCTCATCTGCCCGTTGAAGACCAGTTCATTCCACTCAGGGATTTTGTTGTTGACAGGGCAGCCAGAGTGGGTGGAGCAAAACGGGGTCCCACAATTCATACAACGAGCGCTGAGAATACGTAAAGATACGACAATAGTGGTTAGAGACGGCTGTGAATCTTGCGGCCCAGATGATTCACAAAGATTTTTTCCCCCACCTCTGCACTTTCTGTTCCGTACGAGTGTGTTTTTCGAGATCCGCAACCGTTGGGTTGAGCTCGTTCCAGTCAGAGAGACGAGATAGAGGGGACCGATACGGCTCTGCATTGCGAGTGTAGTTGATGAACCCTACACAGAAGAAAATGATAGAATGACTAACGATCGTGAGACGTACGAAAAATATGGAATGAGCACATGGAAAATACCTCCCCCCCCCCTCACCTCGCAGCTTCTCCACGTTTTTATACTCTCCCTCGCGCGTGAGAACCTTCGGTTCATTATCGTTCTGCTGTAGCCCATCAGCATCACGCCAGACTTCATGACGTTCTGAGAGCACTCTCGTCCCTGTAGTGAAATTCCTGGCAAAATTTTGCGATTTCTGACGTAGAATAGAACATCGGCGAATCATGACGGCTAATAATTATAAAATATCAGATGGAAATAGAGACATTTGAATTATTTTTGGGTCCAAGATACTGTGGATATCAAGAGCAATAATACCTCCAATTTTAAATATGAATTGCGCTACTCTGCTAATCTTCTCACTCTCAATAGGTTTAGCGCGCACTTTTTCTTTCTCCGGTGTCTCGACAGCTTTCTACCCAAGAAGCTTGCCGCAAATTACATCCTCCTCGTTGGGGAGGGTTGTTTTAGCTGGTGCTGGTGCTCCAAGGAGCAGGCTATACTCATCTTCTATTTCAGAAGATGCTTTGGAAGATCTTCGAGGTGAGTTCTGTGCTGCGCGTCTACTGAACTGCTGCCTACGTTGAAGATACATTTTGAAGATTTGCTGACATCATGATATCTAAATTATAGACATGCTAATGGGACGGCCGACGAAGGCAGAACGCGAGGAAGAAGCAAGAAAAATTGCCGAGGCGAAAGCAGAAGTTGCTCGCCTGGAGGCCGAACGCCTTGCTAGAGAGAAGGCAGAAGCCGAGCGTATCGAGGTCGAGCGCATCGCGAAGGAGAAGGCTGAAGCCGAGCGTATAGCGAAGGAAAAGGCGGAAGCTGAACGAATCGAGGCCGAACGCATCGCGAAGGAGAAGGCTGAGGCCGAGCGTATTGCGAAGGAGAAGGCTGAGGCCGAGCGTATTGCTAAGGAGAAGGCTGAGGCCGAGCGTATTGCGAAGGAGAAGGCTGAGGCCGAGCGTATTGCTAAGGAGAAGGCGGAAGCCGAGCGTATTGCTAAGGAGAAGGCGGAAGCCGAGCGTATTGCTAAGGAGAAGGCGGAAGCCGAGCGTATTGCGAAGGAGAAGGCTGAGGCCGAGCGTATTGCTAAGGAGAAGGCGGAAGCCGAGCGCATTGAGGCCGAACGCATTGCTAAGGAGAAAGCCGATGCTGAGGAAGCTGAGAGGGTGGCTGCAGCAGCAAAGGCTAAGGCCGAAGCCGAGGCGAAAGAGAAGGCAGCACTGGCGAAGGCAAAGGCCGAAGCCGAGGCGAAAGAGAAGGCAGCATTGGAGAAGGCTAAGGCCGAAGCCGAGGCAAAAGAAAAGGCTGCCGCTGCTGAGTCCGAGGAAGCGAAAAGAATTGCAATCGAGACAGCTGTCGCAGAGGAGAAATCTTACGCAGACCAAATATCAGAAAGCAATAAGCCAAAGCCGAAAGGGGTTAAGGGCAAGGGCAAGGGGAAGGGCAAGGGCAAGGGCAAGGGGAGGCCAAAGAAATAACTATTTTAAAGGCAGGACCTTGGTCCTTTTTGTGTATTGGTTTCTGGGAGGTAAATATGCAGTGGTATCAATCGTAAATTTATTGCCTACTTATTATATTAAACCAGCGCCGCCCTAAACAACTTTTTTGCCGGCTTCGGTTTTCGGTCAACCGTCCTACCCTAACCCCCATCTGGCAACACCCCAATCGAAGAAAGAACCAGCGCCGTGCACACCAGCAACACAACTAGATACCAACATGCCACTTTGCCACGGCACCGCTCCCTTGGCATCTACATACGAGCGATAGAACAGGCAAATTAGTATAGCCTCTTAAGAATTAAGCGCTTGCATGCACACTCACCCTTTGCAGACCTCTAATCCCCTCCCACTACAAACCAGGCAGCGAGCTCCCCCAAACATTCTTGAGCCTGAGCAAAATCGGCACCTTGTCGCCCCTTCGCCGTTACACTTGGCACAAGCAGAGCCACACGATGAAATGTCACGGACATCACACTCCTCAACAGAAGAAAGAACACTAAAACTTTCCTCCAAACGTTGTCGTTGCAGAATAGTAGCTAGACTCCTGCGAGCCCTTGCCATAGATATATTCTCATTCTCACCATCTGTGGCAAATCGTGCACTGGCCCCTTTTCGCTTTATTGCTGGACTGAGAAAACCAGAAACGAATGCGTTACATGAAGCGGTGATCGTTGACAAGGCAACAAATAGAAATGTTGCAAGTTGCTGCAGGTTAAAAAGCACCTTCATTTTTGGGATTGGTACAAATTACTCTGATTCGTAGAAAAATCAGTTCACACAATACGGTATATCGTTGAATTTAATGGGTTTTTGAAAAACCTTTCCTCTTCTCTCGTATTTTGTTTATCTCCCACACAAAAAGCGTCGTAATATTCTGAAACTGTGCGAAACAGTAGGACACATACGTCACTATTCCAAACCAACCTCCTAATATTCACTGTAATCGCATTGAGTGTGAATTTTATGCCCCGCTCGATCAACGTTGAGGACAAAAGTTTTGACCATGTCAGGGCAAAACAGTGCCGATATCGCACCACTCTCTAGGGCAAGCGAGACGCCACAAAATTCCGGTGGGAGCAGCCTCTCGCGGTCATTAAATTCGAGTGCCACCACAGCAGTACAACGTGGAGGTGGACGAAGGGGGGGATTTCGTGGGGGGAGAGGAGGGGGTCGAACTGGTGGCCAGGGCAATCCCAATTTTTCTAACAACAGATATGTTCAAAGTTTTGGGTATAACCAGCAGCAGTTTTACCGCAATCCACAGAATCAACAGTATGCACAGAATCAACAGTATGCACAGAATCAACAGTATCATGCACAGAATCAACAGTATCATCACCAAATGCAGTACAACCAGCAGATGCAGTACGAACAAAATTTTCAGTATCAGTATCAGGACCAGCAGCAGATGCATTATGAGCAACAAATGCAGTACCAACAGCAGATGCAGTACCAACAGCATATGCTACATCACCAGCAGCAGCACCAGCAGCATCAGCTAAAGTCACAGCCACGACAGACACAGCCACAGCAAATGCTACATCACCAGCAGCAGCCACAGTCACAGTCACAGCCACAGCCACAGCCACAGCCACAGCTACAGCAAATACTACATCACCAGCAGCAGCCACCGCCACAGCCACAGCCACAGCCACAGCAAATGCTACATCACCAGCAGCCACAGCCACA
>ERZ651776.1991-NODE-1991-length-23348-cov-4.611362_pt1 | contig 23348 bp, 22 predicted proteins | sample MGYA00514761_ERZ651776 | MGnify/ENA metagenome assembly ERZ651776 | reverse complement strand
AAGCTAGATGAACAAGTTAACAACATGTCTAGATCACAATGTTGTCCGCTCTGTTGCTGCCCCTGTCCCCTGTCCCCTGTCCCCTGTCCCCTGTCCCCTGTCCCCGGGTCCCTCCCCGCTCCTACTCTCAATTCTTGATTTTAATATAATTTCCGCCCTTGCGTATTCTCTCGCCGTCCTCCTCGACGTCGCAATACTCCCCCCTTCGCTCGACACCGACGAGCTCACCAATTTCGCAGTTGCTGATTTTTGCCGCCGATAGTTCTGCAGTGAATTCTTGTGCAAAATGGGGTGAGACGAAAAAAAGGAGGCCACCGGAGGTTTCTGGATTGTATAGAAGCTTGTACTTTGCAACGAGATTAGGATTTCCGTCATTTACAATTTCTTCGTGATTTATGACCCCACCTCGCTGCTTATAGTTTTCTGGCTGAAGAGTTGAGAAAATGTCCTTTTGTGCCGCCTCCAACCCCCCATGGAGAAAATTGACCCTGCGTAGGTTAATTTGAGCTGCGCAACATACTGTTGCAGATGAGTTTCTTGCTGCGACTGTCCCGCTGGTGGCTTTAACCATCTCGATCAAATGGCCGATGAGACCAAATCCTGTGATATCAGTGCAAGATCTCACTACCCTGCCATCGCCCTTCCTATTCATTTTTGCAGCTATTTGCCCCCCAATTCTGTTGCTAGCCATCATTGATTCTATGGCTTCCTCTCGCTCACGTGCGCCTCCTAGTCCCCTCATCTCGGCGGCGAAGAGGGCGCCGATTCCAAGTCTCTTTGTCATGATGATCTTGTCACCAATCTGCCCCCCTCCCTTGGTCAAGAACCCATCCTCCCCGTCATAGACAGCTGCGGAGACTGCGAAACCGAGTCCGAGAGGCCCCTCGACAGTGTGACCCCCCACAATCCTGCCCCCATTACTCTCTACTGCATCGAAAGACCCTCGCATTATCGAAGTGAGCGTGTCCTCGATGATGGCCTCCCGTGGAGTGGGGGGTGTTGAGGCGAGGCAGAGCAGATTCAAGTTCACATTGCTCTCATTTCTGCCGCCTCGAAGTTCCTCGTCGCTTCCGTCTCCATCTCTACACTCGCAATCCTCGACGTCTTCGATGCACATCGCAAACACATCTGACATGGCGTGGATGGCAGCGACATAACCGAATTGGTAAGGATCGGAAAAGAAGCTCGGCGTGTAGTCAATTGTCTGTAGCAGGTGAGTTGGTGGTTTCTTTGTCTTTGGATGGGGGGAGAGTCGGATTACCGCGCAGTCATCCATGTCACGAAGGGACGGCGATTGCGATTTGTCTTCTTCCGATTCCCTCGACAAAGTTCGCAGCACTCTCTCCAACACTCCGGCACCAACCTTGGCGCCACAGCCGCCGCAGCGCATCAAGTTCTCAATGAGAGCCTTCTCCTTGACGTTGTAGAGAGACCCTGTTTCGCACGAGGGAAGAAGTGATTTGTCAACCTCCATGACAGGAAGGACCTGAAAGCCCTCCATCCAAGTTACATCGATGGCATCTTTCAATTTCCAAAGGATCTCGCCTTCAAGAGCTTGGGTTCCCCGGCTTGCGACCGCGTTCTTGTCCCCGGTACTTATCAAACCAAGAAACTCCATCTGCAGCTCAAACTCGGTCAGTCTCAAGCCCTGGGCATACCTGAGAACGTTCTCTCGTACCATGACACCGGCGCGAACAGCGAAGACACCAGCCTTGGGTCGCGGGCTAGCCACATTCGTTGCGCAGTCCCCCGAAGCGAATACCCCGGGGGTGTTGACTACCTGGAAGGTGCTGTCGATGCAGAGGAATCCCCCCTCGCTCTCGGGAGTGAGAGGGAAAGGCGTGGACGTCTTGAAGAAAGAAGGAGCGCAAGCAGAGGTGCAGAAAAGGGAGGTGCTGAATTCAAACGAGGTGTCGTCGTCGAAATTCATCTGCTTTTTCACTCTGTCGAGCTGCTGCACTGAGACAGGAGTCACATTTCTGAGGACTTCAATACCCCGCTCTGCCAATATTCTCTCGAATATCACACGCACGCTGTCGTTGTGCTGCGACAGGAGCTTGCCCGACCTCGCAACGAGGACGACTTTAAAGTGAGAGGCGTCTACGCCTATATCTCGGAGTTCGTTCGAAAGACGATAGTGTAGCGACAGGCAAAGCTCTACTCCTCCAGCTCCCGATCCGACGACGACAACAACGTGGGGATTTTCTTTGCTATGGTTCTTCTGAAAGGCACACTTGTCCTGAAAAATCTGCAGCAGTTCGTCCCACCGAGAGGAAAAGGTCGATATGGGTTTAACTGCGGTGATAACCTTTTGCACGTCACCTTTACCTTCATCTTCACCTTCATCTTTGTTGTTGTTACTCTCAATTAGTGTTAGGTTTCCAAGGTTAGGCGATGAGCCAACGTCAATGCACAAAATATCGTAGCGGATTCCGCCTCTGCCTCTCAAGCATCCACTCCCAACGCTGCCGCTCAAAAGATTGTCCTCCTGGAGATAAACAACCCCACCCCCCCTTCCCCCATTCTTGGTCTTGTCATAATCAATTCTGTTCACCTCCCCCTTTATCAACCTGACCCCACTGAAGCCACAAATCCTGGAGAGATCAATGTGAGCCTGGTCAAAATCATAGTGACCCGCTACATAACCAGGTATCATACCAGAGTACGGGGTGAGAGTGTCCTTAGAAATCAGTGTCACTCGGAGACCCAGGGATGATACAGTATCAAAGAACCCGCCGTCAGAATCTTTCATGCCAAACATCTTAAGCATGTGTAGGTGAGCATGACCGCCGCCAATCAGCAAAAGATCAAGCAGCTGCGGTTTCGGGGCTGGAGGGGGCGGAGGCATACCTGGGGAAAGATTCAGCGATGGTTAAAAAAATGAGAAGAGAAGTTTTCTCTGATCTTGACGTCGGCTTCTTAAAAAATCTGCGAAATTGGAAAGGGATGTGTGGGATTTGAGTTTTAATAGGTTCAGACAAGGGCTTCTTTGGTGAGATCATGGATTCTGAAAAAAAAGCGAGACGTCTTTCTTTTCTACCCTAACCCTACTACCACACATCACATCACCCCATCACAGCCCCACTATTCTACCTTGTCCGAGTTGATCATTCATCACATCGAAGGCGCAATGATCGCGCGAACAACTAATCGACTGATGTCAACAATTTCGAAATCTATAAAGTTATATCCTGAGGTATCTGAGGCACTTAGTAACAACAGGCCATTGGTTGCTTTTGAGTCAACAATCTTGACCCACGGTCTCCCTTACCCGGATAACCTGAACCTGTCGAAATCTTTAACGCAGATTTGTGAAGAGAATGGTGTCGTTGGAGCCACAATTGCAATCCATGAGGGTAAGATAAAGGTTGGGCTTTCTCCCGAGGAAATTGATGATATTTGCTCGAGTAGCACTCCCAACAACCCCAAGCCGTCCCCCATTAAGGGGACTACCCGCCAGCTTGGTTACCTTCTTCACCAGACGAAGCAAATGGACAATCTCTGGGGAGGAACGACAGTAGCGTCGACTTCTTACATCGCCAGCAAGATTGGTATCAAAGTGTTTGTCACTGGGGGGGCGGGAGGTGTCCATCGCCGTTTGTCTCCCTCTGACCCCCTTGACGTCTCTGCAGATCTTGTCCAGCTTGCGAATAACCCTAATCCGCTTGTCACTGTTTCAAGTGGAGTGAAGAGCATCCTTGATGTCCCCAACACTTTGGAGACTCTCGAGACACTGGGTGTCACAGTAGGAGCCTATAAATCGGAATACTTTCCCATGTTTTATTCCGATTTTGATGAGTCAATTAAGTCACCGATTGTGTTTGGTTCTCCTGAAGAGGTGGCACAAACCTTGCTTATGAATGCTTCCATCGACTACGGGGGAGTTCTTTGTGCTGTGCCGAAGCCCGAGCTTCTTGATAAGATAGAGGCCGGGATGACACCACGACAACTCATTGAAAATTCACCAGCAGATAAAACACTGCCTATCATTGCGGAGGCGCTGAAGGCTGCCAAGGAACAAAATATTATCGGTAAGGACGTCACTCCGTTTGTTTTGGAGAAGGTGAAGGTTTTGACGGGGGGGGAGACTGTCGCTGTGAACGTTGGATTGGTTCAGAATAATTTGCGCGTTGGGATTGAGATTGCCAAGGCATTGCACTCTGGTCATGACAGTGATCACAAAGACGACCTCGCTGCAAAACTTGCATCAGATATAATTGTAATGGGCGGCGCAGTGATTGACTCAGTGTCCAACGCTCAGTCGGCTACGTCTTCAATATTGCCAAACACAAGCTCAATCGGGACGACGCGTGAAACGCACGGCGGAGTTGGTCGTAACATATCGGAGGCGATTGGGAAGGTCCTCAGATCCTCAAAACGTAAGATAGCCTTCCACACTGTCCTTGGAGGTGACCAGACGTCTGAAAACATCAACGCGGCAATCACCGAAAATTTAAAAGAAGCGGGAGTCGAACAAGTAGTGGCTAATGTCCTCTGTGGAGCGAGAACAGCGCGGTACACTGCCATTTTGCAGAACAGCGATTTGGCATACGCAGTTGCCGACATGGAGTTGTTTTCTAAAGATGCAAATTGGAGGTTGCCAACAGACCCTGAACTGGAGCGAGCACGTGCACTTGTCGTTGACTGTAACTTGCCTCCCACAACCTTGAGTGCTGCTATCAATAGGTTTCGTCAAACGGAAGGTGGCAAAAATGACAAGAAAGTCGTCGTTGTTGACCCCACAAGCGTAGAAAAAGCTGGTGAGTAAAATCTGCCCATTCGTCCATTGATTTTTCTCATTCGTCCATTCAATTTCTAAACCTTCTCTTGCTCACTGAAAGTTAACTGTCTCGATGTCCTAAAGTCAAGCAATATAACTTATATTTTGCCCAGCGAGACAGAGCTTTATGCAATGGCCGAAGTCGACAACAACTGCAGAAATTTTTTTGATAGACAGCGAATTGTTTCTGCTGCGCGAGCCTTCCTCCAGAACGTAGACCTTTCGCACGAGACGAAAATCATCGTTACCTGCGGTCCAAACGGCGTCATTATTTGTTCTAGAACTGAAGATAACCATTTTGAAGGCACTGGAAACATCACGGATGAGAATCTCGTTAGCACATCTGGCGCTGGAGGTAAGGGCGAAAGCAATAGCTAACAATCACGAAATTTTCGAGTGTTTTATCCGAAACAAAGCTTCGCTAACCCTTTGCTCAGACACGTTCTGCGGAGTATTTGTGGCTTCAATTCTTGAGGGTTTGGGGGAAGATCAAGCGATCTTGAGAGCAATTGAAATGGCAGAACGAACATGCATGAGTGCACGGAGCGTTGGTGACTTTTGAGAAAAATATATAGTAGAGTTTAGATACCAACCAATCCACTTGCTACTCCTCTTGCTACTTGCAGTATCGCCTCCTAACTCTTCGAAAATCCTCAACATCATGCTTTCTGACACTCCCTACATCTATCAACTCCTTCATCTCGTCTTTCAGTCTTTTTCCGTGACTGTCAGTTTGGCTGCTGCTCTCGCAGTTCTTCAAAATGACAGTCGCCACAGCCTCCCTCCAAGGCTCCCTTACGGCACCATCGCAACAACATTTGATATCACTGCCGCTCATTCCCTCTGTCTCTTCGCAAACAGTCGACCAATCAAAACTTTCGCCGTCTCTAAGACTGTCGCCACTCCACGTCTGCAGCATCGCGAGCCGAATGGGCCATGTGGGCAGCGGCAAGTGAACTCGGACTGGAAACCGTCGAAGTAGAGCAGGGTCGAGGGATTCGATCTGGTTGGTGCAAGAGATTACTATGATTCGGCAACTAGAGCTTCTTTCGCCTTTAACGGCGCCAACGCCATCGCCATCGCCATCTCCATCTCCATCGCCATCTCCATCGCCATCTCCATCGCCATCGCCATCTCCATTGCCATCGCCGTAGCCGCATTCATTGCTTGATGGGCTCCTCTTTTCTAGCTTGTCGATCTGTAAGAGGAGCTCCGACAGTACTCTCTTCTCCACTGCGCTGTTGCTTCCAACGGTGGAATTACCACCATTGTTGTCTCGACTTCCAACAAAACAGTCCAATTCGTCCAGGAAGATGATACAACCTCTTCCTGACCCCTGTTTCGCTTTGGCTGTAGAAAAAATGAAGAGCAAAAGGCTTAGAAACAAAACAATCTTATCATTGGGTTGTTTGCGTCCACAATAGCTTCACAGTCGGCTCGCTCACCATATGCTAAGTCAAAGATTCCCTTTATTTTCCCTTCGCTCTCCCCTACTACGCCCCTCCAGATACTACTAGGAGATATGGAGAGGAGAGAGAGGGACAGCTCATGGCAGATAGAGTGGACAAGAAGGGTCTTGCCAGTACCGGGGGGACCATAAAGGAGAAGATTTGCAGCTAGAGGAGGTTTTATGGAAGGTCGAGCTTGCGGGGACGGACTTTTTTCAGGTTCGGAAGACGACGCAATCATTCCTAGCAATGTTAGCATTACCGTAGTCTTCTCCTCTGTCAAGCCAATGATGCTTCTCAGCGGAATGCCCATCGGCCTGTCACTGTCCAAATCATTTTCGATATCACCATCATACTCTTGCGTCGACGGTGTAGACGTGCTTTCTTCTCTGAGGGGTTGCAAAGGCAGTGATGAAGGCGACGTCAAGGGAGCAACATTTCCCCCTACATCATGGTACTCATAAACCTGATCAACAACACCATAATCACCTTCATCACTAGATAGTAGATAGTTTTGGCGGGGAGAGAGAATACAGTTCGAGTATCCACTGTGGGGCTCAAAACTGTCGCCGCTCTCGGCACGAATAACGCCACCACTGTCAAAGTCGATATATTCGACAAATTCCTCATTAATATTTCCATCTGGAATCAAACTCATATTGATAATGATATTGATAATGTGATATCGTAAAATCGACTAGATTCTTTTGTTTCCTCCTTTACTTTTTAGTTGGAGTAAATTATTCCGAAAACCCCCGAACAACTAACATTTCACTGTGTTTTTCTCTCATTGCGGCTGAACTAGCTCCTTATCATCATCCTTTCAAGAAAATTAGGCGTGGTGTGTCAAATTATCCTATCAAAAGCCTCTGAATCATGCTCTCCGCCTCTCCAACAACAACTAAAAACGGCAATCCTGGTGCTGCTGAAACCGCTACCAAGGATGAAAAAAACGCTCCAGTTGAAAAGAACGGTCACATCAAGGAGGCAATTCGTTTTGTATCATTTCTTGGCCTTCTGGCCTTGATTGTATTTAGCGGGAAGGAGATCAAGGATTTTGTCCTTTCTCTCCGTGAATGGCTGATATCAATTTCTCTTTCTACCTTGTTGGCGATAATTATCCCGGTACAAATCTTTCGACGCACAATTCTCCCAATTTATCTGTTCTTGGGGCCACTGAGCAGTTTCTTTATTTTGGTTATTGCAGCTCATGCTGGTTATGATAATGGGGCCTGGATCTACCAGGGACTGAAATTGCTGGAAGTTTTTATAATATTCCCCGTGATTCGATACGTTTATACCGGGATGATCTCAGAACTGTTGGATCCAAATAAAAAGTTTTGGTATGTGTCCAACACATGGAGAAAATTGATCCTCCTATATGACGATTGTTGGCTCGACGTGATAAGGAACAAGAACAGTTTTGTCCAGGGCGGTCATGTCGTCGCATTTCTGTGCGCTTACACTGTGAATGATTACAGCTGGACCTTTTGGTTAGCTACTAGAAGCGAAATTCCTTACACGGTTTATTTGATGAGCTATTTGCCCGGCCTTATTGTTGAGTATCCGAAAACTTTGTTCAAATTCAAGGTAATTAATGTCAGGGCTGAAGAAGCGTTGGCTGCTTCCGTAAGGTTCTCAAACTAACCCCCCTCCCCTCCGGTTCAATACGAAGGTATATGCCGGGGCTGTTAGCGTTGTGCTTGCGCAGGGTACCCAAACAAAATCCTCTAGCACAGACATGGATGAGGTTATTGCTTCTTCAGAATCTGTTGGATTTTTTGAGAAGTTGACGGTTGAGGCTGGTTTCACCACCTGGGAGCTCATCAGTTTCATTATAACTGTTGGATTTTCGGATCTCTGGATAAACTATGTTCACGCCAGGGCGCTGCACGGGTGTTTTAAGCGGCGTGGGCGACTTATTTCCGAGGAGAATTGCGAAAGTGAAAAGAACAGCGCTGTTGTCCATGCAGAGGTTTAACTTGCTGCTTTACTTTACAAGTGTCATCTTCTGAAGGAAAGTGCATATGTACTCGCATCGAAGGCGAAGGTAGGTAAATTGTAAAAAGCATTAGAAGTAGGTAAAGTTTCATAGGGGTAATATGTTATGCTGCTGCTTTTTTCTTGGTATGAACCAATTTAGACCCTTCAGACCCCCTTGGTTGGCCGGAGAGAAAAAATTGAAAAATTGGCCCAAAAAATTTGACAAACTGAAAACAAAAACCAACGGCAACGAGGCAAAATTGAATAGTGAAGTGTGTTGATCTTCCTTTTCGATATTATAACCGACGTAGAAGACTAGCATGGGTAAGTGAATGGTACTGCTGACAGAATGAAAATGTCAAATTGAGACTGTTGCTTCTTTTTTCTCGTCCTTTTAAAGCTTGACAACAACAATTGACAACTGACTCCTTGTTACTAACCTATATTTGTTCCGGACCATCTTTCACAAACTCATCGCAGCTGATGAACAGCCAGGAAATCCTCCAGCCGTGGAGGAGAACCCCGGTCCTGCAGAGGTAGAGACCCCTGCAGAGGTTGAGATGGTTGAGACAAATGCCCCTACCGAGAACGTCTCTCCGGCCTCTGCTCCGGAAGGAGTCCAGAAGGAAGGTATCATAGAGGATGTTACGATCCCCGTGGTCGAGTCGTCCCCTTTGGACTCGGCCCCCAAAGAACCTGAAGGAATAAATGAGGATTTCCAGTACTCAATCTCAGAGCACGAGGCACACAAGTGCTTCGGGGGGGTTTATGCGGCCTGGTCCCAGAAAAAGCTTGCTGTAGAGAAGGGCGACTCAGTCAAGTTTAGCTGGTTGGTCAAAGGCCGTCGCTTGACCATCAGTGGCAAGAAGATAGATGACATAGTTTATGATGATACGGACAACAAACGTTCTTACATCTACACCTTTGACACATACGGTACATACAAAATCACCTGCAGTGACGAGAACACGTCCTTCACTATCAAGATCAGTGTAGTTTCTCCCGACAAGCTGCTTCGTATGACCATTATGCGTACTGTTTTGCAGTTTGGGATTTTGGGTGCCATTCTTATTGGTGGAAGCTACTTTGGAACTGCCGCTCTTTTGGATATGCAAGGTCTCGGCCCAAAGACGACGTTAGATGGCGACACTGCCACCGCGACCGAAAAGAATATGAAGAACCTCCAGGATATTGCATACAAACATTCTCGCACTCCAGTTGTTCTTGCCGTGATCATGATTGTTGTCGCCCCTCTCATGGGTCTGTACAACTTCATTAGGCCGAGGCCTCTCTCGTCATATGGTCGAGGCTACGAATACACCACACACGTCAACGTTCGCTGTGTTGTAGTCATCAATGCCGTAGTTGTTTTCGTAGTCGTCATGATGGCCTGGAACAGCTATGGACGCAACGGAAATGCCATGGAAAATGTCATGAACGAGGTCAGTGACCTCGCCGTTTACTGCGCCGAGCAGCTTGGGCGCGCTTCTGGCAGTCTCGGCAATGCGCTTTCGCTCATTGTTGTCCTCCCGGGTCAGAATTCCTGTACTGGGAGCGCTGATAAGACTAATCAAGAACTTTGTGAAGGAGATGGTGGGACTTGGAATTGGGGAGATCCAGAAGAGCTTTACGGAGATGTAATGGAATGCCCCGGTTCTGATGACCCGGATAATAGTCCCGAATTCGCCTTCTGCGCCCTACAGGTCGAACTATTGAAAAAACTTTCTGATCAGCTGGTTGGTGAAGAAGCATCGTTTAAGGACGATCCAGCCACGACTGATTTGCTTCAAAGTCTTGGGAAGGAATCGGTCAATTCGGCTGCTTATGCTTCTCTGGGCGAGCAGGCGATCTCCTCTATTATGAGAGTCCGCATGATCCTGATTTACTTTGTTATGCAGATCAGTCTAATTTCTGCAGCCTTGTGCGCAGCAGGCGGCTTCCGAAGTAAGCAGAAGCTGATCAAGAGCGGGGGATGGTGCGCCCTCTTGGCCCTCATTATCGTTCTCTTCAGTTACTCCGTAAACATCATCAATGCGACACTCGTTGACCAAGCCGTCACGAACCTAAAAAAGGCCAATGCTGGAGAAGGAGACGGCGACTCACCCATGGTTCAGCTCCTTGCTTACTGCAAGCCTCAGGAAGAAGGAGCTTGTGACTCGACAATTGACCTCTCCTTCGCATTAAACCTAACATCTTCAGTGCTTGGTACACCAAACAAAAGGGACTGCGTATCTCCTTCAGAGATCCAGGGCCAAATTACCTTAGCGTCCTCCCAGATGAGCGCTGCTCAGATGACCATATTTGGTGACCCTAAAATTTCAAAAGCAGTGGGTGAGGGTACCCGTCTCCTTACCATTGTGGGAAACATTTTCTCTGCTGTCGGCAACATCATTGATATCATCGATTGCAAGGTCGCGTATGAGAGTTTCCAGAGGTGAGTGTGAGCGCGCGCATCTATTTTATGCTTAAATTTAGTCATTCTTTTTGACTCTAATAGATATTTTGTGACGCAGGATGTTGGTCATTTTGGATTTAGAAGCCAACCAGACTTTCAAGGATATCGCCAGTGCTGAGTTGACCCTAGCTGTTGTTCTTGGAGTTTTGTTTTGTGTCGCTCGTTTCACAGCGTATGTATTGGACCGCCCTAAGAAGCTTTATTGCTGCTTGGAGACTGGTCGATGGTTCCGTTTCAAGGCTGCGTACAAGGCGCATGTCAGCCTCCTGAAGAAAAAGAAGAAGTTTGGGGTTGGCAAGCTCCTCAAGTATGTGCCCATCCCTCGCTTTAGCTTCATGTCCATTGCCATGGAAATTGCAATGGTATTCCATATTGGACTTTTTCTTCTCATTCCCAATGCCTTCATGGCACTCAGTGAAGGAGGGTTTAGGGGTGTACCTTCTGAAGTTCCTTACACTCTTCTGGCAACCAGTTTTATCGGTTTGACAACCACTTGGAGCATGAGCAGGAGTTGGATTAGTTTCTTCGGATGCGTCATTGCCGTTCTTGTTGCGCTTGGAAGTGCTTTCCTTTGTGTCAAGGCCGCCGCTGATGAAGTCATAGCAACGAATGAATGCTTCCAGCTTATGCAAGAGGCCAACGAAGCTGCAGCTGCCGAGGCGGCTGCTGAATGCGACGACGACGAGGAAGACTGTGGTGGATCCAACAGCGTAATGGCAGTTCAGGGTGTGACGGGGAGCGATGGAATGAGCTGCGACTTCGCCACAATTACTGACAGCGTCCAATCCACCATATTCTGCCTGGTTTGTATGCTCCTCTGTCTCCTTACCACTTTGGCTGGCCTCTGCTTCTTATGCGCGAGGAATCACCTTATGACAGATAAAGTCAGAAAGACCATGCTCAAGATGAGTGTGGCTGGCACAAAGGACGGTGCTAAGAATAGGATGATCGAAAGCATGGGAGGAGAAAGAACTGATGGGCTTGGAGGTAGTGGCTTTCATAGGATCCAAGTCAAGTTCAAGAGGTTGAAGGCGAACAGGTGGTTTCAGCTCTTCTTTATTGTTGCATGCGCTGGTGGTGCTGCCGGCACTGGCATGGTCTTTAAGCAAATTCAGGACGATATTATGGAATCCAAGTCAACGGAGTGGGAGTTCAACCAATGCACTCAAGATCAAAGGAATACGCCGGGAGAGTGCTGCAACGGTTTGAATGAAAACTGTGATAGAGAAGTCGTCGACGTCATGTTCGCCGGCGTGCACAATAGCATGAGCAGCGCTGAAGACAACTGGCTTGCCCCTAACAACTTCTACAATGAGATTGGAGCACTGGATGCTGGATACAGGGGACTTATGATTGATCTCCACATGCACAACGTAGATGGAGAAGACTGTCACACACCTGCTAACGAGGAGGACAATGACGATAATTTCGTGTATGTGAGCGATAACTGTGAGCTATACAGTTGTCATGGTTTGTGTATGTTTGGCAAGACCAGGACTCTTGAGGAGTTCCGGAACATCACCAATTGGCTCAATGAGAAAAGGAACGAGCAAGAAGTCCTCCTCATCTTCTTTGAAAACGAAAATCGTTATGGTATGACCCAGGCCATGTACGCTGACATGGAAGAGCTAGGAATGAACGATATGCTCGTTGAGAGAAATAGCGATGGCAAGTGGCCTACCATGAGGGATGCAATCAAGGCCAACAAGAGGATCATTATCTTGAACATGGCCAACTGCAATAACAATGATGGCAACGAATGGTGTCCTAAAGGGTACCACCCTGCTTTCCCTTCATACGAACTCTATCTCAACGCTGACGGAGAAAAGGTACTGGATTACGCAGGAAACAGCTTCGACTCAAACTACCACATCAATGCTAGTTCATACTTCAAAGCGGAACGCGACTATAGCTGCGACATCTTGGACCGCGGAACATTCGCTGATGATAACTTCTTCGTCTTGAATCACTTCGTTACCAATCCTGTTGCGAGTCCTTCCTTCGCTCACGAGGTCAACTGGAACCCCTTTTTAGAGGAAAGAGTCAAAAAGTGCGAAGAAGCAGTTGGACAGAGGGCAAACTTCGTCGCCATTGACTTTTGGAGTATTGGTGATACTGTTAAGCTCGCGCAAACCATGAACAAGGAACCGTTACCCGCAGCCAAGGACGAAGATGAGGTCAGTTTTATGCCAGCACCATAAAATTTGTATTCTTGAATATAGGGACAACATGGGTGAGGGGCATAAAGGAGTATTGTACTGTTAATGATTTACGAAAAGTGTCTTTGTGTGATGAAGCAAGTGAAATAAGTGAAAGTTGGCATTGCTGACTACACATTTTAATTAACTGCTTTGATGAGGAGAGATTTTGAGGATTAAATAGCGTGATTGCGAGCGTCGAGAAACACAGAAATGCGGTTTTAAAGGGTATTTTCCGCGGATAGCTGTGTAGGCGGAGGGAGTGTCAAAATCAATTCTCCAACTAACTGTCCTACTTCGAAATTCTCCGAATCAACTCACCTAAAAAATAAATCCCATTCCTCTTGACTTACTTCTAAGGGAAATACTCGACGAGTTTAGTGCGCCCAAATTCTTTAGGAAAACAGGCAATAGAGCAGAACGTTGACGGGCGTACCTTTGTTTACTGATAAGAACGCACTCACAGGTCCAGCCAGACGGGCGTAAAGAAAAGACAATTTGCGTGTCACCACAAGTGGACAAAAGAGAATTTTCTAGCAAAAGAAAGTTGTGTGCATTATCTTTGTTGTCGATGCTATGAGCATCCCTGAAGGTGAGTTCCAAAACCTGACAACCCCCTCTCCCCGCTTCAAATACGTTAACACACTGTCCTGACAGAATGGAGGCGCGCATCAATAGTGGAGAGCAGCGAGTCCAAACAGCCGGATATAGGGACCCCCCGCAGCAACTCATCCTCTCACCATTCTATCCCTGAGAGTTGGCGCCGAGCGAGCTTCACAGTGCTTGATGAAAAGGAGGCAGAGCAGAGGGAAATAATGCAAGAAATGACACAGGCGCAGAAAAAAAAGGGCCAAACAACAACGTCCCAAAAAAGAGGGAGAGAAGAAAAAGACGAGGGAAATGACGATGACTCGGACTGCAAATCAGGTGACGAATCTAACGAGGATGAAGATTATGAGACGACCATCAATAGGTGAGTTACGCAGACTAAATCTGATCATGGGGTCTAAGCTTAAGCTTATGAGCGATTATCCCGACGCCAAATCAATTATGTTTTCTCTATCTCCCCCCCCCCGCAAAGCCTCACATCCACGTATTTTTGTCTCTGTGATAGCGGTCGCATATCTTCTGGTCGAGGTCCGGTCATAGCAGGGCTGCAGCATCAGAAGAGCAATGAAAGCATACCTAGGGAGTGGAGGAGGGCGACAGTCGCTCCTAGCGGGTTAAGAGAACAGACTATTTCTATCGATGGCTTAGGGAGTTCAAATATGCTCGAGAATGAAGGGGTCCCCTCAGATTGGCGACGAGCTTCTATGGTTACTTTGGGCAGGAATGTGGCTGAGAATCCACCCACAGAATGGGCTGCTCAAAGTGAAAGTGCAGATTCCAAATCGCGCGTGCATAGTTTGCAGGGAGACGAGCTGAAAAGTGCTATGGAAGATGTCGGGAGCCGGATGGGATTTCAAGTTCCTGATTCTTGGGCCAGCACAGCACTTGGTGAAGCGGAAAGGAAATGATATATGTAGATAACTACAAAACGTTTGCCCCTACTTATAATGCTACTTATATATATGCTAAGAGCCTCATAGAACAGAGTGTCGCCTCCTCAAAATTGGAGGTGGACTCCGCGTAGTTGCTGTGCCCTCACTATGCTTCCTCATAATTCTAAGAGGCTCAGTGCAGTCAAGGCCATCGTCACCCTCTTCATCGCTCTCTTGAATTTCCTCTTCTTCAATAATCCTCAAACTATGAGCAGAATCTTTTTCCTGCTCTACTTCGAACCGATTCAGAGCATTTCTTACAGCAATGCTCAAACGCCTTGCTCTGATCTGAGCCTCTGCTCTGACCTCAATCAAATTCTCACCTGCACTCACGGTATAGTCCTTCCACACCTTTCTTACCACATGAAATGTGCGAATGAATTTTAAGGCGATTACATACTTCATTTTTTTGAAGAACAGTATGTATTTCGGGATGTATTTGATGAGAGTCCTGAGAAGCTTCTTGGAGCCCATACCTATTCGCCTTGTCTGGTTGGCCAACTTTCCAAACATCTTAAAGTGACGGCCTCGAAGAACTCTAGTGACTTTAACGACTCCCTTGGTTCGAAAAAACCCTTTTTTGAACCAGCGCCGTCGGTTCTGCTCTTCAATTACTGGAGCGACCAGGATGCTCTCCCATGGAATGAGGCTGATAGCGTCAAAGATAAACCATGTTGTCAGGTACTTCCAAGCAACCTGTTTGGGATCTCCAGTGACAGTTCCGGATGAGGTCTTGTGCTCAGTTATGAAAGATAACAGAATGTCAATGATGAAAAAAACCTCAATCATAATGTTGAGGCCATTGGAAGCTGTGAACTCATGGTGTCTGCTCTTGATGTTGGTGTGAGTCTGGTAGAAACCAAAAATACTGATGAGAAATAGCAGCACATCCCAGGTTATCTTGTATGGGTTATCCGCTCCTATAATATACCAGCAAGAAAAATCGTCAGTTGACGACGTAGCGCTGACAGAGAAAAGGTTAGCATCGTCTTGGTCATCCAAGTTGCCCGAGTTGCTGTCATAATTCTTGGGGGAGGCGAAAAAATGAAAGTCACCCCCAGCCTTTGTTGGGCTGCTGTTTGGGGTGGGAGGCGGCACAATCAAGCCAAGTTTTAGCCTGTTGCGGAGGACGTTGCTCTCCGGCAACGAAGAGACTCGAACACGTCCCGACGACCGAAAACTATTTGAACTATTATTGTCCACATCACCTCTTACGTCACCTCCTGAGGACAAAATGTCACCCACCGACCTTCTACGTCTCTCTGGCTTTCTATAACTGTCGACATCGCAGTCCCTCAACCGCGAGTCTCCACTGCCATCACTATAATTTCTACTTCTTGGCTCCTCAATCAACTCATCTCCACTAGAATCGTATCCACCGTCCTCAAAACTTTCATCTATTGTTTGTGAGATGGCAAGAATTCTATCAGTAGAACTTATAGAGTCAACGGGATTCGTTCGATCGCGGCGGCCAAAAGAGGAACTACAGGGAGAACCTGCCATATCCGCAGGAGCAGACAGTCCACGTGTCAACGTTATTGGGCGAGGGAAGAATTCACCAGCAACAACAGGAGACACCGAATCTCTAGGAAGGGTTTCTTCTTCGTCGTCATCGAAATCAGGGGAGCGACGATGAAATGAGAAGCTCATTCGCAAACCGATCCGATGGATTGTCGGCCAAAAAATGGGGAGGGGGGGGGCAAGAAAAGACCACAGCGAGCGAGTCAATCCTAAACAGGGAAACCCACACACAAGCGATTAATCAATACTCAGGAACGATGCAATACTCAGGAACGATGCAAGTGATTAAGATGATTTTTGTGCGGTTCAGAGAGAGGAGAACCTAATTCTAAACGTCGAACAGAATTATTACATTATCACGATTGTTATTTCAGCAGAAGATGTATTTATTTAAGCTTATTGTTTTGTTGCTGGGACATACTTCTTCTTACACCCATATAGGACTTACTCCTAGAGTCTTGAGAGGCTCACCACACCCCACAATATTGTGCTCTCAACAGCCAGTTCGCCGATCATGCTTTTTACAGCCAGGACGCCGCATGTTCCTCGGTTCGATCTTCTTTGCCGCTTCGCCACTATTCCCAATTGTTTCAAATGCATTTGATAACGCAATCCCCGAAAAATTAAAGTACAAGGATCGTCCCAAACAACGAGGACCGACTCCTCCTGATCTTGGGATTAAGGAGCGGGGCGATCTTGGGGAGGGTTTGAAGACATGCGCTCCAGGAGCCAACTGTTTTACAACATCAGGGGACACAGAGTTCGACCGATTTTATTTGCTGTCACCTTGGGTTCCGAAGAAGGGGGAGGAAGACAAGGCAATAGAGATCATCGCTTCTATTGTAAGTGAGTACCCTCCTGGGCAGAACAAGATCGATGGCGGCGGGTTTTCAATTATAAAAAGCACACCCTCATATTTCTACGCCCAATTTGAGAGCTTGAAGAATACCTACATTGACGATCTTGAGTTTGCCAAAGCAAAGGATGGAACTGGGAGGGTGCTTGTCAGAAGTTCCTCTCGTCTGGGCTACTTGGATTATGGCGTCAATGCGCTACGTCTAAATTGGATTAGTGAGCGATTGAGGGAGCGGGGATGGACGGCCGAAGAACTAACTCCAACTACTCATCCGGACTACTTCTCCCAAAATGGAAGGAAATAGGGGAGAAGGGAAAGGGGAAGAAAAGAGCGGCTCTAAGTTTTGAAGTAGCGTGTGGAGTTTTCGGGTGGTGGGTGCATCCACATCTCTCCTTTGCAGAAATTGTTTACTTTTCTATATTACTTGCAGGCTACATTACTTCATTCCCCTCGCAATTGTTGCTACGTTTCCGACTGTGCATGCCAGCCCAAACCCTAGTACCAGTAAACTCAACAGAAAATTCCACACCTTATCTCCGCAAACTGGTACGCTCCCAAAATCGGCGTCCACCGGCCCAAGCCTGAAATACATGAGGCTTGGAACTACCAGGGAGAGAATTGGAGAGATCGGGGAAAGATAGACAACGATGTAAGAGGAGGAATGACTCGGAAGGGAGATCAACAGGGAGAGGAGCCAAATTGTGAGGGTTGTTGGCAAGTGGCTTTTGCGTTCTCTTTTTGTACCCACCCCCAGGCGAGGGCTCAAAGTCAAAGAATGAGAGGTTGATGGGTTATGTATTTGCTGCTGCTGTTGTTGGGAGGGGCGAATTATCTCTTGGTTCTCAATTGTAGGGGGTGCATGCTCTGTTAGATTAACTTGGTTGACGTGTTCATTGTCCACTAAGCTAACAGATAGCTCGCTTTGCGTGTTACTAAGATTGATGATATTTGATTCATCTTGAAAAGTAACAGTCAAGTCACCATCGCCGTTCCACATGCGTCCTACAATTGCCCGCTTTGTTCCAATTAAATTGCTTTTATTGACGGGACTGCCGTTTACCTGTCCCTCAAAACCACCTCCACTACTGCCGCCTCCTCCAACGCTGCTACGGGCGCTATTCGTTCCACCACTGTAATTCCCTACATAATCTTCTTCTTCGTCAAAGTCGCCGACTTTGCAGCAGCAGCATGCCCTCTGCGCAAGGGCTGATGTGTTCAAACTCAAACTATTGTTGCTGCTGATATGGTTTGGGTTATTCATCCTCCCAGCCAAATTCAAGCTTCTATAACTTCTACTGATAATCTTTTTAAGAAGCCTTCTGAGAAGATTTCCTGCGAGGAGAAGCTGAGAGAAATAAAAAAAGGAAGTAAGTCAGCGAGAAAAAACCTCATTTGAGAACAGTATGTTGATTGGGTGTAATTTAGTACGCACCTGGAGGGGAAGCTTGAAGAGAACAAAGAATAAGAAGGACACCTCTGCGATCTTTAAACCTAGGCAGCTGCTGTTTATTCCAGTATCGCAAGAGGAAGTAGTACTGAATACATTGATGTGATAGTCCCTCACTTTCTCACTGTCATCGCTGCTGTTTCCTTCACTATAGTGAACATAACCAGCCCAACCACCACCCCCCACTACAAAACACATTAAACCAAGAGAAGTAATGCTCCATAAGACAAAGCGGCACCCTCTATCAACGTCCCTTCGTCTTAGTGAGTTGTAGAATGTCAATACAGTAGAGAAGGTTCCGAGAGGGTACGTTAGAGATGGCAGTGTAGTATACATTCTTCCTAGGTTACTCTCCTCTGGAAGAAAAACGTTACCGTCCGCATCTAATGAGCCAGATGGCGAATTTATGGTAGAATTTGGAGGCAGGACATCTGCCGCAACATCTCCCCAAAAGCACAGACCAAGAATGCCAAATGCAACAGCTGAAAAATAGGCCGCTTTTTCAAACCGCTGCAGCCTCTTGTTTTTAGCTGTCGGTAGCGTCAAGCAGCTTAGGAACAAAATTACTAAGGTCTGGTGGGAGTAGACCTTACTCGTTGGCATGTAGTCTTGGATGAATTCATCCGGGAGAGTCCTGAGAATTACATGGCTTGCTTCACAATACGATAAAGAAATATCGCCAGTGAGGAAAGCGAGCTGCAGCGCGAGAATGAGAATCGCAGCAGATTTGGAGAAAGCAAGTTCAGCCAAATCTTCGTACGAAAAAATCTCGTGAGTATTGCTCAGGTGTATGAGCATCCGAACTCCCTGTAGACCAGCACATCCAAGACATAACAATACAAGCCCGGCCAAGATGAGGGATAGAAGAGAAAACACGTATGGCAACGAGAGAAGGGAAACCGAGAGGAGTGTAAGGAGAAAAAGAAGTGAAGTTGATAAGAGAGAGAGAAGGTGCGAGGAGAGATAGTAGGAAAGCAGGAAAGAGTCGTCACGTAAGCCCATTTCAGGGAGAGTCCAAATTAGGGGACAAGGGCGTTGACCAGATTAGTGGTTGGTCTCTCTCAGGTACGTGATTATGCCACTTTTGACAGAATTATAATATTCTGCCGGGTGTTCAAAAAAAAAAAAGCTGAGCAGCGAGCAGCGAGTCCGGGTCCGGGGGGATTCACTCATTTTTAATGTTGAAGTTGAAGTTAACTTTTTCGTGTTGAAGTTGTGAAGTTGACTTGTAGTGTACAGTAGTTCTGGATGTACGAAATAGGGGTTCAAGTCGTACGTCCGTGTTATTTAAGTTATTCATGTTTGGTCATGTTTTCTTCTGAACCTCTTTTACTTTCTGAACCTCTTTTACTGTCAGTGTTATATCGACATATTCCCTCAAAATCTCATCGAGGAGGTTATCAGGGATTGTGTTCATGGCTCCATACACTCCTGCGTTGCCTACGATTTTTTCGTTCGGATGCTTCTTGACATGTTCAACGCTTTGTTCTAGGTCGTCTAGCCAAGTTTTGAGGACAGTTTTGTGAATTTCTCCTATGCAGAGACCAAGAGTTGGGGGATTTGTGCCTGTAAACATGTTCCATCCTCTTTTCTCCATCTGAATGTAACGTAGTGTGAGCAGATTTTTCCAAGACTGCGCGGTTTGCGTCTCATCCAACCTCGAGAAGTGACTTACCTGGCTTGCAATTGAGTAGATGTTGAGCTTCGATTCTTTGGAGGCTTTCAATGGAAGGATTGCGCAGTCAGGGATCAGAAGTGGCTCTATAGAGGGGATCTTCTTGACTCCTTCGATAGCCCGCTTCGTTATGTCGTCAATTTCCGCGGCAACTTTAGCGTACCCATTCTCTCCATGATGCATGACGCTTGCCCAGGCCTGCGCAATCGTAGCTCCACTCCGACTCCCTTGCATTGTCGGAGTAACATAAAGACCCTCACAACCGTCGAAGGACGGGCAGTATGTGAGCTTTCTCAATCCTTTATCACCAAAGACACACACCGAAACTCCCTTCCCACACCCCCCATACTTGTGCAGATCGACGCTCATGGTTGTTACCCCTGGGACACGGAAGTCGAAGGTTTTGACTTTTCCACTCTTTTCAAGATAACTGGCTAAAAAACCGCCAAGACAGTTGTCAACGTGGAGGCCGATACGATACTTTAAAGCGAGTTGGCCAAGTTCCTCAATCGGATCGATAACGCCGTGAGGGAACGTTGGAGCAGAGGCGTAGATTGCCACAGTGTCTTTGTTGATAACTCCCTGAACAGTTTTTGCAGTCATAGCCTGCGTCACAGAATCGACTGGAACTTTCACTATCTTCACACCAAAGTAAAACCCTGCTTTCGCAACCGCGGGGTGTGCAGTGCACCCGACGATAACGTTTGGAGAGTCAATACCACGTTTAAGACCAGCCTGACGATAGGCAAGAATTGCCAGCAAAATAGACTCTGTTCCACCCGAGGAGAGAAGTCCACATTCACCGTATACCATGTTCGTGGTCATTTCAACTAACTCTGCTTCCATCTTTCTCACAGCTGGGAAAACACCGGGGTAAAGGGTATTTGTTGAGTTGAATAATTTCCAGAACTCGGCTTGAACTCCGGTTAGACCATCATCTTTGTTCATGTGATAAATGCCGCCCCATTTCTTGCCCTCTTTGTAGCCCTGGTGTCCTTGAACAAGTGCTTCACCTGTGGCGACAATATCTTTCTTGCCAATACCTTGGAGCGGAATCTTCCTGTTTGCTGAAGGATCCCCATCACCCAACAGGTCTTTCTCGATATCCTTAAGAGCAGTCCGCTTTTACTTTTCAATCACCCCCGCAAAACCAGGGATAGTTTTGGACGAGAGGGAGACGACTGCATTGAAGATGCATTTCCAACCTCCACGCCCACCCCCCCCTCCAATGCGAGAAAAGATAAAGTGAGCGGCAAGAACGGCAAGGATTGTGTTCTTAATGCTGTCAACAGATAAAGATTGAGTTACAGGTCCGAGAAAAGAAAGCATGGCACGTCGGATGTAGTTTCTAACAGAATGTAGTTCCTCACATATAAAAGGAAAGCACGTCGGATGTAGTTTCTAACAGAATGTAGTTCCTCACATATAAAAGGAAAGATAAAATTTAAAGGGTTCCTTTTTGGAAGGTTTTTTTAAAAGTTTTTTTTTCTCTTAAAAACTAGAAACCCACAGGGGGTAAATATACAGTACGAAAATGAGAAATAACAGCCAGGTCTCAGTACAAGAAGTACAAGATTTCATCTCTGTGCCATTTCTTAGACTTTAAATATTGGAATCAACACCAAAATGTACACAAATACTTCTCGGCTCTTTTTGCTCCTCCTTTTCCTCCTACTCCTACTTCCTACCTTCCCGGCAAAACAAAAGCATACAAGTGGTCAACAACCCAGGCAACTATCAAAGTCCTGCACCAAATCGCTGCCTTCATCTCTCTCGAAGGAGACTCGAGAAGCCCTCTGCACAGAACCTCTTCTGCCCTCAATTTCAGTCTTAAAAGAGTGCGTCAAGAATGTGTCCAAATCCGGGGGGAAGGAATCGGAAATCATTGCCCTCTGTAGTGGTGTGCCATCATCCCGACCGGGGGAGTGCTACTCGAACTTGAAATCGTTCAGTGATAAAGACAGACGGTGGAAGACTTCTGTCTGTGCTTCTGCATCTGACTCCTCAGATGTGGAAGGCTGTGTTCGCGGAGTTAAAGGAGGTGTTAAAAAGGATGGAGAAGGTTACATCGTTTCTCTATGTAGCGGGGAAGGAGTGGGAAAGGAGACGGCTGAATGCGGAAATTTACTAAGTAAGAGCGGGAGTTTCAGTAAGGAAGAGATTGTGAAGATTTGTGGAGGTGAGGAAGGAGTTGAGTGAGGGAGCTGGTAAACAAGTTTGAACACACTTTAACACAGATGCACAACGTTGCGCACATACTCTTTCCTGAAAACAATCGCCTTTAGGGACGAATTCGTTAGACCCAGCAGTCTGTTCCAGCTCGAAACTGATCTCCTCCCTCCCTCCTCCTCTCATATCCCACTTGTGTTCGCGTTCACCCTCCCCCACCTCCCCCGCCCAGTGCTACCGTCTCGCTCCGTCGTATCTCTCACCGGAATCTTTGGTTGAACTCTGCGCCGGCTCCCCTCTGGATTCAGTCGCCACCGGCCGTGCGGAGTGCGCTCAAGCCCTTGACCAAAAAATCCGTAGGACTCTCACCCCACAAGAAATGGTGCGGCTCTGCAAAGGGGCCCAACCCGAAGCCCCGAGGGGACCAGGGGAGTGCGCGTCTAAATTCTTATCAAAGGGATCTAAGAAGGCGGAAAAGAGAGTTGTCGACTTATGCGCGGGCGCCGAGAACGCCTATCCCGCCAAGTGTTTTGAGGAGGCTGGTAAGATTTTGAAGGACGAGGGGCTGCAGGTCGAGGTCTGTCGTAAGGGTGATGGCAAAGGGGAAAAAGTCAAGTGTTTGAAAGAGCTCCCTTACGAGCTGTCAAGCATTGCCAAGGCAAAAGGTGAGGAATCTCAAAACTTTTTAAAGCTTACCGTGAAGAGCGCAACACACTCACACTGACCCTCCTCCTCCTCAAAACCATCCTATATAATTAGTTTGTGGCGGCGCAGATGCTTCCTCTTCCCCTCAAGCTTGTGCCAACGAATTATGGAAAAGTGGAGATTCAGTAGTCGTGGGTGGCGTGTCGAGCAGCTCGACAAAAGAGTCGATCATTCTGTCCATGTGTTCACCGGAAAATGGCAGGGGAGGCGGCAAGGGTGTTGAGGCTGCCATCTGCTACCTGAACGCCCCGCGCAACTACTCTCCCTCGGAGAAGGAAAGCTTGTGCTCTTCCGACCTCGTGGTCTCCGGCCTCTACGCCGCGCGCTGCGCCTCCCTCGCGACCCCCTTGGAAGCCCGTCTCGGTCGCGATCTCATCTTGACCCTCTGCGCCAGCGCCCCCCCCTCTACCACGACCCCTTCCACCAGCGATCGCAATCTCCCCGGTCCCATATCTTGCGCCCTCTCCGCGCCCTTCGGATTCTCTCGCTCCGACATCCTCGCCCTCTGCGTCGGCTCCCTCTCCAATTCCCCCTCCCTCTGCGCTGGGAGACTCCCCCCCAATTTCCCCC
>ERZ651776.1990-NODE-1990-length-23349-cov-32.688166_pt1 | contig 23349 bp, 22 predicted proteins | sample MGYA00514761_ERZ651776 | MGnify/ENA metagenome assembly ERZ651776 | reverse complement strand
TTTGTTAAATTAAAAATTAATATTTCCCAAATTCTTCTCACTCTAGAAGATACGGAACAAAGAAGAAGAGCCCTTAACGCAAAAAGAACTTTTGACAATTTATTTAAACTAGGCTTTGTACCAATAGTAAATGAAAATGATACTATCGCTACTTCAGAGATTAAGTATGGTGATAATGACAGATTAGCATCTCGTGTTGCACAAATATCAGGTGCAGACTCCCTTATATTGCTTTCTGATGTAGATGGTCTTTATACACATAATCCAAAAATATATAAAAATGCAAAATTAATAAAAGAAATAAGAAATATAGATAAAGATATAGAAAAAATAGCGACCAAAAGTATTAGTGAGCATGGAACGGGTGGCATGAAAACTAAAATAGATGCTGCTAAAATCTGTCAATTATCAGGATGCCAGATGGTAATAGCAAATGGCTTAATAAACCGACCTATTAAAAAAATAACTGAAGAGAATAATTGTACATGGTTTTTACCTAAGGTTTCAAAATTAGATGCTAGAAAAAAATGGATTATCAGCTCTGTTTCACCTAAAGGTGCGCTGATTATTGATGATGGTGCGAAACAAGCACTTTCAAATGGTAAAAGTTTATTAGCAGCAGGAATAAAAAAAGTATCTGGGCGATTTAGTAAAGGAGATCATATTAAAGTTTTAGATAAAAATAATTACGAATGTGCAAGAGGACTTAGCTCTTTTTCATCTAATGAAATAGAAAAAATAATGGGTCACCACTCGAAAGAAATAGAAAAATTACTAGGATATATTTCCAAATCAGAAGTAATTCATAAAGATGATATAGTAGAGGTATAGAATGAGCAGATATATGAGATTAATAGGTCAAAATGCAAGAAAGGCATCACTTGATAAAGTTAATTCAAAAACTAAAAATAAAGTTTTAAAAAAATATGCTTTCTTATTAGGCAAAGAAAAAAAATCTATATTTAAAGCTAATCAAAAAGATATTCAATTTGCTCTAAACAAGGGCCTAAAAAGCAATCTGATAGAAAGATTAACTATTGATGAAAAAAAGTTAATAGGCATAAAAAATTCTATAAATAAAATTGCTAAATTGAAAGATCCTGTTGATGCTACTTTAGAAAAATGGAGCAGACCAAATGGTTTAACAATTAGCAGAGTGTCTATACCTATTGGTGTTATAGGTGTTGTTTATGAAAGCAGACCCAACGTTACAGCTGATGTTGCAAGTTTATGCTTTAAATCTGGAAATGCTGTAATTTTAAAGGGTGGCTCTGAAGCTATAAATACTAATAAAATTTTAGCAAAACTATTTCGAAAGTCGCTTAAGGAAACTAGAGTGAATGAAAACTTTATTCAATTTATAGACTCTAAAGACAGAAAAATGGTCGACTTTATGCTTTCAAAAATGAAAGATTATATTGATGTAATAATACCTCGTGGTGGAAAAAATTTAGTAAAAAGAGTTCAACAATTTTCTAACGTCCCTATTATCGGTCACTTGGAAGGTCTTTGTCATACTTTTATTGATAAGGATGCCAATCTAAAGATGGCTACAAACGTTACCTATAATGCGAAGCTAAGAAACACTAGTATTTGTGGCGCTACTGAAACAATTTTGATGCATGAAAAAATTGTTAAGAAATTCTGTAACCCAATTTTAAAAAAGTTAGAAGAAAATAACTGCAAAATTTATGGAGATCGTTTTTTGAAAAAATATTACAAGGGAAAGATTTATCCAGCAAAAGAAAAGGATTGGTCTACTGAATATTTATCATCAACAGTGTCTGTAAAAACAGTTAAAGATTGTGACGACGCTATTAGCCATATTAATAAATATGGGACTATGCACACTGACTCTATCATTACTAAAAATAGAAAAACTGCAAATAAATTTATAAAAAATGTTAAAAGTGCCTCAGCTCTAATGAGGGAATTATTTCCAAAAACACCATTACAAAAAAATGAATTTCTGTCGCACAAGTATTCAGCAGATGTTTTTTTAAAGCGAGAAGATCTCTCCCCAGTACGATCTTATAAGATTAGGGGTGCGCTTAATTCGATGAATAGAATTTTTGCTGATAAGCCAGATGCTAAACATTTTGTATGTGCCTCTGCGGGAAATCATGCTCAAGGCGTTGCTTTTGTATGCAGATACTTCAACGTCAAGGGTTTTATCTTTATGCCAATAACTACCCCTCAACAAAAGATCGATAAAACCCTGTCTTTTGGAGGAACTAATGTTGAGATAAAACTAACAGGAGATTACTTTGATACGACATTAAAAGCAGCAATTGATTTTTCGAAAAATAACGATGCTATTTTCTTACCGCCATTTGATAATTTGGCTGTTATTGAGGGTCAGGCGACCGTTCTTGATGAAATTTTAGACCAGTTTGGAATTGAAAACCCGCCAAATTTAGTTTTTTTAGCTGTAGGAGGTGGGGGACTATCTTCAGGTATGATAAAGTATGCTAAAGAGCTTAAATCTTATATTGAGTTTAGGTTGGTAGAGCCAGCTGGTGCTGCAAGTTTAAAAGCCTCCCTACTTAAGGCTGAACAAGTCACATTAGAACGCGTTAATAATTTTGTAGACGGTGCCGCTGTTGCCCGTATCGGCGATCTCAATTTTGAGGTGCTAAAGGACTTCTCCCCAGCACATACTTTAACAATTAATGAGGATCGACTGTGTCTAACAATGATGGAAATGCTTAACACGGAAGGAATTGTTTTAGAGCCTGCTGGTGCTTTATCGATTGATGCCCTGAAAGATGTAGATTGTGAACTGCTGAAAGGAAAACGGATCGTTTGTGTTGTCTCGGGTGGAAACTTTGATTTTGAAAGACTGCCTGATGTCAAGGAACGTGCATTGCGGTTCTCAGGAAAGAAAAAATACATAATTTTAAGAATGCCTCAGCGTCCTGGGGCACTCAGAGAGTTCTTGGGTTTATTGGGTTCTAATGACGATATAGCGAGGTTTGAGTACTTAAAGAAATCTGCTCGTAACTTTGGATCAGTTCTTCTTGGTATTGAAACCTCACAAGACGAGAATTTTGATATTTTATTTAATAAAATGAAAAATTCTGGTTTTGAATACCAAGATATTACTGAAAATGAAGCTCTTAAGGAATTTATTGTTTGATGGTGGAACAGCTTAAATTTGAGATCTTTGGAGACAGTAAAGAGCAAAAACCTGTTGTAATAGCACATGGTCTTTTTGGTTCTGGGAGAAATTGGCGGAGTGTTGCGAAGAAAATATCAGATTTAGGTCGTAAAGTTATAGTTGTTGATATGCGAAATCACGGTTCATCATTTTGGCATAAAAGCCATTGCTATGAAGATTTGGCGGTGGATTTGCTAGATATAGTGATTGCATTTGGTGGTTCTGCGGATATAATTGGCCATTCTATGGGTGGTAAAGCGGCTATGCTCCTAGCCCTTATTTATCCACAATGTGTTAATAAGATCGTTGTCGTTGATATAGCTCCAGTAAAATATTTTCATGATCAATCAGATTATATTTCAGCGATGGAGAATGTGAATTTATCTTTAGTTAACAACCGTAATGATCTTGATAGGCAATTAGCCGTTACGATCGATGATTTAACGTTACGTGCATTTTTTAGCCAGAGCGTTAAGTTTTCTCAGGGCAATGAAAAAAAATGGTTATTGAATCTGAGCTCAATAAAGAGAAATTTACCTTATATCATGAATTTTCCTAAGCTAAATGCTAAAGCACTTTGCCAAAGTTTATTCATACGGGGCTCATTATCGCATTATGTTTCTGATGAATACTTGTCCAGCATAGAGAAATATTTTCCAAATTATCAAGTCGCAACTATTGAGGGTGCTGGTCATTGGATTCATGCTGAAAAACTTAGTGAGTTTAACCATGAGGTAATTGGATTTCTTTTAGATTAGTGTGAGACTATTTGTAAGGCGATAGCAATTCCTTGTCCGCCGCCGATACACATTGTGACTAAGCCCAAGCTAGAATTAGTTCTTTTTAGCTCAGATATTGCTTTTATTGTGAGTATTGCGCCCGTTGCACCAACAGGATGACCCAATGCGATCGCGCCGCCGTTTGGGTTAACTTTTTGAAGATCGAAACTTAATTCTTTGTTCACTGCGCAAGCCTGTGCTGCAAAAGCTTCGTTACTTTCAATTACGTCAAAATCACTTATTTTTAGACTAAGTCTCTCACATAGTAATTTTACTGCTGTGATTGGACCGATGCCCATTACTTCAGGGCGAACGCCAGTTTGTGCGTAGCCTAGGATCTTAGCCACCGGTTTGAGGTTATTTTTCGACACAGCAGTTGCTGTGCCTAAAACAAGGGCAGCTGCGCCATCATTAATACCTGATGAGTTTCCTGCGGTTACCGTTCCTCCCTTTTTAAAAACAGCGGGAAGCTCTGAAAGAGTTTTTAGAGTAGTTTCCTTTGGATGCTCGTCTTGATCAAACAGGACTGTTTCACGACGCTTTTTAACCTCAATAGGAATTATCTGCTCTCTGAATCGGCCTGATTTCATAGCTACTAACGCTTTCCTTTGGCTTTCAGATGCAAAGTTATCCTGCTCATCACGAGAGATTTGTAGTTCCGTGGCAACATTTTCAGCTGTTACTCCCATGTGACCGGTTCCGAATGGACATGTTAGGGCCCCAATCATCATATCAGAGACCGTTGCATCACCCATTTTACGTCCCCATCTTGCATCCGGTATTATGTGAGGGGACCGGCTCATATTTTCTGAACCTCCAGCTAAACCAAAGTCTGCATCACCCATTTTTAGACTTTGAAATATTGATACTATCGCCTGAGCTCCAGAGCCACAGAGACGATTAACGTTCATAGCGGGAGCTCTATTAGAAATATTAGCGTTCAAGGCAGCCACTCGGGATAAATACATATCTTTAGGTTCTGTATTGATTACGTGGCCAAAAGCCACCTGCCCAATCTGACTTGATTCTACTTCCGATCTCTCAATGGCAGCTTTTGAAACAGCGGTTGCCAATTCTATTGGAGAAACTCCTGATAATGAACCACCAAAAGTACCTATAGCTGTTCTAGCACTTCCTAAAATAAAAATTTCTTCACTCATTTTAGTACCATCTCTTAAGTTGTTAAGATAACAAGTTGATTATCAACTTTGGCCTATGTTAAAATTGGCTTATCTTTAGGTGAGTCTGTCAGCAGTATAAATTTTATTTAAACCCTTTTTCAAGGGCAAAGTTTTATTTTGACTATGGAGAATATTAGATGGTTCGAACCGTTTTTGTGAATGGAGAATTCGTTTCAGAAGAGAAAGCAAAAGTTTCAATTTTTGATAGAGGATTTCTGTTTTCTGATAGTGTTTACGAGGTGACAACTGTTCTTGAGGGAAAGTTAGTATCTTGGGTTGGTCATATTGATAGGCTTAAGAGGTCGCTAACTCGTCTTAAGATTGTTATACCTTTCGATGAAGAAACACTACTTTCTTTGCACCGGAAGCTAATAAAATTGAACGATCTGTCAGATGGGTTAATCTATATGCAAGTGTCCCGAGGCTCGGCAGAAAGAGATTTTTCTATTAAGGAGAACCTAAAGCCGTCATTAATACTGTTTTCTCAAAAGATTGATTTGTTAGATCCCAGCCGTTTGAATAGATGTTTGAAGGTGATCACTGTTCCTGAGACACGTTGGAGACACAGAGATATAAAGACCACTCAGTTGTTAGCCTCCAGTCTAGTTAAGACTGATGCACTCGCAAGGGGATTTGACGATGCCTGGTTTGTAGAGAATGGATACGTGACCGAAGGAACTTCGAGTAATGCTTTTATCGTTACAGAAAATAAAAAAATAATTACCTGCCAAATTAGCGAGAATGTTCTTGCAGGAGTCACACGGTTCTCAATACTGGAGACAGCAAAATTTTTAGGTTTTGAGGTTGAAGTGCGTTCATTTTCAGTGAAAGAAGCAGAGCTTGCTAAGGAAGCTTTTATCACGTCGGCAACAAACTTTATAGCATCTGTTGTAGAAATAAATGGAATTTTGATAGGAAGGGGCAAGGTCGGAAGTATGACAAAATTACTCAGAGACCAATACCTAATTGATATTAAAAAAAGTGCCGTGTAACGGTTTCAGCCCCGGTGACTAAATACAACTGCCAGAGTTAAGTTGCTAGTCGACAAAAATACTAAAATAGCCCGAAAACTGTTTTTTAAATTCATTTAAAATTGAGTATGCTTATTTTTGAATTAAAAAGATTCTCGAATCTTGTTATGAAATTAAAAACTTAATCTTGAGGGTGATTAACTTTCACCTTAGCCTCGAGTTGATATTTTTCTTTCCATTCTTGAAAAGGCATTCCATAGAATATTTCACGGGCTTCGCTTTTTGACAATTTAATTTTGTTATCCAATGCGGCTTCTTGGTACCATCTTGATAGACAGTTTCTACAAAATCCAGCTAAGTTCATTAAATCAATATTTTGAACGTCTGTTCTTTTTGCTAGGTGTTTTTGTAACTTTCTAAAAGCAGCAGCTTCTAATTCGGTTTTTATGTTTGTCATAGTAAATTCAATTAACTCCTATTAATTTTTCAATACAATTATTTAGTGGTGTACTAATTATTTTGGTCCATTTTTTCTGTCCAAATTTGCTATTAATTAGATCATTACGAAATTCAATTAAGACATGAGGAATATTATTTGATGTGCCATGTTGATACAAGGTATCTCCAACTAGGTTTCCAGAGTAGGGTTTATTTTCTCCAATACAAATGTCTTTATTTTTTTTAAGGTCTTGGAGCAATAAATCGGAGATTCTTTTATCACGATCCCAAAGTATTCCAATATGCCATGGTCTAGGGTCCTGTGAGTTTAATTTGGGAGTAAATGAATGGATCGAAACAATACATACAAATGATTTTTTTTTCTTTTTATCTTTTAAAAAATTGGAAATGGCAGTGTGATATGGATCATAGAATTGTTTTCTACGGTAGTGTATTTCGGCTTTACTTAATTGGAGATTACCGGGAATTATTGACCCATCATAAATTTGCATTATTGATGTTGGGTCGCGCTTTGACCTATTCGGATCAATAACTAAACGAGAGTAATCAGTATAAATCAGTGGGGCACCTATTTCGGTTGCAAGTTCAAGTGCTGTTTCTTTAGCGCCAATATCATAGGCAATGTGGCGTTCAAGCTCGTTGCTTGTTAAGCCAAGATTTGTTTCTGAAACCGAATTGGGTACACGGTTGGTGGCATGGTCACATAACAATAAGAATTTTGAATTGCAATTTTGATTAAAAATCTGGTAGGTTTGTTCACAAGATTTCATTAAATGCTCGGCATGTTAGAAACATAAAATTTAGATGTCCTGAGATCTTGTCTTTGAATGGTAAACCATCAGAAATTTGGTGAACCAATTAAGTCAATAGAGAGCAGTAACATGTTATTTATAGCCCTAAATGATGTGATAGAGCAACAATTATAAGAAATTAGGAGAATTTAATACCTATGAATGAGTCAGTAAGAAGACAGCGCCGTGTTAAAATCGCGGCGACGCTTGGACCTGCGTCATCGACGCGCGAAATAATAAAAGAGCTCTTTTTAGCTGGGGCAGATGTATTCAGGTTGAATTTAAGCCATGGTACTCACGCTGACATAAAAAACCGTTTTGATTTTATCAGAGACATTGAGTCAGAATTAGATCGCCCAATTTGCGTAATGGCGGATTTGCAGGGTCCAAAACTCCGGTGCGGAGCGTTCAAGGAGAGTGTCGCTAATTTAGAAGAAGGCCATGTCTTTCGCTTTGATTTGGACACAAAGTTAGGAGACTCGGATCGAGTATGTCTTCCCCATAAAGAGATTTTTCAAGCTCTTCAACCTGGATCTATATTGCTTGTTGATGATGGAAAAATTCGATTACAAGTTATTGAATGTAAGGATGAACATGCTATCTCAAAAGTTTTAGTCGGAGGTATAATATCTGATAACAAGGGAGTAAATGTTCCGGATGTTATTCTACCCCTTGCCGCACTTTCTGAAAAAGATCGGATAGATTTGGAGTTTGTGTGCAATCTTGGTGTGGACTGGTTAGCTTTGTCTTTTGTTCAAAGAGCAGAGGACGTTGAAGAAGCTCGTAATTTAGTAAATGGTAGAGCCGCGATTTTATCAAAAATTGAAAAACCAGCTGCAGTTGAGGCCTTTGATAGCATTCTAGAGGCTTCAGATGCTATAATGGTTGCACGTGGAGATTTGGGAGTGGAACTTCCAGTTGAAGCGCTTCCTCCAATTCAAAAAAGACTTGTTAGGGCTTGTCGTGACAGAGGAAAGCCCGTTATCGTAGCCACACAAATGATGGAAAGTATGATTAATTCGCCAGTTCCAACTCGAGCGGAGGTATCTGATGTGGCACAGGCCATTTATGAGGGAGCCGATGCTGTTATGTTATCGGCTGAGTCCGCTGCGGGAATGTATCCTGTTGAAGCTGTGAGTACCATGAATCGAGTGGCTGTCGAAGTTGAAAAAGACCCTATTCACCGCCAGGTACTAGAGGCCGCTAGAACTCCCGGCAAAAGAGGAGTGTCTGATGCGATTACAGTTGCTGCCCGAGAAATAGCTGAAACAACAAATGTGAAAGCCATTTGTTGTTTTACTCATAGTGGTACTACTGCGCTACTTGCCTGTAGGGAACGACCTCGAGTACCAATAATTGCTCTTACCCCTAAAATTGGAATAGCCAGAAGGTTAACTCTAAATTGGGGCCTTCATTGCGTCGTTACAGGTGAAGTAGAACGGTTTAAAATGGCTGTTGTTAGTGCGGCCCGTGCGGCAAGAGAAAATGGGTTTGCATCCAACAAAGATAAAATTGTTGTAACTGCAGGGGTACCATTTAATGTTCCAGGTTCGACAAACATCTTGAGGGTTGCTCCTGTAAATGAAAAATCTATTTTTGATGGTGAGATTGATTAAAATTCTTGAACATTTCTGATGGAACAAAATGCCTTGCGTTCACTTAAATAACTTAATATATAGGAATACTTGAACAGGCTCGGCCAGTCGGGGCTGCCGTGTTTGTCAAAATACTCTATTAGGAGAACAAAATGCCCAAGATGAAGACCAAATCTAGCGCAAAAAAGCGCTTTAAGATAACCGCAAGTGGACGTATTAAATCTGCTCAAGCCGGAAAACGTCATGGAATGATAAAGCGATCCAGAAAGTTTATTAGGAACGCGAGAGGAACAGCCGTTATGTCAAAGGCTGATGAAAGTACTGTAAAATCATTTATGCCATATTCGGGTTAAGGGGGATTATTAAATGTCACGTGTAAAATCAGGCGTAGTTACTCACGCCCGTCATAGAAAAGTAGTAAAAGCGGCCAAAGGCCATTATGGTGCAAGGCACAGAAATTTTCGGACTGCTGCACAATCTGTCGATAAAGCCATGCAATATGCAACTCGAGATCGTAAAGTCAGAAAAAGAACTTTTAGAGCTCTTTGGATTCAGCGTATAAACGCAGCAGTGCGATCACTGGACGAAAGTATGAACTATTCTAAGTTTATAAGTGGTTTGTCGACAGCTGGAATTGAAATAGATAGAAAAGTCTTGGCAGATTTAGCCGTAAATGAGCCTGATGCTTTTAGTATGGTTCTAGATAGAGTTAAGAAGGCTCTAAATTAGTAAGAGTATCGATCTAATGCTAAAATTAGTTCTTATCCAAAAGACAAGTAAAGATGTTGGTGAATAATGAACGAGATATCAGACTTAAGGGAAAGATATTTAGTTTTAATAAATTCAGCTAATTCAGATTCTGAATTGGAGCAAGTAAGAATAGGTGCCCTAGGGAAAAAAGGTGAGATAGCATTAAAAATGCGTGAGCTTGGTGCTATGACTATGGATGAGCGACAAGTACAGGGACCTATTCTAAATAAACTTAAAGAAGAAATTAATAACCTCGTAAAGGATCGTAGGGACTATCTTGAGGCCGAGGTGCTAAGTGCTAGGTTGAATTCCGAATGGCTTGATGTGAGTCGCTCTACTAGATTATCTAATGAAGGGTCCTTGCACCCAATAAGTCAGGTAACTGAGGAGGTTATAGCAATTTTCTCTAGTATGGGATTTCAAGTGGCCGAAGGTCCTCAAATAGAAAGTGACTATTATAATTTTGATGCGCTCAATATTCCACCTGAGCACCCAGCGAGGCAGGAATTTGATACTTTTTATGTTCGTGGGGAGCTAGGTAACAGAGAACCTTTAAATGTTTTAAGAACTCATACTAGTCCAGTTCAAATTAGGCATATGGAAAATGTGAATGGGCCTTGTAGAATTATTGCGCCTGGACGGGTTTTTCGTTCAGATTATGATCAAACTCATACCCCAATGTTTCATCAAGTGGAAGGTTTGGCAATAGATACCGATATATCGATGGCTAACTTAAAGTGGGTACTAGAAGAGTTTTGCCGTGCCTTTTTTGAGGTAAAGGCCGTTCAATTGAGATTTAGAAGCAGTCATTTTCCCTTTACTGAGCCCTCTGCAGAAGTAGATATTCGTTGCTCATGGGTTGGTAACCAATTAAAAATTGGAGAGGGTAATGATTGGATGGAGATTCTAGGAAGTGGAATGGTTCACCCAAATGTTCTTGAAGCGGTTGGATTAGACTCAGATAAATTCCAAGGTTTTGCGTTTGGTGTCGGAATTGATCGAATAGCAATGTTAAAATATGGTATCCCTGACTTACGTTCATTCTTTGATAGTGATTTAAGATGGTTAAAGCATTTTGGTTTTGCAGGTAGTGACTATCCAACGCTTCATAGTGGGCTTAGTAAATAAAAACCAAAAAAAAATTGAGGAATTATGATATGAAATTCACACTTTCATGGCTTAAAGATCACTTAGAAACTAATGCTTCGGTTGATGAGCTCGTTTTTGGGTTGACTGATCTTGGCCTAGAAGTTGAGAGTGTGGATGATCCTATGCAGAAATTAGGACACTTTGTTGTGGGTGAGATTATTCAAGCTGATCAGCACCCCGATGCAGATCGTTTAAAAGTATGTAAAGTTGCTATTGGGAGTACCGTGCAACAAATCATCTGTGGTGCTCCTAATGCTCGTTCTGGAATAAAAGTAGTTGTGGCACAACCTGGCGATTATATTCCTGGGTTAGATACGATTATTAAAATAGGTAAAATAAGGGGCGTAGAAAGTCATGGAATGATGTGCTCAGAGCGAGAGTTGATGTTGTCGGATGAGCATGATGGTATTATTGAACTTAATCAGGACGCTCTTGTTGGAGATAGATATGTCGATCACTGCGGTGCTTTAGACATTGTAATCGATATCGCAATAACACCAAATCGGCCAGATGCTTTAGGGGTTCGTGGAGTAGCCAGAGATCTTGCAGCCAAAGGCCTTGGAAAACTTAAGCCATGCGAGATAAAAAAAATTAAAGGTAATATTGAGAGTCCCATTTTAATTAGCCTTTCTACAGATGTTATTTCCCACGATTGTCCACTTTTTATGGGAAGGTATATCAAGGGAGTAAAAAACCACTCGTCGCCAAAGTGGCTTCAGGATAGGCTCGTGGCGATTGGTCTAAGGCCTATTTCTGCGCTTGTAGATATTACCAATTTTATTACATACGATAGAGCCCGGCCGTTACATGTTTTTGATGTTTCCAAACTCAGTGGTGATTTGACGGTCAGAAAAGCTAAGCTAGGAGAAAGTATTTTGAGCTTGGATGGTTCGGAATATCAGCTTTCTGCAGAAGATACTGTAATTTCCAGTGGAGGCCAAGTTGAGTCTATTGGTGGAATAATTGGTGGTATGAATTCAGGATGTGGGATTGATACTACTGAAGTTTTTGTAGAGTCGGCATATTTTCATCCAATTTCAACGGCAACAACTGGTCGGAGATTAAGAATTAATTCAGATGCTCGTTATAGGTTTGAAAGAGGTGTTGATCCTCTTTTTGTTGAGACAGGAGTTAATCTGGCCACCCAAATGATACTTGATATTTGTGGTGGAGAGGCGTCAAAGGTATTGATAGAAGGGGAAGTACCCCTCGATGATAAAAAACTTATTCTTCGACCTGAACGGATTACCAGCTTAATTGGTATGAAAATAGAGAAAGACGAGCAAGCACGGATTCTTCGTGAGCTTGGCTTTCAGGTTGATGAAACAAGTCACTTGTTTAATGTTAAAGTGCCAAGCTGGAGGCCAGATATATTTGGTGAGGCAGACTTGATTGAAGAGATTGTTCGGGTGACTTCCCTATCAAAGCTACAGGGAAAACCATTGAAACAAATTGATGAGGGTGTACTTAAGCCCGTATTAACGCCCCTCCAAAATCGTATAGCGAGATTAAGACGACAAATTTCTTTTTCAGGAATGAACGAATGCGTTTCCTATAGTTTTATTGATGAGAAAAGTTCTAAGTTTTTCGCTGTTAGCGACGAGCCAACTGTTTTGATTAATCCAATAAGCTCAGAAATGACACACATGAGGCCAAATCTAATTCCGGGACTGCTGCAAGCAGCTATGCGCAATCAGTCACGGAGTTATAATGATTTGAAGCTTTTTGAAGTTGGGGAAATCTTTTTTGGAAGTATGCCTGGAGAACAAACAACTCATGCATCTGGTGTTTTTATTGGTAATGATGTGGCCAAGAATTCTCATAGTCTACCTAGAGCTGTTGACGTTTTTGATGCAAAAAAAGTTGTTGAGTTGGCTCTAATTGATATGGGGTTATCAGTCGATAGTTTATCTGTTTTGAGAGAGGATCCGGCAACTTACTATCACCCTGGACGAGTTGGAAGCTTTTCGCTTGGTCCTAAAAATGTATTAGCTTCGTTTGGAGAACTTCATCCAAAAATATTGAAGCATTATGATATTAAAGGACCCGCAGTGGCATTCGAAATTTTTGTCGAAAATATACCTTTTCCAAAACATCGAAAACTCACACGTGCTTCAATAAAAATTTCAGAATATCAACCAGTAGAGCGTGATTTTTCTTTTGTAGTTGACGTTGGGTGCGAAGTTGATTTGATAAAGAAAGCTATATTGTCTAGTTCGAAAGAACTTATTTCCGAGGCTCGGATTTTTGACATTTTTGAAGGAAAAGATGCCGAGAAGCAACTAGGTAAAGATAAAAAATCAGTTGCATTTATGGTCCGATTACAACCCCTGAAGGCGACGTTTACAGACGATGTTTTAGAAACAATCTCAGCGAATATAATTAGTAGCGTAAAAAAGGCTTCTGGAGGATCTCTAAGATCATAATTTTAAAAATGTTTTTGGGTCAAGATAGTCTAAATTTTGTGCCTGTGACACTGCGATATTAGTAACATTCCCATCATGAACGTTGAGCCCATTAAGCAGGTGAGGGTCAATTGAACATGCGCTCTTCCAGCCTGCTTTTGCTAGCCTAATTATAAATGGCGTTATTGCATGTGACAGAGCTAAAGTCGAAGTGTTTGGTACAGCTCCCGGCATATTTGCGACACAGTAGTGTACAATTCCATCTACCTCATAAGTTGGATTGTCATGTGTCGTGGCTTTTGAGGTTTCAAAACAACCACCCTGATCTATAGCAACATCTACTAACACAGAACCTGGTTTTATTAGCGAAAGTTGCGATTTTGAGATTAGTTTTGGTGCTTCGGCACCGGGTATTAAAACAGCCCCTATAATCATATCAGATTCTGCTATCGCGCGTTTAATATTTTCAGTTGAAGCGAAGCTTGTTACGAATTTTGAAAAAAAGATTTGATCAAGATATTTTAATCGATTTATGGAATTGTCCATCAATGTGACTTTTGCACCCATTCCTGAGGCAATTATGGCCGCTTGAGTCCCAACAACACCGCCTCCGATTATTAGCACATTAGCAGGGCTAACTCCAGGAACTCCACCCAGTAGCTTTCCACTTCCGCCATTAGCTTTTTGCAATGCCCAAGCACCCATTTGAGGAGCTAAACGTCCAGCAACCTCAGACATTGGTGCAAGAAGTGGCAACGCTCCAGTTCTGTCAGTAACAGTTTCATAAGCAAATGCAGTTACTTTTCTATCCATTAAGCCCACTGTTTGTTCCTCATCGGGTGCAAGATGAAGGTATGTAAAAAGGATTTGTCCTGGACGAAGTTTAGAAATCTCAGCCTTTTGGGGCTCCTTCACTTTTACAACCATGTCGGATTTCATAAATATTTCATTAGATTCTCGTACAATTTTAGCTCCCGCAGTGGCGTAATCCGAATTGGTAAAACCAGATCCAAGACCGGCATTGTGTTCTATCATTACGCTGTTGTTACAAGCGACCAACTCACTCACCATAGAAGGAGTTATGCCAACACGATATTCATGATTTTTAATTTCTTTAGGACATCCTATTAACATTTTTATTCCAATCTTGTGATTTTATAATAAAAGATAATAAAGAGTATATCTTGTTTTTTTGAATTAATTATGCAAATCATCACTTAAATATCTAAATAATGGGATTTTATAATCAAAATGAAGTTTAATTAAGGATAATTTTGTGAAGGATTTAGATTTTATTGACCGTAAGATTTTAAGGAGTGTTCAAAAAAATGGTAGAATATCTAATGCCAATTTAGCTGATGAAGTGGGGCTTTCGACTTCAGCTTGTCATAGACGCCTTCAACGACTTTTTGAAGATTCTATAATTAGTTCAGTAGTTGCACTAGTTAATGAGCGTTCAGTAAAATTAAATTCAACTGTCTTTGTTGAAATAAAGTTACTACGTCAAGTTGATGACGTCTTGGAAGAGTTTGAAAAAGCAGTCTGCCTTATACCTGAGGTCTTAGAGTGCCATTTAATGGCGGGGTCTGCTGACTATTTATTAAAGGTGGTGGTTGCTGATGCCGAGGATTTTGAGCGTATACATAGAAAACATCTATCAAGATTACCGAACGTATCTAATATGACTTCAAGCTTTTCTTTGAGGGAAGTTTATAAAAGTACTGCTTTACCAATTTAAAAAACCCTAGAATGAATCAGAAAGTTTTCCGACTATTAGAAAAGCCTTTCCCGTTCTTGTTTCTGCAATTTTGAAGATTTGGTCATCATTGGCTAATTTAAGGTGATCCCTAAGTAATACATCGAACCTGCGCATAAGCATAAGAGAAGTATCACGAAAGATTGTATCTGTTTTTATTCGAGATTTTAGTCTCTTGATTTGTCTATCGATACCGACACAGTTTAATCGTCTTCTATTGGGATTTTGGTTGGTGCTTATAAAACTCAACCATGCCTCTACTGGTGGCGGTTCAATTTTTAGGTCATCAAGGTAGATTGCGTCTTGTGCGATTAAGTTCAAAAAATCCTCACTAACTTGTAACAGTTCGGAAAAAGTATTATTTTTGCGTGCAATTTTTAAAGCTGAAAATCCTACAAGGTCATGCTCATCCTTTGGGAAGTGTAAGGCTTTAAGAATTAATTCCCATGTTAGATGACCATCATTTTTATGAACATTTTGCCCTTCTTTATGGAGTGTGGTTACATTCAATTCGAGTTGCTTTTCAAAAAAAGATTCGATACTCAGGTTTTGATCTAATTCGTTGATATTAAGACCAGATGATTTAAACCTCGAATTATTTACTATTTTAATATACTTATTCTCAAGTTTCTGTACCTGAACAGCTAGCTTTTCGACTTTTCTTTCAACTTTAGCCTGTGAATTACCTAACTGATTGAGAACAAAATTTAACCGCCTATTTAATTTCATTAACAATAAAATCAACGAAATAATTGTGATTATAAAAATTGATAATATCAAAATTTTGATTAACAAATACGTCTCACCTTTTGGGTCCAAAAAACAATATAAAATGTAAGAGCACGAAATTAATATTATAATTACAATTATGCCTAAATCTGTAGGAATGTTAGTATTTGACCCACTATGTACAACAGAGCTCGATTAAATTTCTAAATATACTCAATTTTAATTATTTCAAAACTGCGTCGCCCTCCGGGCGTATTTACTTCCACGCTATCACCTTCTTCTTTTGCGATAAGCGCCTTTGCAAGAGGGGATCTGAGGTTTAGAAGGTTATTTTCTATATCTGCCTCATACTCACCTACAATTTGGTACACCTTACGTTCCTCAGTCTCCTCATCAATTAATTCGACCGTAGCTCCAAATTTTATAGGTCCTGCTAATTTTGAAACATTGATAACCTCAGCTAAAGAGATAATAGATTCTAATTCTTTAACCCGACCCTCGATGAAAGACTGTTTCTCTTTTGCAGCATGATATTCAGCATTTTCCGATAAATCACCGTGTTCCCTTGCCTCTGATATCGCTTTTATTATATTGGGTCTTTCTGTACTTTTTAACTGACGGAGCTCCTCATTAAGTTTATCAAAACCTGCTTTTGTCAGTGGGATTTTATCCATATTTATTATCCTAAAATAATTGTTAGAATTTAACTCCTAGTCTAAAAGTGAGTATCTTATCAACATATAACAAAATCCTAAATAAGATTTTGATAAAACTCAAGGGCGGCAATGTAAATTATACATTTTAAAAATTAAATTTAATCTTTTTTGATATTGTACTCGATTTCCTAGTTGATATATTGAAGGGATAAAAGGTCTTCACATGATTTAAGAGTTGTTGGGAAATTCTATGCGAGAATCTATTGAATACGATGTTGTAATCGTTGGTGCTGGTCCAGCTGGATTGTCTGCAGCTATTAGGTTAAAACAGCTTAACGCTGAAACCAGTGTGGTCGTGTTGGAAAAGGGTTCTGAGGTTGGGGCTCATATTCTATCAGGAGCAGTCCTTGACCCTGTAGGTTTAGATCGATTGATACCAAATTGGCGTCAGAAAGGTGCACCCATCCATACAGAAGTCTTGGAGGATAAGTTTGTTCTTTTGGGTCCAGCCGGTAGCATGAAACTTCCAAATTTTCCAATGCCCCCGCTTATGAAAAATCATGGTAATTATATTGTATCTATGTCAAATGTTTGTAGATGGCTTGAAAAAGAGGCAGAGGCTTTGGGAGTTGAAATCTTTCCAGGAATGGCTGTATCTGACTTAGTTTATGACTCAAATGATAGGCTTAAAGGTGTTGTGGCTGGCGAATTTGGCTTGACTAAAGATAGAACTCGAGGTCCAAATTATGAACCAGGTATGGAATTACTGGGAAAATACGTTTTTTTAGCAGAAGGGGTACGAGGTTCGCTATCAAAGAAAGTGATAAAAAAATATGAACTGTCCAAGGGCTTCGATCATCAGAAGTTTGGTTTAGGGATGAAAGAGGTGTGGGAAGTTCAACCTGAAAACCATAGAGAAGGTCGAGTTTTGCATACTATGGGATGGCCGCTAGGGAAGAATGCCGGTGGTGGATCATTCGTTTATCATGCCGATAATAACCAGATATTTTTAGGTTTTGTAGTTCATCTTAATTATAAAAACCCGCATCTTTATCCATATATGGAGTTTCAAAAATTTAAAAAACATCCATTGATAAGTAACTTATTAAAAGGTGGGAACAGAATAGCTTATGGAGCACGTGCGATATCAGAAGGAGGTTGGCAGTCTATACCTAAGGTAGTCTTTCCAGGAGGAGCCTTACTTGGTTGTTCCGCGGGCTTAGTTAACGTGCCAAGAATTAAAGGTAATCATAATGCAATGATTTCTGGTATCGAAGCAGCGGAGGCTGCAAACGACGCACTGGTTCATGGGCGATCACACGATGAGTTAGTTGATTATGAACATCGCTTAAGAACAGGAAGTATTGCTAAGGATTTAAAGCGTGTTAAGAATGTAAAACCGCTTTGGTCAAAATTTGGTATGTATGCGTCGCTTATCCTAGGTGGAGCAGATATGTGGATTGCAAATATAATGGGTTTTAATTTATTTGGAACGTTAAAACATGGTTTGTCCGATGCTAAATCCACAGGAAAAGCCGTGGATTATAAAAAGATTGATTATCCTAAGACCGATGGTTTAATAACTTTTGATCGTTCAACGAATGTGAGTTATTCTGGTACTAACCACCAAGAAGATCAACCTTGTCACTTGGACTTACAAGACGGAACTATTCCAGTGTCAATTAATGTACCTGAATACGAGGAACCGGCCCAAAGATATTGCCCAGCTGGTGTATACGAAGTTTTGAAAGATACTGCTGGAATACCAAAGTTTCAGATTAACTCACAAAATTGTGTGCACTGCAAAACTTGTGATATCAAAGATCCTAGTCAAAATATTACTTGGTTGACGCCAAATGGTGGTGATGGGCCAAATTATTCAAATATGTAGCTTGTCGCATGAGCAGCTATTAGAAAACATTAGGTGCTAAGGTGAATCGAAAATAAGGTTTAGGATTTAGAAGTGGCAGGGATTAAGTGTTTTGGTTTTTTTGTTAAAATGAAAGTCAACATAGTATATTTGATTGTAGCTCTTGCTTTTGACCTACTTGTATCTTTTGCCCCAGCTTATGCGTCATCGGGAAAGTACTTAGTTGCATCAGAAGCTGTAGGCAATAAAGACTTTGACCGAGCAGCAAAAAGTTATTTATCGATTTTAGAAATAAATAGTGCCGACAATGTAGTTCTTCAAGAAGCGCTGATCTTCTCCGTTCTCGCGGAGGACCTCGATTCTGCTTGGAGGCTTTCAAGTTTTATTGAGAAAAACGGCTTTCAGATTTCATCGTCTGGGTTAGTGGCCATTGCAAGAAGTTTGAAGGATGCAGACTTTGATAGGGTTCAAAGTCTGTTAGCCAAATATGAAAAATCACTACCAGAGTTTCTAATTTTATTCGTGAATGGGTGGACTGAGATAGCTAGGGGTAATTTTAATAGTGGAATAAGTATGTTTAAAAGTTTGGATGGAACCATGCGTTATTTGGCTTTATTCAATTGTGCAGTAGCGCACGCGATGAATGGAGACTTTGTTAATGCTGCGCTTTATTTAAAAGAAGTAGAGGAAAAAAATTTACAATTGAATGAACGACAATTACGAGCTCAAGCCCAAATTTATTCAAACAACGATGAAATTGATAAAGCAATTCTACTTTTACAGTCAAATAATTTAAATTTAAACAATAATTTATTTAGGTGGGAATTAAGTGAACTTAAAAACGGGAATAGAATAAAATTTGATGCTTTCGAAAGTGCTCCTGATGCACTAGCTAATATTTTTTATTTGATGGGCAGCAGCAGTTATGAAGAAAACAGCAATTCAATAGCGGCTATTTTTTATATCCAATTAGCTGAGTTTATGTCAGAAGAAAAAGATTATTACAACTTGCGTTTAGCTGAAACATTTGCCCGAATGCAAGCACACAAGTACTCAACAAATAAATACAAGAAAGTACCCAATAAAAGTATATTTTATCTTAAAGCACAATTGGGAATAGTTGATACTTTGGTGGAAAAGAACCAAAATGACCAAGGAGCAGCGGTGTTACAAACTTTGATAAAACAGGGTTTTAATGAGTTCGCATTGTTTGATTCGTTGGCAGATATTTTTAGGGCGAAGGAAGATTATGAGACGGCAATAAAGTATTATAACAAGGCACTTGGAAAGTTTGATGGTGAAATTATAGCTAATAAATGGGCGACATTTTTTGTACGGGGTATATCTCACGATCAATCTGGAAACTGGGAACAAGCAAAAGTTGACCTAAGTACGGCTTTAACACTTTATCCTAATCACCCTGAAGTACTCAATTATTTTGGCTACAGTTTGATTGAAAGAAATGAAAGTTTAGATAAAGCACTGGGTATGATCGAAGACGCTGTCGCACAGAAACCAGAGAGTGGTTATATTATTGACTCACTCGCTTGGGGTCTTTTTCGATTGGGACATTATAATGAAGCGATAGTTCCCATGGAAAAAGCGGTAGAGCTAGAACCTCATGATCCAATTGTTAACGATCATCTTGGTGATATCTTGTGGATGATCGGGCGAAAGCGCGAGGCTGGGTTTCAGTGGAACCGTGCTTTATTATTTGGCCCCACAGAAGAAAATAGGGAAAAAATTAAGAAAAAACTTAAATTGGGACTAACAGATTTATGATATGCTTCATTTGATCTCACAATGGATACTCTAGTTGGCGAACTATGAAAAATAAAAATCTACGTGTTTGGGCAAATGCTAAGGTAAATCTTGCTCTTCATATCGTTGGGGAACACCCGAGCGGTCTTCACTTTCTAGATAGTCTTGTTGCTTTTCCAGCATTTGGTGACGAGCTGATTTTTGAAAAAGCGAAGGGATTATCTCTTAGTATAACGGGGCCGTTTTCTAATGAGCTACTAGACGTTAATAAAGACTCGACAAATTTGGTTTTGAAGGCGGCACAATTACTAATGGAATCGAACAAAGGTGTGGCTATTGAGTTGATTAAAAACTTACCATTAGCTTCAGGAGTAGGTGGAGGTTCCTCTGATGCAGCTATGACTCTTCAAGCACTCTCTCAACTTTGGAAAAAACAACTTCCCTCTCTAGAGGATATGTTAAAATTAGGTTCTGATGTTCCAGTATGCCTTTCAAATAGTTTCAAGCGGATGCAAGGTGTCGGTGAGAGGATAACATTGTTACCGCAGCCCTCAGAAATGTGGATTGTTTTAGCAAACCCAGGTGTAAAAGTATCTACCGCAAAGATATTTGGTTTTTTAAAAAATAAAAACAATAAGCCATTAGAAAATTTAGACAATCTAATCGATCATGAAAGCTTCTTTGGCTATTTAAGCAGGCAAAGAAATGATTTGGAGGTTATTACGTGCTCACTGTTTCCAGAAGTGAAATTGCTGCTAGACGTTATAAGTGCTACTCCAAGATGTAGACTATACCGTATGTCAGGTTCGGGATCAACTTGCTTTGGCCTTTACACAGAGAAAGCTTTTGCCGACGGTGCTGTAGATGAAATTAACAAGAACTTTCCTAGTGCTTGGGCTGTTAGTGCAGCTTTATTTTCAGTTGACTCTGGCAACAACAAAATCAGTTAAATCTAAAAGCATTCTATTGAATTCTCCTTTCGGTAAAAGTGCTAATTGAGATTTCGCAATTTCTGCCCAGGCTAGTGCTTCTTGGCGTGTTTTTTCTAACGAACCATCTTTTCTAAGTAGTTTTTGTGCGGTTTCAAAATCACTTACATCTTGTTCCCCTTTTGCCAGCGTACGTTTCCAAAATTTGTGATTATCATTATTATCATTTTGCAAAGAAAAAATTATAGGCAATGTAATTTTTTTCTCTCTAAAATCATCACCAATATTTTTTCCTAAATCAGATTTGTTTCCCGCATAGTCGAGGAAATCATCTACCATTTGAAAACTGATTCCTAATGCTTGTCCATATAGTTGAAGAGCGTTGACCTGGTTTTCGTCAGCGTCAGATATTATGCCGCTAACTTCACACGCGGATGCAAATAATGTTGCAGTTTTACCCTTTATCACTTGCATATATTGCTTATGGGTAGTTTCTAAATTTTGTGAAAGTGACATTTGTAGGACTTCACTTTCTGAGATTTCAGCAGAGGCGTTTGAAAGTGAATCTAAGACTGCAATTGAACCTGTCTCAACCATAAGTTGAAATGCCCTTGAAAAAAGAAAGTCACCCACCAATACTGATGATTTGTTATCCCAGAGTATATTTGCAGTAGGTTTTCCTCTTCGTTGAAGACTTTCATCAATGACGTCGTCGTGTAGCAATGTAGCGCTGTGAATAAACTCTACGACAGTTGCTAAATGAATGTGGTATTCACCCTTATAGTCGCAGAGGGCTGCTGAGGCTAAAGTTAAAAGGGGTCTCAGCCTTTTCCCTCCGGCACTAATTAAATGGCCAGTTAGATCACGAATTAAGGGTGCATGTTCGGAGAACATGCGTTGGTCTATTAGTTTATCTACATTATGCATCTGATCCTCAAGTGCACTATATAAATCATTAAATGGATTTTTATTCAAAAAACTACCTTTCTAAACTCGACTGATTTATATTTGCCCTATATCATCAAAATATGGAAGTGATTTTGCGAAGTACAGATATTACTCAAATCCCCTACGTTAAAATGCTATTATCGTCAGAGGGTATTAACATATTTGTGTTTGATGAAAATATTTCATTACTTGAAGGTTCAATAAATATTTTTCCTATAAGAGTGATGGTATCAGTAAGTGATGCCTTAAAAGCCAGGAATATACTGGTTGAGAATGGAATATTGATGGCGTGAAAGAACAAAAAAGTATGGATAATAATAGCTTAGATGCATTTTTAGGAGGAAAAATATTTTTGTATCAGCCAATTAATGGATATAGGGCTAATACGGATTCTATACTCTTGGCAAGTGCCGTAGAGGCAAGAGCAGGTCAAAGTATTCTTGAGCTTGGGTGCGGTGTGGGAACCGTTGTGTTTTCACTACTGGCGAGAGTGCCAGAATTAAAGGTGGTAGGAGTAGAGCTTCAAAAGCGTTATGCGGAGTTAGCTAAAATAAATGCAGAATATAATAATTTTAAAGTTACAATATTGGAATGTGATCTTATCTCTATTCCGAGCGGTTTTAAAAATAAGAAGTATGATTTTGTAATTTTTAACCCTCCGTTTTACGACGCTGGCGGGTCAATGAAATTGGCTCGAGATGATAAAGATATTGCAAAGCGTGAGCAAAAAGTTTCTCTTGATGATTGGCTGGATGTTGCACTCAAACGATGCTCAATGAACGGACACATTGTTTTGATACACCAGGTGGAACGACTGGGACAGATATTGAAGCGGCTTGATGGTAATGTTGGGGATATAAAAATATTACCAATTTCTTCATTCAAGGGTAAAAATGCAAATAGGGTTATAGTCAAAGGAAAGAAGGGAAGCTTAGCTCCAATGCAATTATTACCACCGCTTTTTATGCATGAGATTTGTAATGAGCATAAATCGAGGGCGAGTTATACACATGAGGTTGAAAGTATTTTACGAGATGGCCAACCTATCAATTGGCAAGAACAAAATTAGTGACAAGTATTATATTTTGTTGTGTAATGAGAGGATTAATTTGCCTAATTACTCAGGAGCATACAATGAACTTAGAGAATTATTTGGAAGAATTGAGGCGTAAACATTTTCAACTAGACGAAAAGATAAACTTTGAACAAAAACAACCACAATTTGCAGAATTAGAGATTAAACTGTTTAAAAAGCAAAAGTTGTGTATTAAAGATAAAATAAAAAAAATAGCCATGAGAATTGTCTATAATTAAAAACGAGATAAGTCTATTTTTCTGCATTTCTTCCAAGGTTATATTTTCTGGGCTGCCTCGTAACAACATGAAAATTATACTAACGAATGTGGCAACTATTTCGATTTGGTGTGGTCACTTATTAGGTGCTTAATAAGTCGAATGGC
>ERZ651776.1985-NODE-1985-length-23391-cov-36.509565_pt1 | contig 23391 bp, 19 predicted proteins | sample MGYA00514761_ERZ651776 | MGnify/ENA metagenome assembly ERZ651776 | reverse complement strand
GGATTTTTTTAATATCATTAATTATTTCTTCACGACTTTCTTTTGATAATAGACCAATAATTGTCTTAGCTCCAACCCAGTAACATTTTATGTTATTAGGTTTTAAAGATTCTTTATTTTCTAAAATTCTTGATAAAAATTCTACATGCGAGTCTCCAAAAAATATAATGTCTACGTCGTTATGAATTTTTTCTTTAAATTCATTTAAGTTAAAAAAATTTAAACTTTTATCTTTATTTTCTAATTGCCAATCTGAATTTTTCTTAAGCCAAAAGTTAATTGATGTAAATCTTTTAGAATAAGAATGATATCTCCTTGGATGGTTTGAACCAAGCAATGTATAGCTTAAGTAGTCATAATATGAGTTTAGCTTACTAATATTAATTTTGATATTCTTTAAAAAATTACGAATAATATTTAGGTTAAATAGTATTAAAAAAAAAAGAAAAATTTTAATTTTTTTTGTTAGCATTTATTAATTTTTTTATAAATTCACTTTATCTTATTGTAAATATATTCATTTAAAAGATACCAAATTAAAAAACATTTAAAAAAAATTTTTATTTATGACTGCGATGAATTTTCTTTTACTTGGATCGCAGTTATTTTTAACTTCAAGTCTTTTGTAAATTAAATGAAAATTTATTAATTTTTCTTTTTTAAGTGCAGTAATAGTTTCAAATGTGGCTATTGAGCTATATGTTTTATCTTGGTTTTTAGGTTTATTTGTAAAAACATCATCGCATAGAATTAAGCCATTATTGGTTATTAACTTTAATGAATTTATTATATCAATGCAAACAGTTGGATAACCATGAGATCCATCAACCCAAATTAGATCATATTTTTCATTTGTATTAATAAGACTCAAGGAGTTTTGTTCTTTAAAAAAAATATTTTTTCTTTCTTTAATTATCTCATCTCTTTGTTTTATAAAATTAATATAATTTTTTTCTCTGTTGTATGAATTTTGAAACTCATAATCTTTACTCTCTAAGTCAATTGTTTTAATTTTTGAATTCTCAAATAATAACGATAACAAATAACTGTTTATTCCATCGTGAGTTCCAATTTCTAAAATGTTTAAGTATTCTTTTTTTTTAAATAAAGAAATTGAGGAAAATAATGTCTCATGTTCCGATGACATCGCTCTAATCAAAACTGGATTTTGTTTTTTTAATTGTTTCAACTTAAAAATACCTTTTTCTCTATCAAGGCCTAATTGATCAAATTTTAAATTTTGATCATTTTCATATGTTCTTAAGTTATATTTTTTTCTAAGACTATTAAATCTAATAGTGTTAATTATCTTTTCAGGAATAAGGTATGGCTTTGATATAGCTTTTATAAATTTTTTTATCATTATTTTCGTAATTTAATTTTAAATAAAAATTTTCCCCATAGATTTTTCAACAAAACATATGGGTAAAAACTTTTTTCAATCTTACATACGCCTTTAATATCTGTTGTCATCAAATTATAAATTAACGTAACTCTATCTGATAATCCATTTGACTTGTAACTATGGTATGTATCTTTACTTCTAGAAAAAAATAATCCTTTATTTTGTTTCCACTCTATGCTCTTAACCTTTTTTTTGTTTGAGTTATATAAGGAAGTTCCATAATTTTCTTTTGGAGCTAGATATATCACACCAGATAAAAGTTTATTATGAGAGTCGGTATGTACTGGATAAGCATAATCTTTACCTGTTTTAACAATATGAAATTCTGAATATTCATACAACTTTATTTTTTCTGGGGAATATTCTTTCAATATTTGAAATGCTGTAGAGTGATAATTGTCATGTAATCTCTGTACTGTTTCTTTATTAAGGCATGATGGCTCTATAGTGCCGTTTTTAAATATTTTATTATGGTAAACTTTTTTTTCTTTATCTTTAACTTCATTTAACTTTATCGAAGTTATTTCTTGAAAGTCTTGCTCTGTTAAAAAATTTTCGATAATTTTTATTTTATCAAGCATTTTGATTTCTTTTTCAAATCAATTTATCATGGAGATCAAAAGCAACCATTAGTTCATTCCATTCTCTTTTAGATAAGCCAGAATTATTTGGATTAACTTCCTCACCTTTAATAAGTTTTTGGATTATAATTTTTCCTTTTGCAGAAACTTCTGTGCCACCAACTCTATAATCCATAAATGCATCATAAGTAATTGGAACCCATTTCTTAACTGTATCCAACATAATATCCGCATAAACTCTTATTTCATATTGAGCATGACTGTCAGCTCTAAGTCTTAAAAAATTCATTAAGTTTAATAAATCAGTTTTCCAATACCACTGGGTATAAGTATTTAATGTTAAATTCATTCTTGCAAGTTCTCTGGCTAGTCCTTTTTTATTTTCATCAATAGTTGATCCATCAAATCTTTCATTCAACATTGTTTCATAATTATCATAAGTTCTCTCAGCATCATTTTTCAAAAGTTCTAAAACTTCTTTGGCTTGTTCACCCTCTAGAACATCTCCTCTACCCTGTCTATTGCTTGTAGATTGAGCAGCCAAATTATCTTGTGATGGTAGATAAAATTCTTTATCAAGTATTGAATATCTTGCAGAGTATTCATTAACATTTGCTGTTCTATGTCTGATCCATTGTCTTGCAATGAATATAGGAAGTTTAATGTGGTATTTGATTTCACACATTTCAAATGGCGTGCTATGCCAATGCCTCATTAAATATTTTATCAAACCTTTATCAGTTGATACTTGCTTAGTTCCTTTACCGTAAGAAACTCTAGCGGATTGGACTATAGATGTGTCATCACCCATATAATCAACTACTCTTACAAAACCATGGTCTAAAGCTGGAATTGCTTCGTATAAAATCTTTTCAAGTTCTGGAGCAGTAACCCTTTTTGTTGGATTGCTCTGACTTTGTTGATTTTTTATTTCGTCTGCCTGTTCTTTAGTTAATTTCATGATTGTTATTGAATCTGTTGTAATTCCTTTTATATTAATAATGTTGGTTTTCCAACTACGACGATAAACGAATTTCGTAATAACCATTGCGGACGTGGGGGCAGTACCCACCACCTCCACCATTACAACTTATGGGGGTGAACTAGATTCGACGGGTGACTAAAGGCTATTCTTTTGTTCGGGATTGTTCCACCGTGACGGGCTAATTTATAATTGCTAACGAAAGTTACGCACTTGCTGCCTAATTAACTTTGTTAATTAAGTAGACGGGGTCTGGGGCACCTGGCAACAGAACGCCCCTTAAAAAAATTTTATTTTTTAAGTTCTGCCTGAGCAGCAGCTAATCTTGCGACTGGAACTCTGTACGGCGAACAAGAAACATAATCCAATCCAGCCTTAGAGCAAAATTCAATACTTTTAGGGTCTCCACCGTGCTCACCACAAATTCCAAGTTTCAATTTTTTATTTTGACTTTTTCCTTTTGCAACAGCAATTTCCACTAAATCTGCAACACCATCATCTATTGAAACAAATGGATCAATTGAAAAAATTTTGTTATCTAAATAATCATTTAAAAATTTTCCACTATCATCTCTGCTGATACCAAAAGTTGTTTGTGTTAAATCATTAGTTCCAAAACTAAAAAATTCAGCGTGTTTTGCTATTTCTTTTGCTTTAATTGCTGCTCTTGGAAGCTCAATCATGGTTCCAACCATAAATTCAATCTTTAATTTATATTGTTTTTGAACTTCACTTGCTATTCTAATTACTAACTCTTTCATTATTTTTATTTCTGCTTCAGTAGAAACAAGTGGGATCATAATTTCTGGAAATGCAGATTTTATTTTTTTCTTTTTAAGCTCAACTAATGCTTCAAATATAGCTCTACACTGCATTTCATAAATTTCAGGAAAAGATATTCCAAGTCTACAACCTCTGTGACCTAGCATTGGGTTTTGTTCGTGTAGTTCTTCTATTCTTGATTCTACTTCTTTAACTGGAAGGCTCACTACCTTTGCAACTTCATTAATTTCTTTATCTGTGCGCGGTAAAAATTCATGTAATGGAGGATCTAACAATCTAACTGTAACTGGCAAGCCACTCATTATCTTAAAAATTTCTACAAAATCTTTTTTTTGATGAGGTAAAAGTTTTTCAAGAGCTGTGGCTCTATCTTCTTTAGTTTTGGATAAGATCATTTCTCTAACTGATAAAATTCTTTCTTCGTCAAAAAACATGTGTTCTGTTCGACAAAGACCAATACCTTCAGCACCAAAACTTTTAGCTGTTTTTGTATCTTTGGGTGTTTCAGAATTAGTTCTTATATTTAATTTTCTAAAACCATCAGCCCAAGACATTAGCTTTGAAAAATCTCCTGAAATTTCAGGTTTAACAGTTGCTACACTTCCAGAAATAACTCTGCCAGTAGACCCATCAATAGTTATAATTTCACCTTCTTTAATTTCCATTGAGGAAGTTTTAAATGTTTTATTTTCATAATTAATATCAATTTCACTTGAACCAGAAACACATGGTCTACCCATTCCCCTTGCAACTACTGCTGCATGGCTTGTCATACCACCTCTTGCAGTTAAAATTCCTTTAGCAGCATGCATTCCTTGAATATCTTCTGGTGACGTCTCCACTCTAACTAAAATTGTATCTTGCATCATTCCAGTCAGTCTTTCTGCTTCTTCCGACGTAAATACCACCTTTCCACTTGCTGCACCTGGAGATGCAGGAAGTCCATTTGCAATAACATTTATTGAACTTTTTTCATCTAAAGTAGGATGAAGCAAAGTATCTAAAGAATTAGGATCAATTCTTAACACTGCTTCTTTTTTTGAAATCAATTTTTCTTTAACCATATCAACAGCAATTTTTACTGCTGATTTAGCTGTTCTTTTTCCTGATCTTGTTTGAAGCATCCATAGCTTTTTATTTTCAACAGTAAACTCAACATCTTGCATATCCTTATAATGCTTTTCCAATTTTTTTAATATTTTATGAAGTTGTCTATAAACATTGGGCATAACTTCTTCCATTGAGGCATCTTTTGCTTTTGCTTGTTGTCTTGCTTTTTTTGTAATGTATTGAGGAGTTCTTGTCCCAGCTACAACATCTTCTCCCTGTGCATTAATTAAATATTCTCCATATATGTCGTTTGAGCCATCTGATGGATTTCTAGTAAATACTACACCAGTTGCGCAGTCTTCACCCATGTTACCAAATACCATTGACTGAACATTAACTGCTGTTCCCCATTCTGCTGGAATTTGGTTTAATTTTCTATAAATTTTTGCTCTATTGCTCTCCCACGATAAAAATACCGCACTAATTGCTCCCAACAACTGATCAAAAACATTTTGAGGAAAACTTTTTTTAGTTTTTTCTTTAACAGTTCTTTTGAAATCTACTATTAATCCATCCCAATCACTTTCATCTAGGTCAGTATCTAAAAGAACTCCTTTGGTAAGTTTGTAATTTTCAATTAATTCTTCAAAATGATAACTCTCAACTCCCATTACCACATTACCATACATTTGAATAAATCTTCTATAGCTATCTTTGGCAAATCTTCCATTAGAAGTTTTTAAAGCCAGTGCTTTAACAGTTTTGTCATTTAAACCAAGGTTTAAAATTGTATCCATCATTCCTGGCATTGATACTCTAGCTCCTGATCGAACAGAAAGGAGTAATGGATTTTTTAAATCTCCAAATTTTTTTTTAACATCCTTTTCAACAATTTTTAACTCTGTTTTAATTTGATTGACTAAATTTTTATTTAATTTTTTTTTATCTTTGTAAAAAAGTTCGCATACTTTAGTTGAAATTGTAAAACCTGGTGGAACTGGAAGACCCATTCTTCCCATTTCAGAGAGATTAGCACCCTTTCCTCCTAGAAAATTTTTAGGGTTTTTTATCTTTTTGCTGTCTTTAGATTTAAAATTTAAAATAAGTTTTTTCATTAATGGGAATCAATTAGAGAAAAATTAACATAATTATCAAACGTTTTACACAACATTTGAATTAGTTCCAGCCTGTTTTTTTTTATTGTTTGATCATCTTCATTTACTATTACATTATCAAAAAAATCAAAAATTACTTTTTTAGCTTCAGCTAGATTGGCTAGTGATTGTTCAAAATTTTCATCTTTATTTATACTTAAAAAATACTTTCTTAACTCATTAATCTTTTTAAATAAATTTTTTTCAAGCTCAGTTTTAAAAATACCAGGGTCAGTTGTATTCGATAGTTCCACGCTAAGCTTGTCTAGCTCACTATCCAATATATTTGAAGCTCTTTTGTAACTAGATATAAGGTCAATTCCGTTTTGTTTATTAATTATCTTATTTAAACTTTTTGCTTTACCAAAAATAATTACCAATTTATCAAGACTATTATAGTTTGTTGAAGCCTGAATAATATCGTGTCGAATTTTCTCTTCTTTCATGTAAAATTTTAATCTATCCATTAAAAAATCAGATAATTCTTTTTGTAGAAATTCATTGCCAAATTTAAATCCTTGATCCATATATAAACTTGATGAATAGCTGATTAAGTCTCTTATTTTAAAATCTTTTTTGTTTTCAATTATTATTTTTATTATTCCTAAAGCCAGTCTTCTTAGGGCAAATGGATCTTTTGAGCTGGTTGGTTTCTGATTGATCCCAAAAAATCCTACTAGCGTGTCTATTTTATCTGCTAAGGATAGTGCAATGCTGTAAGGTTTTTTTGGTACTTTGGAGTTTAAACCAATTGGTAAATATTGCTCGCTTATAGCAAGAGATATCTCTTTTTCAAAACCTTGTTCATTGGCAAAATAACCACCCATAATTCCTTGTAGTTCTGGAAATTCTCCTACAAGTTCAGACACTAAATCTACTTTACAAATTGATGCAGATAATTCGACTTTTTCTTTGCTAATTAATAACTCATCTGAAAGCATTCCTCCAAGCTTTCGCATTCTTTGAACTTTATCAAAATATGTTCCTAATCCTTTAAAATAATTCATTGATTTTAATTTTGAGACTCTTTTTACTAAATTTTGAGATTTATCTTTTTCCCAGAAAAATTCAGCATCACTTAATCTTGCCTCTACAACTCTTTCATTTCCTAATTTTATAAAACCTTTTTTATCTTGTTTGTTTGTAATAACTAAAAACTCATTAGTAATATTTCCCTTTTGATCAAAAGTTGGAAAATATTTTTGATGATATTGCATTGTAATAATTAAAATTTCTTTTGGAATATTAAGAAATTTTCTATCAAACTCACAAACTATTACATTTGGTTGATCTGTTAAATCAACAACTTCATCAAGCAGCTTGGAGTTATTTTCAATTTTTATATTTTTTTTATTTGAAATTTCGTTGAACTTTTTTTCAATTAAATTTTTTCGTTGTTTGTGATCAATAACAATATTTACTTTTTTAAAAAAATTAACATATTCTTTAAAGTCTACAAATGTTTTCTTATTATCTTCAAATTCTTTATCTACAAAAGTTGTGTCTGAAGATACAAGGTGATGAAAACTAAAAGTTAATTTTTTTCTATCAAATATAGCTAATATTGATTTTAATGGTCTGCCCCAATTTAAATCAAATTCACCCCATCTCATTGATTTTTTCCATTGAATTTTTTGTAATATTAAAGGTATAGATTCTTCCAATAATTCATGAGTATTAAGCTTTGTTGGTTTTGTTTTAAAAAAATAAAACTCTCCTTTATCTATTTTCTTTTTAAACAGATCTTTTTTAGAGATATCATTTGATCTGATAAATCCTTCTAGTGCAATTTCGGGTGCATTTATGTTGGGTCCTTTAATTTCTTCAGATTTCAAAACTACTTGTTTTGGAAGACCTTCAAAAACAAGTATCATTCTATTTGGTGTTGAATATGATGAGCTTTTTTTGAAAGAAACAAATTTCTCATTAAATAATTTATTGAAACTATCTAACAAATCTTCGCGTAAATTTTTTTGAAGAGACGAAGGTATTTCCTCGCTAAATAATTCTAGAAAAAATTCAGACATTTAATTTTGACTATTTAACCAAATTCCTGCAGCAGCTTTTGTGATATCTCGAATTCTACCTATATATCCAGCTCTTTGAGCTACACTTATTGCTCCACGAGCATCTAAAATATTAAATACATGGCTTGCTTTTAAGCATTGATCATAAGCAGGTAATGAAAGTTTTTTTTCTGTAAGAGATTTTGCTTCCATTTCATGCATATCGAACATTTTTAATAAATTATCTACATTTGCATGTTCAAAATTGTATGCTGAGAATTCTTTTTCTGCTTGATGAAAAATATCTTGATATTTCACCTCTTCATCATTCCATAATAAATCATACACATTTTTTTGCTGCTGTGTAAACATGCATATTCTTTCTAAACCATATGTAATTTCTACTGAAACAGGTTTGCATTCATATCCTGCCATTTGCTGAAAATACGTAAATTGTGTTATTTCCATACCATCACACCACACTTCCCAACCTAAACCAGCCGCACCTAATGTTGGACTTTCCCAGTCATCTTCTACAAATCTAATATCGTGTTCATTATGATCAATGCCAATTACTGACAAACTATTAAGGTATAACTTTTTTATATTATCTGGTGAAGGTTTTATCAAAACTTGAAACTGATAATAATGCTGAAGTCTATTTGGATTGTCACCATATCTCCCATCCGTTGGCCTTCTTGATGGTTGAACATAAGCAGCTTTCCATGGCTTTGGACCAAGTGATCGAAGTGTGGTAGCTGGATGAAATGTACCAGCACCGACCTCCATATCATATGGTTGTAAAATAACACATCCTTTTTTACTCCAGAACTTTTGAAGATTTAAAATTGTTTCTTGAAATGATTGGATTTTTTTTATTGGTTTTTTTATTTTAGAAACCATATCTTTGCCAGATTGACCTTTCATCTAAGATGTTAGCTAATTGATCCACTTGATTGCTCGAAGATGAAATTTTTTGACTTAACCAACCCTTAGATTTTTCAAATTTTTTAATTACTACATCATCACCGAATTTTTCTTTTAAAATTTCATGTGCATTTCCAATTCCATCTATTAATCCTAAATCTTTTGCTTTACTACCTGACCAAAATTCTCCTGAGAACAATTCTATTTCAGATTTGTTTAGCTTGGATCCTCTACTTTCTTCAACTACATCTATAAAATCTTTATGTAAATCTAATTGTATTCTTTTTAATCTTTCAATATCCTCGTTCTTTTCATCAAGAAAAGGGTCTAATGTACTTTTATTTTTTCCAGCAGTATGAACTCTTCTTTCAACACCAATCTTTTTAATTAATTCTGTAAAACCAAATGAGGAATAAATTACACCAATAGATCCTATTATTGAACTTGAGTTGGCATAGATTTCATCACCAGCACAAGAAATAAGATACCCACCAGATGCTGCTACATCTTCAGCAAATACAATTACTTTTTTTTTATTCTTTTTTGCTTCTTGTCTAATAAAACTATAAATTAAATGAGACTGCACGGGTGATCCACCAGGAGAATTTATTGTAATAGCAACGCAAGCAGCCTTTTTAAGAGAAAAAGCCTTTTTTATAAGCTCTTCTTGTCCTGCAAAATCAATACCTTGTTTGAATTTTCCAGCATTTCCTATAACTCCACTTAATTTTAAATGGGCTACAATCTTTTTCTTTTTAAAAAAAGAGAACATTATTATTCCTTATAGAATTATTAATTGAATATATAGAGTACTTATAATTGAAGAATTAGGTGCGTCAATTGATAAGTAATATATAAAACTTAATTATACTAATTTAATTAAATAATGGGAACAGTAGTACAGCTTAAAAATCAGATAAATGACTCTTATTTTCAACTTAAAGATTCTGTTGAGGATAAACTTATCTTAACTGAAGAAAAAATTAAATCAAAATTAGCTAGTGAAGTTGAGTTGGTTCAAAAAATGACCAATTATCATATTGAAACTGGAGGAAAAAGACTGCGAGCTTTACTTACCTTGGGATCAGCAAAATTATGTGGATATTCTAAAGGTTCTAGAGATGTGAATTTGGCGGCTTGTGTGGAATTAATTCATAGCGCAACTTTAATGCATGATGATGTAATTGATGAAGGTGTCATAAGAAGAGGAAAAGAAACTTTAAATAAAGTATGGAATAACCATTCATCTGTTTTAATTGGTGATTATTTGTTAAGCAGATGCTTTGAAATGATGGTGGAAGATGGCAACCTAGAAGTTTTAAAATTATTATCATCAACCTCAGCAAAAATAGCTCAAGGAGAAGTTTTACAACTTCAGCATAAAGGTGAGGTAGATATGCTTGAAGAAACCTATCTTAAAATTATTTCAGCAAAAACTGCTGAACTGTTTGCAGCTGCAACAAAAGTAGGTGCAATTTTGTCAGACTCGGATACCAAAGAAAAAGATGCACTTGAATTTTATGGAAGAAACCTTGGTCTTACATTTCAAATTGCAGATGATACGCTTGATTATAATTCTGATCTAAAATTATTTGGAAAAAAAATAGGTCAAGATTTTTTTGAAGGGAAAATTACCCTACCTATAATTTTACTTTTTCAAAAATTAGTATTAAATGAAAAAAAACTATTAATTGAAATATTTCAAAAAGAGTTAAGAGATAAAGATGACTTAAATAAAATAATTTCTTTAATAAAAAAATATAATATTATTAAAGAGTGTTATCAAAAAGCTCAACATTACATAAATCTAGCCTCAAACTCTTTAACTGTATTTAACGACTCAAAAGAAAAAGAGATTCTTAAAAGTCTGACATCATTTAGTTTAACTAGAAATTTTTAAGGACTTAATAAAGATTTTATCCACTGGCCGTTTCTATCTTTAACATATTTCAATCTTTCATGTATTCTGCCATCTCCATCTAGCCAAAATTCAATACTTTGTGGAGATAAAATCCACCCAGACCAATGACTTGGTCTTGGCACATTATTTTCATCATTATATTTATCTTTATATTCTTTTATGGAATCAATTAATTGATCCCTACTAGTTAATTCTTTACTTTGCTTAGAAGCCCAGGCTCCAATTCTACTCTCATAACTTCTCGAATTATAATATTTGTCAGCAACATCATCAGCTACCTGTGTAACTACGCCGTTAATTCTTATTTGTCTTAAAAGACTTTTCCAATGAAAACACATTGCAGCTTTAGGATTTTCTTTTAATTCGTTTCCTTTTTGACTATTCAAATTTGTGTAAAATATAAATCCATTCTGACTGAAGTCTTTCAATAAAACCATTCTCACTGATGGAAAGTTATTATTAGATGTTGCTAGTGATACTGCATTAGGATCATTAGGTTCTGATTTTTTTGCATCATCCATCCACAGCTTAAATAGCTCTATTGGATCATCTAGATCTAAAAAACAGCTATTAAGGCCAAGTGGGTTTTTTTGATTCATAATTTAAACAAAATAATCTATATAATATAGATAATGTCATTTAATACTTTTGGAAAGCTATTTCGTTTCTCTACTTGGGGTGAGTCTCATGGGCCTGCAATAGGATGTGTGGTTGATGGTTGCCCTCCTAATATAAGCCTCAAAGAACAAGATATACAAATTGAATTAGATAAAAGAAAACCAGGACAATCTAAATTTACAACTCAAAGAAAAGAGGACGATAAGGTTCAAATATTATCAGGTATATTTGAAGGAAAAACTACTGGAACACCTATTTCATTAATTATTTATAATAAAGACATGAGATCAAAAGATTATGGCAATATCAAAAATAAATTTAGACCGGGACATGCTGATTATACATACTTTAAAAAATATGGGATAAGAGATTATAGAGGTGGCGGAAGATCTTCAGCAAGGGAAACTGCTGCAAGAGTTGCTGCTGGTGCAATAGCTAAATTAGTTTTGCAAAAAAAATTAGGTAAAAAATTTAAAGTTATTGGTGCCGTTACTCAATTAGGAATTTTGGGATGTGATACAAATCAGTGGAATGATAATACAATTTCTAGAAATCCATTTTTTTGCCCCGACAAGTCTATGTTAAAACTTTGGGAGAAATATTTATTAGGTGTAAGAAAATCTGGATCTTCATGTGGAGCCATAATTGAAGTAAGAGCTAGAGGAATTCCCGCAGGTCTTGGTGCTCCTATTTATTCAAAATTAGACTCTGATATTGCCTCAGGTCTAATGAGTATAAATGCTGTTAAAGGAGTAAATATTGGAGCTGGAATGAATTCAGCTCAATTAAGTGGTGAACAAAATTCAGATGAAATTTCTCAAAAAGGAAAAAAATTAAATTTTAACTCTAATAATGCTGGTGGAATTTTAGGTGGTATATCTAGTGGTCAAGAAATTATTGCTTCTTTTGCAGTAAAACCTACATCCTCAATTTTAACAACTAGAAAAACAATTAATAAATTTGGAAAAAATACCACTATATCTGTTAAGGGTAGACATGATCCTTGCGTTGGCATTAGGGCAGTTCCTGTTGGTGAGGCTATGATAAATTGTGTTTTATTAGATCATTATCTAATGAATAAAGCTCAATGTAGTTAAATCTTGTATTAATTTTTTACTACTTTTATTGCTTCTTTTGTAAACAAAATATCTAAGATTTTTTTTGAAATTTGAGAAGCATTTAATCCAGCCAGCTCATACATTTTATTTGGACTGTCTTGTTCAATAAAAATATCAGGTAACATCATTGATCTAAATTTTAGGCCTTTGTCAAATATACCTTTTTCAGCAAGTAAGTTTTTTACATGAGAACCAAAACCACCAATTGATCCTTCTTCTATAGTAATCATTACATCGTGCTCTCTAGCACATTTTAAGATAAGTTCTTGATCCAAAGGTTTGGCAAACCTTGCATCAACAATTGTAGTGGATACACCTTTATTCTTTAATTCTTCAGCTGCTAATTTGCATTCTTCTAGCCTTGCTCCTAAGCTTAAAATACAAGCTTGTTTTCCTTCTTGAACAATTCTTCCTTTTCCTATTTCAATTTTTTCGTCTATTGAAGGAAGTTCAAGTCCAACTCCTGTACCTCTTGGATATCTAATTGCGCTAGGTTTATCGTTTATATCAACTGAAGTATTTATCATTTTTACTAACTCAGCCTCATCACTTGCGGCCATAACAATAAAGTTAGGTAAAGTTGATAAATAAGTAATGTCAAATGAGCCAGCATGTGTTGATCCGTCTGCTCCAACTAAGCCCGCTCTATCTATTGCGAATCTAACTGGCAAACTTTGAATAGCTACATCATGAACAACCTGATCATAAGCTCTTTGTAAAAAAGTTGAATAAATTGCTGCATAAGGCTTATATCCCTCTGTAGCCAAACCTGCTGAAAAAGTTACTGCATGCTGTTCGGCTATACCAACATCAAACATTCTTTTAGGAAATTCTTTTCCAAAAATATCCATTCCTGTTCCTCCCGGCATTGCAGCTGTTATTCCAACTATTTTACTATCTTTTTGGGCATGTTTAACCAGAGTGTTAGCAAACACTTTTGTATAGGCTGGAAGATTGTTGCCACTTTTAATCTGTTCACCAGTCTCAACATTAAACTTTGAGACACCATGATAATGGTCTGTAGCTTTTTCTGCGTATGAATAGCCTTTTCCTTTTTGTGTTTTAATATGGATCATAATTGGACCTTCATGTTTTGAGTCTCTTGCATTTCTTAAAATTGGTACGAGATTTGTTAAATCATGACCATCAATTGGACCTGCATAATAAAAACCTAATGAACTAAATAAAGTACCACCAGTAACTGTAGAACGTAAAAAATCTTCCGCTTTACCTGCTTTGGCACTAAATCTTTTTGAAAACGCTGAAGTAATTAACTTAAGCGTTTCTCTAAGACTAAAATATATTTTTCCAGTAAATAATTTTGCCAAATAAGTTCTCATAGCACCTACTGGTTTTGCAATAGACATGTCATTATCATTTAAAATAACAATCATTTTGGTTTTAGATGCACCAGCATTATTCATTGCTTCATAAGCCATGCCTGCACTTATTGCACCATCACCAATTACAGCTATTACATTAGACGATTTATTAGCTAGCTTATTAGCTTCGGCAATACCAAGTGCTGAAGATATAGATGTTGAGCTATGAGCTGCTCCAAAAGGATCATATTCACTTTCTGATCTTTTTGTAAATCCTGACAATCCATTTCCTTGTCTTAAAGTTCTTATCTTATTTTTTCTTCCTGTTAAAATTTTATGAGGGTAAGATTGATGACCAACATCCCAAATTAATTTATCATTTGGAGTATCAAAAACATAATGAAGAGCAACGGTCAACTCAACAACACCTAAGCCTGCTCCTAGATGTCCTCCTGTCTCTGATACCGCACTAATCATTTCTTTTCTAACTTCATTGGAAACTTTTTCTAAATCATTTTCTGAAAGTTTTCTTAAGTCAGATGGAAAATTAATATTATTTAAAAATTTATATTCTTGTGTCATTTATTCCTATTTAAAATATATTCTAACGTTTCTCTAATATTCTTTGAATTTGATCCATATTTTTTTAGACTTTTATTAATATCAAAAATAATCTTATCACAATATTTAACTGCATTCTCGTACCCAAGTAAACTTATAAGCGTTGCTTTACCTTTTTTTTGATCTTTTCTTGTTTTTTTTCCAGCTACTTTGGAATCACCTTTAAAATCAATTAAATCATCAGCTATTTGAAACAATAAACCAATATTAGAACCTATGTTTTCAAAAAATTTCACTTGTTGACTATTCATTTTTTTTATAATTGCTGGAGCAGCACAACAAAAACTGAATAGCTTGCCAGTTTTTTTTATCTCCATTTCAATAATCTTTATTTTAGATACTTGTTTTTTTTCATAACTAAGATCAAGATATTGGCCGCCAGCAACACCCAAATGACCAGAGCACTCTGATAATTTTTTAATTAAATTAACCTTAATTTTTTCACTTATTTTTAAATTAGGGCTTGCCAAAATTTCACAAGCAATTGTTTGTAAAGAATTTCCAGCTAGTATTGCCGTAGACTCCCCAAATTTAATGTGTGTAGATGGTTTTCCTCTTCTAATTTTATCATCATCCATACATGGTAGATCATCGTGTATAAGGGTATAAGCATGAATACATTCTACAGCCGAACCAATAGTAATTAATGTTTTATAATCAATTGATAATAAAGAGCCAATATCAATTAAAATTTTAGATCTAATTTTTTTTCCACCAGGAAACAAACCATATTTCATGGCCGGGATTAATTTTGAGTTATTTTGCTTATTAAGAAAATCTTTTAAAAAAAAATTTGTGTCCTTTGCAATCCTATCAAGTCTAGTTTTCATTTCTTTTTAATAATTTCTTTAACTTTTTTATTGGTCTCTTCATTTATAGATCTAAAATTTTTGTGAAATTTTTTTTCAATAATATTATTTAACTTCAATAATTGCTGGTAACTTTCAACAGAACTATTTAAATCATTTTCATTTTCTAATGACTCAATGATTTGATTTGCTTGATCTGTTAATTCTTCAAGGGAGCTTGTATTATTATCAGGTGGTAAATTTTTATCTTTCATATAATAATAATTATTAATACATGAAATCTATTCAATCAAATATCAAAAAAGCAAAAAAATATTTAGATAAAAATGACTGTATAGCTGTACCTACCGAAACTGTCTATGGGTTAGCAGGAAACGCTTATTCTAATATTGCTGTAAAAAAAATATTTAAGCTAAAAAAAAGGCCAGTGAATAACCCATTAATTGTCCATTATTATGATATTAATAAACTCAAACAAGATTGTCATATTAATGATAATTTCATTAAACTTTTTAATAAGTTTTCACCTGGACCTATAACATTTATTCTTAAATTAAAAAAAGATTCTAAAATTTCTAATTTTGTAACTAATAAACAAAAAACGCTTGCTGTTCGATTTCCTAAACATCTTTTATTTAGAAAATTACTTAAGAATTTAAATTATCCATTAGCAGCACCAAGCGCAAATATATCTACTAAATTAAGTTCTGTTCAAGCGTCAGACGTTATTGAAGAATTTGGATCAAAAATTAAATATATCTTAAATGGTGGTAAGTGCCAAATTGGTGTTGAATCAACAATTATTAATCTAACAACCAAGCCAACTATATTAAGATTTGGAGGACTAGATATTTTAAAAATAGAAAAAATATTAAAAAAGAAAGTTGTAATTGACACTAGCTCAAAAAAGAAAATTGCACCTGGTCAATTTCCTTTGCATTATTCACCAGGTATTCCGTTAAGAACAAATGTTAAAGATCCTAAAAACAATGAAGCTTTTTTATTAATTAAGAAAAGAAAAATTACATTTAAAAATTATTATTATTTAAGTAAAAAAAATGATCTAAAACAAGCTGCAAAAAATTTATACTCTTTATTAAGAAGCATTAAAAAAGATGGGTATAAGATGATTGCAGTAGAAAAAATTCCAAATATTGGAATTGGTAAAACATTAAACGATAGACTAAATAGAGCTTCTAAATTTTAAATGCAAAATTCAATTGAAGTAATTAATCTATCTAAGTCATATAAATCCAAACAAGCTGTAAACAATATAAATTTTAAGATAAATGAAAATGAAATAGTTGGCTTACTAGGTCCAAATGGTTGTGGGAAAACAACTACAATCGGAATGATTCTTGGCTTACTAAAACCAACTAGTGGACAAGTCTTAATTAATGGAATTGATATTGAAAAAAATAAAATTTCTCTTCTTCATAAAATGAATTTTATATCTCCATATATTGAGCTACCAAAAAAACTTACTGTAAAACAAAATTTAACTGTCTATGGAAAATTATATAATATTAATAATTTAAATGATCGAATTGATTATCTATCAAATAAACTAAGATTAAATAATCTTTTAGATAAAATTACAGGAGAACTTTCCTCGGGACAAAAGAATAGAGCTAGCTTGGCTAAAGCATTAATAAATGAGCCTACTGTACTTTTGCTTGATGAACCTACCGCATCTTTGGATCCTGAAACTGGAGACTTTATAAGAACATTTTTAGAAAATTATAAAAAAGAAAAAAAAATAGCAGTACTACTGGCTTCACACAATATGGATGAAGTTAAAAGACTGTGTGGCTCTGTGCTTATGATGAATGATGGTAATATTATTGATAGAGGTACTCCAGACGATTTAATTAAAAAACATGGAAGAAAAAACTTAGAAGAAGTATTTCTAGAACTAGTGAGGACTAAAAATGAGTTTAACTAGAATTTATGGTCTTTTTTTAAGACACTTTTATTTAATAAGTAGATCTTTTCCAAGAATATTAGATTTAATATATTGGCCATCTATCCAAATAACCTTATGGGGTTTTATCTCAAATTTTTTTGCAGCTAATAGTAATTATTATGGTGGTGCTGTTGGAGTAATTCTATCTTGTGCCATTCTTTATGACTTTTTATTTAGAACAAGTATTGGTTTTAATATGTTATTTTTAGAGGAAATATGGAGTAGAAATTTTACTAATCTTTTTATTGCACCGATGAAAATTAGTGAAATTATTGTGTCGCTAGTTTTTACAGCTTTAATTAGAGCCTTGATAGGTCTTGTGCCAGCAATATTGCTAACTTCTCCACTATTTGGAATATCTTTATTAGATTTAGGTTTACCATTAGCATTTCTTTTTTTGAGTCTATATATTTTTGGAATTACACTTGGTATTTTTGTTGCCTCAGGACTATTGAGATTTGGACCATCTTTTGAAAATATTGCTTGGTCTACAATGTTTCTATTGGCACCTTTTGGCTGCATTTATTATCCAGTTGAAACTTTGCCAGAAATTTTTCAATCAATAGCTTATTTGCTTCCACTAGTTTACATTTTTGAAGAAACAAGAAATATACTGGTCAATCAATTAGTAAATTATGAAAATATTATTCAAGCACTTTATCTAAACGCTATATATCTATTTATAGCAATATCTGTATTTTATTATTCTTTTGATAAAGCCAGGGATAAAGGAACTTTAATCAATATTGGTGAATAAATTGGCGCGCCTGCTAGGAGTCGAACCCAGAACCTCCTGATCCGAAGTCAGGCGCTCTATCCAGTTGAGCTACAAGCGCATATAGTATTAATATTACATTTTATGAAAAAAAACATTAATTTTATTGTAGAAGAAAGTGAAAACAATCTGAGAGTTGACGTTTTAATCAACAAACGAGAGGAATTAATTAGCAGAACTAGAATTAAAAACTTAATTCTAAAAGAAAAACTTAAATTAAATAATGAGATTATAAAAAGTCCTTCAAAAAAAGTTTTAACAGGTGATGAATTAAGTCTTAATATCCCAGAACCTGAAGAGGCTTCCTTAAAACCTTATAATTTTAAATTAGAAATAATTCATGAAGATGAAGATTTGTTGATAATCAATAAGCCAGCTGGAATAATTATGCATCCTGGTGCTGGAAATTATGATAAAACAATTGTGAATGCACTAATGCATTATGATAAAGATTCACTCTCAACTATTGGTGATGAACTTAGACCGGGCATAGTTCATAGAATAGATAAAAACACATCTGGATTAGTGGTTATTGCAAAAAATAATGAAACTCATGAACACTTATCAAAACAATTCAGTGATCATACTATCACAAGAGTTTATCAACTTTTAATTTGGGGTAAATTAAGACCTTCTTCTGGAAGAATTGAAACTTATATTACTCGTAGTTCAAAAAATAGACAATTAATGGAAGTTAGCCAATCCAAAGGTAAGCAAGCTATAACAAATTATAAAACTATAGAAACATTCGAAAATGATAAAACACCAACTTTAAGCTTGGTAGAATGTAAATTAGAAACTGGTAGAACTCATCAAATACGTGTTCACATGACTCATATGGGAAACAGTATAGTTGGAGATGATAAGTATAAAAAAAAATATAAGAAATTAAAAAATATTGACATGGGATTAGAAAGTTTAATCTCCAAACTAAATAGACAATTTTTGCATGCTAAAACTTTAGGGTTTATTCATCCTAAAACTGATGAAGAAATGGTTTTTTCCTCAATTTTGCCACAAGAATTAAATAATTTATTAAAAACCCTTAGAAATACTAACGAATAAATCATTGAAAATTTAGTATAGTTAATTAAATAAATACAGCCATGAGTAGAACATTTAATAATAACCTGCCAGCTCTTTCTAATGAAGGAGGTCTGTCCGCATATTTAGAGCAAATTAAAAAATTCCCAATGCTTGCAGCTGAAGAAGAATACATGCTGGCTAAAAATTGGAAAACTACAGGAAATGTTAAAGCTGCAGAAAAATTAGTTACAAGCCACTTGAGATTAGTTGCTAAAATTGCAATGGGATATAAAGGATATGGTCTTCCTGTAAATGAAATGATCTCTGAAGGTAATGTGGGTCTTATGCAAGCAGTTAAAAAATTTGAACCAGAAAAAGGTTTTAGACTAGCTACTTACGCTATGTGGTGGATCAAAGCATCCATTCAAGAATACATATTAAGATCATGGAGCTTAGTTAAAATTGGAACAACTACTGCACAAAAAAAATTATTTTTTAATCTAAAAAAAATTAAAAATCAAATAGCTCCTCAAGCAGAAGGTGATTTAAGAGATGAACATGTAAGTGAAATATCTAATAAACTTGATGTAAGTAAAGAAGAAGTAATTTCAATGAATAGAAGGCTTTCTGGTAAAGAATTTTCTTTAAATGCACAAGTCGGTGAGGATGGAGATGAGTGGCAAGATTGGTTAGTTGATAAAGAATTAGATCATGATCTTAAATTTGCACACCAAGAAGAAATGGAACAAAGAAAAGATTTATTAAAAAATTCAATTAAAGTTTTAAATGATAGAGAAAAAGAAATTTTATATTCAAGAAGATTAAATGATGACCCAACAACATTGGAAGATCTGAGTAAAAAATATAAAATTAGCAGAGAAAGAGTTAGACAAATAGAAAATAAAGCATTTGAAAAACTTCAAAAGCATATGCTGCTTTTAGCTAAATCAAAAAACCTATTACCTGTTAATTAAATATCAAAAGGATTTTCTACTAAAATAGTATCTTCTCTTTCTGGACTAGTGGATATACTTGAAACTTTTGCACCTATAAAATCTTCTACTGCATAAATATATTTTTTTGCATTTTCAGGTAAAGCTTCCATATTTTTAATTCCATTAGTAGAAGTTTTCCATCCCGGAAAAGTTTTATATACTGGTTTTATTTTTAACTGATCTTCAACAGCAGCAGGCAGATAATCTACTTTTTTTCCATCCAGTTCATATTCAACACACATTTTAATTTCATCTAATTCATCAAGAACGTCTAGTTTAGTAAGTGCAATACCATCTATGCCTGAAATTTTTATTGTTTGTCTAACAAGAACTCCATCGAACCAACCACACCTTCTTTTCCTACTTGTTACTGTTCCAAATTCTTTTCCGCGTGTACCTAATAACTCCCCAATGTCATCTGTTAATTCAGTTGGAAAAGGACCTTCTCCAACTCTTGTTGTGTAGGCTTTTGTAATACCCAAAACATAATTAATAGAATTTGGGCCACATCCTGAGCCAGTTGCGGCACTTGAAGCTACAGTATTAGATGATGTGACATAAGGATATGTGCCATGATCTACATCAAGTAAAATTCCCTGTGCACCCTCAAATAAAATTCTTTTCTTTTGTTTTTTGAATTCATCAATTTTGAGCCAGACTGGTTGAGAAAACTGCAATATTTTTGGTGCAATTTTTAGCAAATCAGATTTTAACTGCTCTTTTTCAAAGATTTTTTTTCCCAAACCTTTTCTGATTGCATTATGATGAACAAGCACTGCTTCTAATCTTTGATCCAAATTTTTTTCAGATCTTAAATCCATTACTCTTATCGATCTTCTGCCCACTTTATCCTCATACGCTGGACCAATTCCCCTTCTTGTAGTTCCAATTTTACTTTTACCAGCTGCGTCTTCTCTTATTTCATCCATTTCTCTATGGAATGGTAAAATTAAATTTGCTGCTTCAGAAATGATAAAATTATTAATATTTACATCAACACCTTTTGATTTTATTTCTTCAATTTCCTCAAGTAAAGCCCAAGGATCAACCACAACACCATTTCCAATAATTGAAACTTTATTTTTTCTAACAATTCCAGATGGTAGTAATCTTAATTTATACGTAACTCCATCAATAACCAATGTATGGCCAGCATTATGTCCGCCTTGAAATCTAATAACTACATCTGCTTGTTCTGAAAGCCAGTCAACAATTTTTCCTTTTCCTTCATCTCCCCATTGAGATCCAACTACAACTATATTTTTCATTATCTAAATTTTTTATTTAAACTTATCGTGTTTAGGTGGTTTATTGGGCCATGACCTTTACCATAATTTGGATTAGTCTTTATTGCAAAATTTACATAATTAATTCCAAGTTCACAAGATTTCTTTATAGGTTTTCCACATGATAAAAAAGCTGTAATTGCACTAGATAAAGTGCAACCAGTACCATGGGTATTTTTTGTTTTATATCTTTGGCTGCTAAAGATTTTAATATCAGATTTATTGACAAATATATCATGAACTAATTTAGATTTTAAATGACCACCCTTAACAAGAACATTTTTTGCTCCAAACTCTAATAATTTGTTCGCAGCAAAAATCATATCTTCTTTATTTCTTATTATGGTGTTTGTTAAAATTTCGGCTTCAGGAATATTGGGAGTAATTAACATAACTCTATTAATCAATTTAATTTTGAGTACCCGAATTGCTTTATCATCTATTAATTTAGTTCCAGCCTTTGCAACCATCACAGGATCAAGGACTATTTTTTGAGCTTTGATGATGTCCAAAGATTTAACAACAGAATTTATAACATCGGTGGAATGCAGCATTCCAATTTTAATTGCATCAGGTTTAATATCTTTTGATGTAAATATAATCTGATTGAAAATTTCCTTAGGCTCAATAGCTACTATTGATTTTACACCTGTGGTATTTTGAGATGTAATAGCTGTAATAGCTGTCATTGCAAATGATCCTAATGCTGTAATAGTTTTAATATCTGCCTGAATTCCTGCCCCACCCGATGAGTCAGAGCCAGCTATAATTAATATTTTTGTTTTATATTTCAATTTATTTAATCTTTTTTGAAATAATATTTAAACATTTTTTTAAAAGTTTTTTATTTTCACTCTCACCCATCACTCTTATTTTTGACTCCGTCCCTGACTTTCTTACCAATATTCTGCCTTGTCTGTTCATTAATTTTTCTGCAATTTTTATAGATTTTTTTACTTGGGGACTATTTATTATATTTTTATCTTTAACTTGAAAATTTTTTAAAATCTGTGGTGTTTTTTTAAATTTGTTAAAAAAATTGCTAGCTTTTCTTCCTTTCTTAAGTGCAAATAATACCTCTAGAGCAACCAGTAAACCATCTCCTGTTGTTGCAAACTTTCCTAAAATAATATGTCCAGATTGTTCACCACCTAAATTAAAATTATTTTTTTTCATTTTTTCTTTTACATATCTGTCACCTACATTTGCTCTTATAAACTTTATTTTTTCAGATTTTAAAAATTTTTCTAAACCATAATTGGACATTAAAGTTCCAACCACACCTCCTTTAAGCATTTTTTTATTTTTCCATCTTATTGCTAAAGCAGCTATTATTTGATCACCATCAATTACATCTCCCTTTTCATCACACATAATAATTCTGTCAGCATCTCCATCAAGAGAAACTCCTAGGTGTGCCTGATGTTTTTTTACGGCTAATTTAATCTTATCAGGATATGTTGAGCCACAGTTATTGTTAATATTAAGACCATTTGGGTTTATGCCTATTGCTATCACTTTTGCTCCTAATGATCTGAGCAATTCAGGTCCTGCTTTGTAGCCTGCACCATTTGCACAATCAATGACAATTCTTAATCCTCTTAGATTAAATTCTTTAGTAAAATTTTTTTTTAAAATTTTAATATATTCCTTTGTTCCGCTTTCTAGTCTTTTAACTCTTCCTAACTTCTCTGGGTTTGATAGATTTTTTGTAATCTTTTTATCAATCAAGTTTTCAATTTTTTTTTCTATTTTATCTGATAATTTCATGCCATCTGGACCAAATAACTTTAATCCATTGTCATGATGTGGATTGTGAGAAGCTGTAATCATGATGCCCATATTTGCTTTCATTACTTTAGTTAACATTGCTAAGCCATTTGTCGGCAAAGGACCTAGTGTATAAACATGCATTCCAGCAGATGTAAGTCCAGAAACTAATGCGGGCTCCAAAGTATAACCAGATAGTCTAGTATCTTGAGCAATTATTGCTGTTTGTTTCTTTTTTTTTGCAACTTGAAGTATGTTCCTGATGCTAAACCAAAT
>ERZ651776.1980-NODE-1980-length-23420-cov-6.589170_pt1 | contig 23420 bp, 22 predicted proteins | sample MGYA00514761_ERZ651776 | MGnify/ENA metagenome assembly ERZ651776 | reverse complement strand
CCATCAGCGTGATGGCCTCAATTGAGAAGGGCATTGGTACCAGTGCGTCCACATGTGGCTGCAACGCGGCACTCACTGCGGCAACATCTGATTTTTGACAAGCCGCCAGTCAAGGTCGGGTGGAGATGAAAGTCATCAAATATGATTGGATAGCCCCATTCCAGCATTTGTTGGTCTTGGCGGACGGTAAGCCGCGCGTGACGGCGGCAGGCAATATCGGTGTCGGTCAGCTGGGTGCGAAACGGATCAAATGCTCTGACGGTTGCTCGTCGCAAACTTCCTTACACGACGACGGTCGTCCTTAGGACGAAGCGCTACGAACCCGTTTTCGTACCTTAGTTCGAGCGGATCAATTTCAACGCAAGTCTGCTGCGATGCAAAATTGGCTGCTGCATTTTCCAATGCTGTCTGATCGTTAGTTGGTGCAAAGTAAAACGGCGCTTTCAAGGTACCGTGAAGCCCATATTTGCGCGACCTGCGGGTTATCTTTTCAACGTTGGGGCTCGGAACATTAAGGTCGGGCCTCAGTAAGGACCCTTTTTTGCGATAGCGCATTTTATACCGCTTCCCAGCGGTCAGAGCTGGGTGCCTTGAAAAATTCATTCTAGAGTTTCTTGTACGGCGTCGTGCGGGAAATGCCCGTTGATAGTAAAAATAAATATCAAATGGTTTGCAGGCATTGAGCGTGAGCTGCACGACCTATCCATAGATCGAACTCGCAACTGTGCCGTGCCCCTCGTAGGTCCTGCACTCAGAAACGCGCGGGCCAAGCCGACTGCCGGGGCGTTATTCTGCACAAAGCCGGGATTTAGATTGAAATCCCCCTGACGCCGCGCAACATTCGCGGCGAACAGTTTTAGATATGACTTTGGGAGAGAAGAATGGAACTTCAGGGACAAGCGGCAATCGTAACGGGGGGCGCTTCGGGTCTTGGTGGCGCGACAGCTGATATGCTCGCGAAAGCAGGTGCCAAGGTTGCTATCTTTGACATGAACGAGGAGATGGGAGAGGCGAAAGCCAAACAGATCGGCGGCGCATTCTTCAAGGTTAACGTGACCGACGAAAACGCTGTCGCAGATGCAATTGCAGACGCCGAAGGGGTGCATGGCAAGGCGCGCATCTTGGTGAATTGCGCGGGCATCGGGCCACCGGCCAAGGTCGTCAGCCGCGAAGGCGATGCACTGCCACTGGCCAGCTTTTCCAATGTTATCAATGTGAACCTGCTGGGATCATTCAACGTCCTGTCAAAATTTGCCGCAGCGTTGCACAAGGCAGACCCCATTGGTGAAGAACGCGGTGTGATTATCAACACGGCGTCTGTCGCAGCGTTTGACGGGCAGATCGGGCAGGCGGCCTATGCCGCATCCAAGGGTGGGATCGTAGGGATGACCCTGCCAATTGCGCGCGAATTGGCCCGCTATGGGATTCGCGTCATGACAATCGCGCCGGGGCTGTTCCTGACACCGCTTCTGGCCAGCCTGCCGGAAGAAGCGCAGCAATCGCTGGGCGCGCAGGTGCCGTTTCCCAGCCGTTTGGGCGATCCGTCGGAATATGCCAAGATGGTTGGTGCAATCATCGACAATCCGATGCTGAATGGCGAAACGATCCGTCTTGATGGCGCGATCCGTATGGCACCAAAATAGATCGAACCTTGGGAGGGATGAAAAATGGCTGAAGCATATATTGTAGAGACGGCCCGCACCGCCGGGGGCCGGCGCGGGGGTGTTCTGCGCGACTGGCACCCGGCAAACCTGGGGGCCGAGGTGTTGAACGCGCTGGTGGATCGTACGGGCATTGACGGCGCGATCATTGACGATGTGATCGTCGGATGTGTTACCCAAGGCGGCGAACAGGCCTTTGCATTCGGACGCAACTGCGTGCTGGCGTCCAAGCTGCCACAATCGGTACCTGCGGTCACGATCGACCGCCAATGCGGCAGCTCGCAACAGGCGGTGCAATTTGCCGCGCAGGCGGTGATGTCGGGTACGCAGGATGTCGTCGTTGCCATGGGTGTCGAAAGCATGACCCGCGTGCCGATGGGGTCGAATGTTTTCCTTTATGGCAAGGCAGAGCTGGGCGAGGGCCCGTTCAGCGATCGCATCGTTGAACGCTACGGCACCAAGAATTTCAGCCAGTTCATCGGGGCCGAGATGATCGCCAAGAAATACGGCTTTGATCGAGAGGCGTTGGATGCTTATGCGTTGGAGAGCCACAAGCGCGCGACTGCGGCCCGAAATGAAGGCCGGTTTGATGCAGAGATCATCCCGCTTGATATCAACGGTGGCACGCACTCCTGCGACGAAGGCATTCGCGATGATGCCACGTTAGAGACTATTTCCAGCGTCAAGCTGCTGCAGCCCGATGGTATGATTTCAGCCGCGAATGCGTCGCAGATTTGCGACGGGGCGGCCGGCGTCTTGATCGTGTCCGAAGCGGCGTTAAAGAAATACAACCTCACGCCCAAGGCGCGGATCGTTAATCTGACGGTAACCGCAGGCGATCCGGTGATTATGCTGGAAGAACCATTGCCTGCGACGGATCACGCGCTGAAACGTGCGGACATGAAGATCGACGATATCGATCTGTTCGAAGTAAACGAGGCCTTCGCCCCGATCCCGATGGCGTGGCTCAAGCATACGGGGGCGGACCCTGAAAAGCTGAATGTGAACGGGGGGGCTATTGCCCTTGGTCATCCGCTGGGTGCATCCGGAGCGCGGTTGATGACGACGCTGGTCCATAGCCTGCATGCGCATGGCAAAAAATACGGCTTGCAAACGATGTGCGAAGGCGGCGGCATCGCGAATGTCACGATCATCGAGGCTGTTTAGGCTCTGATAAACGCAAATTGGAATGTCCGACGCAACGTTGGTCATTCCCAATCCAATGCAGCAGTGCGACGCTGTGCGCAAAGCCCTTTATCCTTCGGAGACCCCTATGACATTGCCAGCCTTGTTCGACCCGCTTCGTATTCCCCTGATTGGCAGCCCGCTTTTCATCATCTCGAACCCCGATCTGGTGATTGCCCAGTGCAAAGCAGGGATCGTTGGCAGTTTTCCCGCCTTGAATGCCCGCGAGGCCGAAGGCGAACCAATCGAGCTTGATCGGTGGTTGACCCGCATCAAGGAAGAGCTGGACCGTCACAACCAAGCGAACCCCGACAATCCTGCAGCGCCCTATGCGGTGAACCAGATCGTGCATCGCTCAAATAGCCGCCTAGAACGCGATGTCGAAATTTGCGTCAAACACGAGGTGCCGCTTTGGATTACATCCCTTGGCGCGCAGACGTGGCTGAATGATGCTGTGCACAGCGTCGGCGGTGTTGTGTTGCATGACATCATCAATAACCGTTTTGCCCATAAGGCGATTGAAAAGGGTGCGGATGGGCTGATCGCCGTTGCGGCCGGGGCAGGGGGGCATGCGGGGGCACAATCGCCTTTCGCGTTGGTTCAGGAAATCCGCGAATGGTTTGACGGGCCGTTGTTCCTGTCCGGTGCTATTGCGCGGGGCGATAGCATTTTGGCAGCGCAAGCGATGGGGGCGGACGGCGGCTATGCCGGGTCTGCGTTTATCGCAACAGCAGAAGCAAACGCCGACGAGCGGTACAAGCAGATGGTGGCAGAATCAGGCGCATCTGACATTGTTTATTCTGACCTTTTCACCGGCGTTTGGGGCAATTACCTGAAGCCGTCGATTGCGGCACAGGGGATGGACCCCGAGAACCTAGAACGGTCCGATCCGTCGAATATGGATTTTAGCGCAGATCGCCAAAAGCCCAAAAGCTGGAAGGAAATCTGGGGTGCCGGTCAAGGTATTGGCGCGGTGAAATCCGTGGTGCCGGCTGCGGAATTGGTTGACCGACTTGTCGGTGAATATGCAGCAGCTCGAAGACGGTTGTTTGACCAAACCGCATAGTGTCGCGTTCTGGTGGAACTTTAGCGCTGTAACAATTTTGAAATGCCGGTTGCTTGATATCAAAGCACCGGCCTTTTTTATTGTACCTTATTGGTGAAGAAAATACCGAAACAGAGTTAATCAGGCGAGAACCTTAAGGTTGTGTTAAGGAAATTTGATGATACTCAAAAGTGTAAACTTTTAATCGCCCTGTTGCAGATTGAGGTTGGGCACAGTAGTGCTAAAAAATATAGTGTTTTCCATTGTTCAGGATTGACAGATGACGGCTAAGCCTCGGATATCAGTTGTTACCGCTACCTTTAACCGAGCCGCGACATTGGCCCAGTGTTTGCGGAGTGTCCAAAGCCAGACGTATCCCCATGTCGAACACATTATTCAGGATGCAGGATCAACCGATTGGTCACTTGAGGTGATCAAAGCAATGATGACCGAAAACACGAAGTTGATCAGCCACACGGATGACGGCATTTACGACGGCATCAATAAAGGCATCGCCCGTGCAACAGGCGATATTGTCGGTCTGCTGCATTCAGATGATTTTTATGCTTCAGATACCGTCCTCGAAAAAGTCGCCGAGTTGATGGAAGACCCCGCAGTTGATGGGGTGTACGGCGATCTTGACTATGTAGATGCAGAAGATACCTCAAAGATCATTCGGAAATGGCGGTCCGGGGACTATAGCGCCAATCGCTTGCGCCAAGGCTGGATGCCCCCCCACCCAACCGTCTATTTGCGCCGGAGCGTGTTTGACAGCTGGGGGCTTTATGACACGTCCTATTCTGTCGGTGCGGATTACGACGCGATGCTGCGCTATCTGTCTAAGGGCAAGGTTACCCTTGCTTATCTGCCAGAGGTCATGGTCAAAATGCGACGTGGCGGCAAGAGCAACGGTTCAATCGCCAACATCCTGCGCAAAAGCAGCGAAGACTATCGCAGTATTCGCAGAAATGGCGTCGGCGGATTCGGAACTTTGGCGCGCAAGAATCTCTCCAAAGTATCGCAATTTTTCTAGTACGCTACTTTTGGCGCTTGCCCGATTCAATGTCGTAAGACGGCAAGGTCTGGAAAGCACTTTTCAACGCGTCGCCCCACCCCTTTGAGATCGACTGATACATCGGATCTTCTTGTTCGATTCGGGTCTTGGTTGCGATTTCGAAGGTGTCATTCTCATAGGTTTGAACGTCAATCGGCAGGCCAACCGACAGATTAGCCTTGAGCGTTGAATCAAACGACACCAGCAACAATTTCACTGCGTCTTGCAGGCTCATGTGCGGTTCATAGGCGCGGACCAAAATAGGTTTGCCATATTTTGTCTCGCCAATCTGGAAGAACGGCGTGTCTTCGGTGATTTCGATGAAGTTCCCCTCGGGGTAGACCAAAAACATCGTGGGAAATCCGTCTTTGATCTGCCCGCCAACGATGACGGTCGCCTGAAAGCTTGCGGCTGTCATTTGCCCTTTGCTTTGGATTTCGACAATCACTTCTCGCAGGGTCTGGCCGACCAGACGCGCCACCTGAAACATCGTTGGTGCGTGCAGAATGCTTGGATCGCGTTCAAGCGCTTTTTTCGAACGCTCTTCCAGCAGGCTGATCAACGACTGCGTTGTGGCAAGGTTGCCTGCGGTCATGATTGTGATCAACCGTTCGCCCGGCACCTGAAAGGTGAACATTTTCCGGGTGGTCGAGAAGTTGTCAACGCCCGCATTTGTGCGGGTATCCGACATGAAAACCAGCCCCTTGTCCAAGCGAAGCGCCACGCAATAGGTCATTGTATTCAGTTCCGTTCAAAATCGTTAAGTCGGCAACGCCGAAACCATGGCCCGACTTACTGCTGGACCTGAAGATTTACAATCATAGTTTCTTTTGCGTCACCAACCCGTAAACCTGAAAACGGTGCGGCATCATGATAATCGCGCCCGACCGCAAGGCGAACATAGCGCGCATCGGGGCTTTGGGTGTTGGAAATGTCGAAACCGACCCAGCCGAGCCCGTCGACATAAGCTTCGGCCCAGGCATGGCTGGCATCTTGGTCTATCTGGCCGTCCAACATCAGATATCCGCTGACATAGCGTGCAGGAATCCCGCCCGCCCGCGCTGCGGCAATAAATATATGCGCATGGTCTTGGCAAACGCCTGTGCCGCCGTGCATCGCCTCTTCGGCAGTGGTGGCGACATAGGTGCCGTCTTTCCCATAGCTTACCTTTTCAGCGATCAGGTTTGACAGACCGTGAAGACGGTTCAAGGTGTTTGAATCCTTGCGGTTCTGCTCGGCGAGCGCGCTTATTTCGGTGCCAGGCGTCGTGAGCGCTGTAGGTTGGCTGAAGTACCACAAAGGCGGCCCGTTTTTGGGAAGCGGCACAATGCCCGCCGTATCGGTGGTATCGACTGTGCCAGCGGCAGTTATCGAAATCGATTGCCCGCCCGCATCGACATTGACCAGATGTACGTCATTGCCATGATGGTCTGTGTAAAAGGCCTCGATCACGCCGCCTTTTAAGGTAACGTTCCAATTGACAATCTTTTGGCAGGGCACCACTTGCGGCGTCAGTCGTAGCTGTTGCAGCGCATAGTCAACAGGCTGGTCATAGCTGTATTTTGTCGTGTGGCTGATCTGAAGAAGCATGTCTGGATCCGCCTATTTGTTAAACCGAAAATCGGTTTCTATCTGTAGACCAAGGGCATTGTTCTTGGCAATGAATTCACTGATGAACTGGTGCAAGCCATCGTCAAAGATGGTGCTGATATCCCGCGATTTCATGTCCTTGTTTAATGTGGCTGCCATATCATTGCTTGGCATTCTGACGCCATAATCGTCCGCTAGCGCATCCAGCTGCGCAACGACCTGACTGATGCAAAACGCCAAAGACCGGGGCAGGCGGCGATCCAAGATCAGGAAATCCGCAATCGCCGAAGCGGTCATGTCACCTTGGTTCAGCCAGCGGAAAGACCGATGTGCTGATACCGACCGAAGCACCGTTTCCCACTGCACGTTGTCCAGCGATGATCCCACGAAACTGACCGATGGCAACAGCGTATAGTATTTCACATCTATGATGCGCGCGGTGTTGTCAGCCCGTTCAATGAACGTTCCAAGCCGCGAGAAATCATAGATATCATTGCGCAGCATGGTGCCATGCAGTGCGCCGCGTACCAAGGCGGAATGCTGGCGGATCGTGGCCAGCGCGGCGGGCAGGTCTTTTTCCTGCACCGGGACCTTCAGCAGATCGGTCAGCACCATCCAGTTTTCGTTCACGGCCTCCCAGACCTCGGTGGTCAGGGCGGTGCGGACCAAACGCGCATTGTCGCGCGCTGATTTGCTCACGGACAAAACGCTTGACGGGTTGCGGGTGTCGCGCAGCAGATAGTCGATCACTTCTGTCGCGCCGTAGTGGTCGTAGATCTCGTCGTATCCGCGCCGCACACCTGATGTGGTGACGACCGATTTCCATTCCGTTTCACTGTCGGTGGACCGGGTCAGGGCCATCCGAAATCCTGCCTCGACCATGCGTGCTGTGTTCTCGCTGCGTTCAAGCAAACGGAACATCCAGTACAGACCTCCTGCGGTTTTGCCTAGCATTGTGCTACTCCTCCAAAACCCAAGTGTCTTTGGTTCCGCCGCCCTGGCTTGAGTTTACCACCAGCGACCCTTCTGTCAGCGCGACCCGCGTCAGCCCGCCCGGGGTGATGTTGATGCCCTTTGGCGATACCAGCACATAGGGCCGCAGATCAACGTGGCGCGGGGCCAAACCTTTGTCGGCAAAGATCGGCACGGTCGACAGCGACAGCGTTGGCTGTGCGATGTAATTTGCAGGGCGCGCGCGCAGTTTGTCCGCGAAATCCTCCAGCTCTTGTTTGCTGGCTGCGGGGCCGACCAACATGCCATAGCCACCCGATCCGTGCACCTCTTTGACCACAAGATCCCTTAGGTTATCCAGCGTGTATTTCAGGGCATCGGCCTCGGCGCAGCGGTAGGTTTCGACGTTTTTCAGCAACGCCTTTTCGCCTGTATAGAATTCAATGATCTCAGGCATGTAGGAATAGATCGCCTTGTCATCCGCGATCCCCGCGCCGGGGGCATTTGCGATGGTGATGCCACCCGCACGGTAGATGTCCATGATGCCGGGCACGCCCAACATGCTGTCGGGATTAAAGCTAAGCGGATCAAGATATTCATCGTCGATCCGGCGATACAGCACATCGACAGGCTCGTACCCCAAGGTCGTGCGCATGGCGATGCGCCCATCAACGACGCGCAGGTCATGGCCTTCGACCAGTTCGACACCCATCTGGTCGGCAAGAAAGGAATGTTCGAAATAAGCGGAGTTGTGAATGCCGGGTGTCAAAACGGCCACGCGCGGCTTACCAGTACAGGCCGGTGGGGCGGAATCACACAGCGCGCGGTGGAGGCTGCCGGGATAGGTGCTGACAGGTTTCACGCGCACCTGGCTGAACAGCTCGGGGAACATCTGCAACATGGTTTCGCGGTTTTCAAGCATATACGAAACGCCCGAAGGTGTCCGCGCATTGTCTTCGAGTACGAAAAACTCATCCGGTCCGGTGCGCACAATATCGGTGCCCACAATATGAGTGTAAACTTTTCCCGGAGGGCTGAACCCCATCATCTGCGGCAAGAAAGCATCGTTCTTGGCGACTAGCTCATAAGGGACGATGCCCGCGCGCAAAATTTCCTGACGGTTATAAACATCGTGGATGAATGCGTTGATCGCCGTGACCCGCTGCTCAATGCCTTTGGATAGTTTTGCCCACTCACGTTCAGCGATGATACGCGGGATTAGGTCGAATGGGATCAGCCGTTCCTGCGCCTCGGCTTGACCATAAACATTAAAGGTAATCCCGCTGCGGCGAAAGAATGTTTCGGCTTCTTGGGACTTGCGCGTCAAATGATCGGGGTCTTGCTGGGCAAACCATTTATCATAACCACTGTAGGGGTTTCTGACGCTGCCAGGCGCAGAGATCATTTCATCGAAATGTTGTTTATTTTTTTCCATGTCTTAACGTTAGAGCGCAATTCAGGAACCACAAGCAGGATTTATTTAGCTGTTCCACAAGCAGGTCCCAAGCTGTGCCATGACGTGAAAGGGCCGCCTATTTTTTAGGCATTTGCGACGTCGGTCGTTTGGCCTCTTGCATCCTGCTGGCTTCCGAATGCAGGATAGCGCATGGATTTTTCAGCACCTTACGATACGCGCCGCGGGCCATTGTTGGCGCGCAATATTGTTGCCACGTCACAGCCCTTGGCCGCGCAGGCGGGGCTTTCGATGCTTTACCGTGGTGGCAATGCGATTGATGCCGCGTTGGCGGCGGCAATTGCACTGACTGTAGTTGAACCCACCGGCAACGGCCTTGGCAGCGATGGCTTTGCAATTTTGTGGGATGGGGCGGAACTGCACGGGCTAAATGCCTCGGGGCGGTCCCCGGCGGGGCTCGGGTCAGATGAGATATCGCAACGCGGTTGGGGCAGCGTTACCGTGCCGGGGGCTGTATCAGCTTGGGTCGCCCTGTCTTCGCGGTTTGGCGCATTACCCTTTGAGACACTGTTCGGCCCGGCAATAGACTATGCAGAAAACGGTTTTGCCGTCTCGCCGATCATCGCGCGGCTTTGGCAACTTGGCGGAGAGGCGCTAGCCGGTCAGCCCGGTTTCGCAGAATGTTTCTTGCCAAACGGCAAGGCCCCCAAAGCAGGCGAAACGTTCCGCAACCCGGCGCAAGCGCAGTCCTTGCGTCTGATCGCGCAAACGCAGGGTGCCGCGTTTTACACAGGGACGTTGGCCGAACAGATTGCAGCAGATGCCGCGCGCCACGGTTCGGACCTGTCGATGGACGACATGGCGAACCACCGTGCCGATTGGTGCGGCACCATCCAGCAGGATTATGCGGGCGTGGCCTTGCATGAAATACCGCCGAACGGGCAGGGGATCGCTGCGCTCAGCGCACTTGGGGTGCTCGGGCATTTCGACATTGGCAGCCTTGACCCCGACAGCCCGCAAGCGCTGCATTTGCAGATTGAGGCGATCAAACTGGGTTTGGCCGATGCCGAAGCCTTTGTTGCCGACCCTGCGCATATGGAGGTGATGCCAGATCAGATGCTGGCCCCTGACTATCTGGCCCGCCGCGCGCAGGAAATCGATCCTAACAAGGCGATATTGGCGCAGCAAGGTGCGCCCAAGCATGGCGGCACTGTCTATATTACCGCAGCCGATGCGTCTGGAAAAATGGTGTCGTTGATCCAGTCGAACTATATGGGCTTCGGGTCGGGGGTCGTTGTTCCGAACACCGGCATTAGCATGCAAAATCGCGGGGCGGGGTTTGTGACCACGCCAGGACATGCCAACCGGATCGGTCCGGCCAAGCGGCCTTTCCAGACGATTATCCCCGGTTTTGTGACGCAAAATGGCGCACCCCTGATGAGCTTTGGGGTTATGGGCGGGCCGATGCAGGCCCAAGGCCATGTGCAGATGGTGACGCGGATGATGGTCCATGGCCAATCTCCGCAATCCGCAAGCGATGCGCCACGTTGGCGGTTCGTCGCGGGCAAAGAGGTGGCCGTCGAAAGCACAATGCCCGACGCGACCGTGGCGGCGTTGGAACGCATGGGTCACAAGATTGTCCGCGAAGCACCAGATAATGCCTTTGGGTTCGGCGGCGCACAGTTGATAGCGCGGCATGGGGATGGCTATGTGGCGGGGTCTGACCACCGCAAAGACGGCGGCGCGGTTGGGTTTTAGGCTGGATTAGAGGCTGATCATGACAATAGAAGATCCCGAAACGCTTTTGCGGTCCCTGTTTGATCGCGCGGTCGAAGTGGCCGACCCGATGCAAAGCCTCGCACGGGTTCTGCCCTCTAAGCCCGCTGGCCGCGTTGTCGTCATCGGTGCCGGAAAGGCCAGCGCGCGCATGGCCGAAGCCGTCGAGGCCGAATGGGGACCTTGCGAAGGGTTGGTGATCACCCGCTATGGGTATGCGCGCCCCTGTCAGGGAATCGAGATCGTAGAGGCCGCGCATCCTGTGCCTGACGCAGCAGGGCAGGCCGCGACGCTACGCATGTTGACGCTGCTAGAGGGTCTTGGCCCTGATGATTTCGTGCTTGCCCTGATTTCGGGTGGGGCGTCGGCGTTGTTGGTGGCCCCGTTGGGTGACATTACATTGGCGGAAAAACAGGCGGTGAATGCCGCGCTTTTGGCATCGGGCGCGCCGATCCAGCAGATGAATGTTATCCGCAAACATTTAAGTCGGGTCAAAGGCGGGCAGCTTGCGGCCGCAGCTTATCCCGCGCAAATGCTTGCGTTGATGATTTCGGATGTGCCGGGCGACGACATGGCGATGATCGGGTCGGGGCCGACGGTGGGCGATGCGACGACAACCGAAGATGCCCGTGCAATTTTGGCGCGTTGGCAGATCACCCCGCCCGCGTCGGTTGCAGCAGCGCTTGAGCAGGGATCGCAAGTAATCGCCCCCAACGATCAGAGCCTGACAAAGGTGCAAAATCAGATTTACGCCGCCCCTGCGCAGTCTCTTGACGCGGCAGAGGCATTGGCAGTCGCGCAGGGTCTGACGGTGGTTCGTCTTGGCAATGATGTGGAAGGTGAGGCGCGACAGGTTGCGCAAGATCACGCCGCGCGTGCCTTGGCCGCGCAAGCCAAGCTTGGCCCAGATGACGCGCCGATCGTCTTGCTGTCAGGGGGTGAATTGACGGTTACACGGCGTGGGGACGGTGTTGGCGGTCCCAATGCGGAATATTGCCTTGCCTTGGCGTTGGCGCTGAACCGGGCACCGCAGATTTTCGCACTAGCTTGCGATACGGACGGTGTTGATGGCGCTGCCGAAGTGGCAGGTGCTATCGTGACCCCGGATAGCTTGCACCGCGCCGACATCGCAGGCGTCGACCCTGCGCGTGCCTTGGCCGAAAACGACGCGCATCGGTTCTTTGACCGTATTGAGGGGCAGGTGGTGACGGGGCCGACATTGACAAATGTGAATGATTTCCGCGCGATTATTGTACTGCCGAAAACCCGGTCGATCTGAAGAAACCTGCCTAGACACGCACCAACTGAGGATGCTGTTCAATCAACGCGCCGCAGCTTTGCACGAATTGGTCCATGTACAAGACCAATTCGCCGGGACACAGCGCCAAATCAGCATCAGGCCCCGTCAGGTGGGCGTTTATCTTTGACGCGCAGTCGCGTGCCGTTGCGCCCAGATCATCAAAGCTGGTGGACCCTGCAGTGCCGGCAATCTGGCGCAAAATGTTTCGGGCTTCGGTCAGGCTTTCGTTAATGTCTTCTACTGTATCGCTTTCCCAAGCGCCCAAGGCGTGGGTGGCGATGTCGGCCTGACGGTCTTTGAGCATATCTAGAAAACGGGTTTGAATCCGATCAATGCCGGGAAGTGCTTGTTTTTCCTGTATCATAGATCTTTACCTCTTACTGCAACAACGCAGTGCGCCAGAAAGCTTGGGGCTTGATCGGGACGAGTGTGTCTTTTCATGTCAAACTCCTTGCTTTTGGGGTATGCGATGTTTTTGCCGTTCGTGACTGGAAACTGTTTTACGTACTAAGATGGCGGAAATTGGGCGCAGGGCTGAGAAGTTCATGAATAATTAACCAATGCGATGATTGACCTAGGATCAAGTCAGCGACCGGAGCGTGTGTATGATAGAAGTTTTCGGAAAAACGCCGGAGGGCGACGATGTGATGCGGTGTCAAATCCGCAATGGTGGCGCTGTGGCGTCGATCATCACTTGGGGGGCCACCCTGCAAGACTTCCGGCTTGACGGGCTGGATCGCTCGCTTGTTCTGGGCGGCAATGACATGGCCGCTTATTTGGGACCGATGCGCTATTTCGGGGCGATTGTCGGCCCTGTCGCCAACCGCATTGCAGGCGGCCAGATGGAGGTTAAGGGGCAACATTTTGACCTAGACAAGAACGAAGCGGGCCGCACGACACTGCATGGCGGGCTTGCCGGTTTTAGCGATCGCAACTGGTCGTTCGATATGACCGGCCCCGCCGAATGCCGCCTGATGCTAAGCCATCCTGACGGCCTTGGCGGGTTTCCGGGCAACATATCTGTGGGTGTTACCTACCGTCTGGATAAATCCGGAGCGCTGGACATTGAAATTATCGGGATGACGGATGCCCCTACCTATTTCAGTCCGGCATTTCATGGCTATTGGAACCTGTCAGGCAAGCAGGACCTGTCTGATCACCGGTTAACTGTTTTTGCCCCGACCTATCTGCCTGTCGATGACGACCAGATACCGCTGGGCAGGCCAAGTCCGGTCGATGAGGGTCCTTTTGACTATCGCATGGCCCGTCCGGTCGGCGCAGTTCTGGATCACAACTTTTGCCTGCCCTTCGTCAGGGGCCAGATGCAGGAAGCCTGCAAGGTCGAGGCCGCCGGACTGTCCCTTGAGGTGTCTACGAACCAGCGTGGCGTCCAGATTTACAATGGTCTCCATATTCAGACCGGCGCGTCGCGTGGTCATGGGGGGCGGGCATATGGCCCTTGTGCGGGTCTCGCGATCGAGCCGCAATTCTGGCCGGACACCCCCCACCAGCCGGGGTATCCATCCAGTTTGATTTCGCCGGGGCAGGTGTCGAAGCATCGTTCCCGCTTTGAATTTGCAACAAATGATTGAATTGGACGATTGACAGACGGGACCGACGGTATATCTCACTAATTAATAGTAAGGTAGACATATAAAGAAAAGGTCCCCTTTCCATGCGCAAAACCATCGACCCCGACAGTTTTGGATTTCTGATCAATGACATCGCCCGGTTTAGCCGCGCGGTATTCGAGGTCGAGATCGAAGCCGCACGTTTATCCGTCACGGCCGCCGAAGCACGTGTGATGGCCCATATGGCGCGCTGCGGTGCCACGCGGCAGCATCTGCTGGCCGAACGGCTTGGTATGACCCCGATGAGCCTGACCGGTTTTCTGGACCGGCTGGAAACTTCGGGGCTGGTAACACGGACAGCGGACGTCAAAGACCGGCGCGCGAAAATCGTAACACTTACACCTAGGGCCTCGGATGTTCTGGCGCAGATCGCTCAGGCCGGGGCCCAGGCAGAGCAGACCATCTCGGAGGGCATATGCCCGGAAGATTGGGAAACCTTCCGCCGCATCGCGTTGCAGTTGCGCAGAAACCTGTCAGACGCTCGTTCCCAGACACCCAATGCAGAGGATGCCGCATGACCGCGCCATTGATGAGCGAACGCAGGGTCAGCATCATCGGTGCGATGCTGGTGGCAATCGGGCCGATCTCGATGGCATTGTTTACGCCGGCGATGACCGAATTGGTCAGGGCCTTCGGGTCAACTGAATCTGTGATCAAGCTGACCTTGACGCTGTATTTCGGCGGCTTTGCTGTTGCACAACTGATCGCCGGGCCGCTGTCGGATGCATTGGGACGTCGCCCCGTTACCATCGCCTTTATGGGGCTATATTGTGCGGCAAGCCTTGTCGCGGTCATTGCCCCCTCGGTCGAGGTGCTGTTGGTCGCGCGGGTTGCCCAAGGCGTCGGTGCCTCTGCTGGTATCGCCATTTCGCGGGCACTTGTTCGGGATTTGTTTACGGATGACCGTTCGTCACGGATCATGAACTTGATCGGTATTATTCTTGCGTTGGGACCCGCCTTGGCCCCCACAATCGGGGGGCTGATGTTGCCGCTGTTTGGCTGGCGGTCGCTGTTTATTTTGATGGCTGTGCTTGGCTTTGTGATCATTGCCGTCACGGTTTTCGCGATGAAAGAAACCGTGGTTGCTGACAAGTCGCGGTTGAACCTTCCTGCCTTGGGGCGCACCTACAAGATGTTGCTGACGCACAGGCACTTTTTGTCTGCGTCGCTGGTGATTGGTGGCGCTTTGGGCGCGCTTTACGCGCAAGCCACGTTTTTGCCGTTTATCTTGATGAATGACGTGGGGCTAAGCTCAGCGCAGTTCGGCGTGTCGATGCTGGCGCAATCGGGCAGCTTCTTTCTAGCCTCGCTGCTGTGTCGTGGTCTGATGGAGAAGTTCGGTGCCGAGCGCCTTGTCGCCCCCGGCCTTTGCTTTATCGCCTGCGGCAGCCTTGGCACGATGACCTTGTTGATCTGGCCCCCCAGCTTTCTGCATGTGATGATCCCTGTCGCGACGTATTCCTTTGGTATCGCCTTTGTCATGCCTGCCATGTCGACGGCGGCGCTGGCACCTTTTGGCAAGGCTGCTGGTGCTGCTGCCTCGTTGATGGGGTTTATCCAGATGGGATCGGGCTTGTTGATGGGGACGATTGGCGCGTTGATGGGCAATGCGGTGATTGCCATGGGCGTGCTGATCCCTATCATGGGGGCAGTGGCCTGCGTCGCGTTTGCGGTGTATCGCAAGATTGGCCCGATAGAAACACCAGCGGCTGCTGTCCAAGCACCCAGCAAATGCGGCCCGCTCTGCACCAATCCGGCACCGGTGTCCGCCCCTGACAAATAGGTGGCATTCAAATGCAAAAGGCCGCTCCTGACGGGGCGGCCTTTGTCGTCAGTCCAAAGCGTCTTAGTCCTTGAAGACTGCCAGCCCCAGCCATTCAGCAATCAGGGCCGGGGTTTCTTCGCCTTCAATCTCGATCGTGAGCAGATTTTCCCGTAGCATATCGGTCGCATTGCGGGCCGTGACCTTTTGCAAGGTGAACCGACCGCGCAGGCGTGACCCCGCGACGACGGGTTTCAGAAATCGCAGCTTGTTCATGCCATAGTTGATGCCCATGACCTGACCCGGCATCATGCTAAAGCAATCATAGGCAAAGCGGCTGGCAAGCGACAGCGTCAGAAACCCATGGGCGATTGTGCCACCAAAGGGCGTTTCGGCCGCAGCGCGTTCCGGATCAATGTGGATCCATTGCAGGTCGTGGGTCGTCTTGGCGAATTGGTCGATCATTTCCTGATCAACGGTGATCCAGTTGGAAACGCCGACTTCGGTTCCGATCAGGGCTTCGCTCTGCGCGACCGCGTCTTTCAGTGCTGACATATTCTGGCCTCCCTATGCCGGATCTGCGGCAACGCGCACCATGCGCTTGCCTTTGTTTTCGCCCGCCAACAGACCGATCAGCGCTTGAGGCGCGTTCTCAAGACCCTCGACAATGTCTTCGGTCACTTTGATCTGGCCATTTGCCACCCAGGTCTGCAGCGCGCGCACGGCCTTGGCGTCATTATGCGCCCAATCCATCACGATGAAACCTTCCATGCGCAGCCGTTTCACCACCACAAGACCGGGCAGGTTGCGCGGGCCGGTGGGGGTTTCGGTGTCATATTGGCTGATCGCACCACAGCAGACGATGCGGCCCTTTTCGTTCATGCTGAACAAGGCGGCTTCCAACACAGTGCCGCCGACATTGTCGAAATACACATCGACGCCGTCAGGGCAGGCGGCGCGCAATGCTTTGCCCAAGCCTGGCGCGCGGTAATCAACACAGTCGTCAAAGCCCATTTCCTCTTTGACCCACTTGCATTTCTCGGCACCGCCCGCGATCCCAACAACGCGACAGCCTAGCGCCTTGGCGATCTGCCCGACATAGCCGCCGACCGACCCGGCTGCCGCCGATACCAGCACGGTTTCACCCGCAATCGGTTGGCCGACGGAAATCAGACCGTGAAAGGCGGTCTTGCCCGCGATGCCATAGACGGACATCAGATTGGACAGCTCGGGCACCTTGGGCAGCTTTTCGCATTTGCGTGCGTCCGCCACGACGTAGTTCGACCAAGTCGCCTCTGCCGCGACGATATCGCCAACGGCCAGTCGGTCTGATTTGCTTTCGGTGACTTCGCAGATTGCATAGGTCGGCATCGCGTCACCCGCGTTCACAGCCGCGCGGTATGTCGCCCCCTTCATCCACGACCGATTCGCCGCGTCGATGGACATCAAGATCACCTTGAGCACCACCTGACCGTCGCCAGCCGTGGGCATATCTGCTGTGGTTTCTTTGAAATGCGCAGGCGTCAACGCGTCGGTTGGCAGCTCGGCAATAACGATTTGTTTGTTTGTCATTTTAGTACCTTTCAGGCTCAACCGACGTCGAGCACGACTTTGCCTAGAACCTTGCGATCCTGCATCAGATTCAGCGCATCGGCGGCCTTTTCCAGCGGGAAACGGGCAGAAATGCGCGGCTTGATCTGGCCCTCGGCGTACATCCGGAACAGATCGGCCATGTTTTCGGCGTGGGCTTGCGGTTCTTGTACCGTGTGTGCCCCCCAGAAGACGCCAACAATCTGGCAGCCCTTCAGCAAGGTCAGGTTCAGCGGAATCTTGGGGATACCGGCAGGGAAACCAACGACCAGATAGCGGCCTTTCCACGCCAGTGCGCGCACGGCGGGTTCCGCATAGGCACCACCTACTGCATCATAGACAACATCAACACCGTCACCGCCTGAAAGCCTTTTTATCTCGTTCGAGAACTCTTTTTGCGTGGCGCGGTCATCCATCTCGCGGCTGTAGACAATGGTTTCATCCGCGCCCAGATCACGACAGAACTGTGCCTTTTCCTCGGACGACACGGCGGCGATGACTTTCGCACCGGCGGCCTTGCCCAGTTCGATCGCCGCAGCACCCACGCCACCCGCAGCACCAAGGATCAGCAGGGATTCGCCCGGCTGGATTTCAGCGCGATTTTTCAACGCGTGATGCGAAGTGCCGTAGGTCAGAACCAAACATGACGCTTCGTCATATGGCATCGCGTCGGGGATTTTCATGACCCTTCCGGCGTCAATGCACATCTCGGTTGCAAACCCGCCAAAGCCGGTCATCGCCAAAACGCGGTCGCCGACAGCCACGTTTGTGACCCCCTCACCAAGCGCATCAACATCGCCTGCAACCTCGCCACCGGGGGCAAACGGGCGCGGGGGTTTCATCTGGTAAAGGTCCCGAATGATCAACGTATCAGGGAAATTCAGGCCAGCGGCGCGCACCCGAATGCGGACTTCGCCTTTCTTGGGTTCGGGCTGTGGCAGTTCAGTCAGTTCCAGGGTTTCGGGGCCGCCTGGTGCGGTGCTTAGCATGGCTTTCATTTCGATATTCCTCCTCAAGAATTTGCAAAGCAATAGGCGCGTTCAGAAACTGTCTTGTCAATCGAATTTCGAAATGCAATTTTGCAGTGCGGAATTGTTATCCGCAAAAACGAGGGGGGAGAATACGATGCAGTCCAATCAGGAACTGGAGGGTTTCCGCATTGAACTGCGCGATTGGCTTGAGGCAAATTGCCCGGCCGAAATGCGCGGTGGCGAAGCCAGTGAAGCATCTGTGTGCTGGGGTGGCAAGAATTTTGAGTTCGAATCAGACGCGCAGCGTGTCTGGATGGAACGTGCCGCTTCCAAGGGATATACCGTGCCAACATGGCCCGTTGAATATGGCGGTGCCGGTCTGACCCGACCTCAGGAAAAGATCTTCAAAGAAGAAATGGACCGCATCGAGGCGCGCAATCCGTTGCAAAGCTTTGGCATCTGGATGCTTGGGCCCGCATTGCTGCATTTCGGATCACATGAACAAAAACTGCATTATTTGCCCCCGATTGCCCGTGGTGAAATCCGTTGGTGCCAAGGCTATTCCGAACCGGGTGCCGGGTCCGATCTGGCCAGCGTTCAGACGCGCGGCGAGGATAAAGGTGACCATTGGCTGGTCAACGGTCAGAAGATCTGGACGTCTTATGCCGATAAGGCCGACTGGATTTTTGCGCTGATCCGCACCGATCGCGAAGCCCCCAAGCACAAGGGCATTTCCTTCCTGTTGATCGACATGGAAGACGCAGGCGTTGAAACCCGGCCCATCAAATTGATCTCGGGTGCATCTGTGTTCTGCGAAACGTTTTTCACCGATGTGAAGGTACCCAAAGGGCAGATCGTCGGCACCGAAAACCGCGGTTGGGACGTAGCGAAATACTTGCTGACCCACGAGCGCGAGATGATCTCGGGCGGCGGTCAGGGTCTTTCTGGTGGACGTGCTTTGGGTGCGGTCCTGAACGAATCCCTCGGCGAAGGTCAGGAAATGGAAACCACCCTGCGCGCCGATGCGATGCGCTGCGAGGTGGACGCGCTGTCCATCGGGCTAACGCTGGAACGCTACAAGGACCAAGCCGAGGCCGGAACCGGTGCGGGCGATGCGTCTGCGATGCTCAAATACATGGGAACCGAGCTGAACAAGCAGCGCCACGAATTGCTGATGGCTGCGGGTGGGTCTGATGCGCTGGAATGGGACGGACCTTTGGGCAATCGTCCTGCCGATTGGCTGCGTACCAAAGCGAATTCGATCGAAGGCGGCACATCCGAGGTGATGCTTAGCATCGTGTCGCGCCGCGTACTTGGGCTGGGGGCGTAAACTATGGCAAATCTGGTGATGACCGAAGACGAAACCATGCTGGCTGATGCTGCGCGCGGTTTCTTGGATAAATCCGCCCCCGTCAAAGCGTTCCGCGACCTACGCGATGCGGGCAAGACCCACGACGCAAAGATGTGGAAAGAAATGGCCGATATGGGCTGGGCCGGTGTGCTGGTCCCTGAATCTGCTGGCGGGTCCGACATGGGCCATGCCGCCGCGGGTGTTCTGGCGCATGAGATGGGCAAGACGCTGGTCGTCAGCCCGTTTTTGTCGACTGCCGTGATTGCCGCGACTGCATTGCGGAACGTGAGCGATGCGCGTGCGGAAAAGGCGTTGGCCGCGATTGCGACGGGCGATGTGACCTATGCGCTGGCTGTCGATGAGACGTCCAAGTTCAATCCCGAAGCCGCATCAATGGTTGCGACACGCGAAGGGAATGGTTTCCGGCTGTCGGGCAAAAAGACATTCGTCGTTGATGGCGCGCTGGCAGATCGTTTGCTGGTGCTGGCGAAAACCGATGACGGTCTGACGCTGTTCGACATTCCTGCCGACCGTGCGGGCATCACCCGGAATGCGCAAAACATGATCGATGCTCGTGATTTCGCGCGCATTGATTTCGACAATGTCGAAGCCACTGGCGAGGATGTCTTGGGCCAAGTGGATAGCGCGATGAGCGTTCTCAAGCCTGCGCTTGAAGCAGGCCAGGCCGCGCTTGCCGCTGAAATGGCTGGCCTGTCTGCTGGTGCCTTCGGGATGACTGTCGCTTACCTCAAAGAGCGCAAGCAATTCGGCACCGTCATCGGCAACTTTCAAGCGCTGCAACACCGCGCCGCCCATCTTTGGTGCGAGATCGAAGTGACGGCATCCGCGATCCTGAACGCAGGCCGTATGCTGGACGAAGACCCTGACAACGCGACCATGGCCGTTTCCTTGGCCAAAGCGCGTGCCACTTCGACTGCGCAGCTGGCAGTGCAAGAGGGTGTTCAGATGCATGGCGGCATCGGCATGACCGACGCTTTTGATATCGGATTTTATATGAAACGCGCCCGTGTGGGTGCTGAATGGCTGGGTGACTACGGCTATCACGCGAACCAAGTCGCCAAGCACAGAGGATTTTAAACCATGGATATCCAAACACTTTTCGGGCTTGAAGGCAAAACCGCTCTTGTCACCGGTGGTGCCACAGGCATTGGCCGCATGGCCGCCGAAGCACTGGTACGTGCAGGTGCGACTGTCCTGATCGCCAGCCGCAAGGGCGACGCTTGCGAGGCTGTCGCGAAAGAGCTGAACGCGATGGGGGCCAGTGGCAAGGCCATCGGTTTCGCAGGCGATGTCGGCACCGAAGCAGGCGTCGATGCGATGGTCGAGGCCGTAAAGGCGCACACTGATCGCCTTGATATCCTGATGAACAACGCGGGCATCACATGGGGCGCGCCCTTGGGGGATTTTCCGTTCAAGGCTTGGGAAAAGGTAATGGCAGTCAATGTCGCCGGTTTGTTCGATCTGACCCAAAAGCTGCTGCCGATGCTGAAAAAGCGCGCAACCATCGAAGACCCTGCACGGGTTGTGAATGTCGGGTCGGTCATGGGCGAACGCGAGATGGGCGATGGTGCCTACAGCTATTCCGCGTCCAAGGCCGCTGTGATCCACCTGAGCAAGATTTTGGCCAAGGAACTGGCGGGCGATGCGATCACCGTCAACGCCTTGGCACCCGGGCCATTCGTGTCGCGCATGACCGCCTTTGCCACCCATGACGAAGATATGCGCAGTAAGGTTGGCAAAGATGTGCCGCTGCGTCGTGTGGGTACGGATACTGACATCGCGGGCTGTATGCTGTTTCTATGCGGTATCGGCGGGGCCTATATCACGGGCGCTGTCATTCCAGTCAGCGGCGGCATCAACGTGATGAGCGGGCCGAACATCTTTGAACAAGCACTGCATTAAGGGGCGATCATGGACATCCGATTTGATAACCGCGTTGCGATTGTTACGGGCGCTGGCACTGGTCTTGGCCGCAGCCACGCCTTGGGGCTGGCCGCACGGGGCGCGCGCGTTATGGTCAATGACCTTGGCGTGACGACAGACGGGCAGGGCGCATCATCCACCGCCGCCGAAGCCGTCACACAAGAAATCCGCGATGCAGGCGGCGAGGCGATGGCCCACGGCTGCGATGTGTCGGACGAGGCGGGCGTGAAAGACATGGTCGCAAAGGTCATGGAAGCATGGGGCCGCATTGACATCGTCGTGAACAACGCGGGCATCCTGCGCGACAAGACGTTTTCCAAGATGGAGATGTCTGATTTCCGTAAGGTCGTTGACGTGCACCTTATCGGCTCTGCCAACGTGACGCACGCTTGCTGGCCGATCATGCGCGAACAAAAATACGGCCGTATCGTGCTGACATCATCGGCATCAGGGCTGTATGGCAACTTTGGTCAGTCGAACTATGGTGCCGCAAAGGCCGCGATGATGGGGCTGATGAACGTGCTGCATCTGGAAGGTGCGCGCGACAACATCCGCGTCAACACTTTGGCCCCCACAGCGGCGACCCGCATGACCGCCGATCTGTTGCCTGAACAGGCGCAGGCCTTGCTGGCCCCCGAAACCATCACACCCGGCCTGCTCTATCTGGTCAGCGAAGATGGCCCCAGCCGGGTGATCCTTGGCGCGGGTGCAGGCAGCTTTGCCCAAACGCGCGTTTACGAGACCGAAGGCGTGACCTTGACCGGCGACGACAATACCCCCGAAGGTGTTGCCGCAGCCTTTGACAAAATTACCGACGCGGCAGGCCAGCAAGAGCTGACCGATGCCTTTAGCCAAACCAAGAAATACGCTCTCAATGCAGCCAAGGCCCAGGGTCTTGATCTGGATTGGGGCTAAGACACTAAACTTTAAAGGGAGATCACCATGCGTGACGCAGTAATCGTATCAACGGCCCGTACCCCGATTGGCAAAGCCTATCGCGGTGCGTTCAACAACACGACACCCCAGGCACTGGCAGGCCACGCCATCGCCCACGCGGTACAGCGTGCCGGTGTTGACGTGTCCGAAATTCAGGATTGCATCATGGGTGCCGCCCTTCAGCAGGGTGCATCTGCGGGCAACATCGCGCGTCAGGCTGCAATCCGTGCAGGTCTGCCTGTGACAGTTGCCGGCATGTCGCTGGACCGTCAATGTGCCTCTGGCATGATGGCGATTGCGACAGCGGCCAAGCAGGTCATCACCGACGGCATGGATGTTGTCATCGGTGGCGGTGTCGAAAGCATTTCGATGGTGCAGACAGCTGAAATGCGCGTCAAAGCTGACAGCTGGATCAAAGAACACAAGCCCGAGCTGTACATGACCATGCTGGAAACAGCCGAGACTGTAGCCGAGCGTTACAACGTCAGCCGCGAGCGTCAGGACGAATATGCCGCACGGTCGCAAGAGCTGACCCATCTGGCACAAGAAGCAGGCAAGTTCGACGACGAGATCGTGCCTTTCACCTCGAAAATGCTGGTACAAAACAAAGAAACCAAAGAGATTTCCGAGCACGAAGTCACGCTGGAAAAAGACGAGGGTAACCGCCCCGGCACATCCGCCGAGAGCCTTGCGGGCCTAAAGCCGGTGCATTCTGACGGTATCCACATCAAAGAAGGCAAATTCATCACGGCTGGTAACGCATCGCAGCTAAGCGATGGTGCCTCCGCGACTGTGATCATGGAAGCGAAAAAGGCCGAGAAGATGGGCCTTCAGCCTTTGGGTCGCTACATGGGCGTTATGGCCGCTGGCTGTGAGCCTGATGAAATGGGCATTGGCCCGATCTATGCCGTGCCACCACTGCTGAAGGCGCATGGCCTCAAGATCGAAGACATCGGTCTGTGGGAACTGAACGAAGCCTTTGCGGTTCAGGTTATCCAGTCGCGTGACGTCTTGGGTATTCCTGACGAATTGCTGAACGTGAACGGCGGCGCGATCTCTATCGGTCACCCCTACGGCATGTCCGGTGCACGCATGGTTGGCCATGCGCTGATCGAAGGCAAACGTCGCGGTGCAAAATACGTTGTCTGCACCATGTGTGTTGGCGGCGGCATGGGTGCTGCTGGCCTGTTCGAGGTTCTGTAAGCAGCTATGGGAGAGCTTTTGGTCATCCGCCATGGACAGGCGTCATTCGGGGCCGA
>ERZ651776.1975-NODE-1975-length-23437-cov-64.635745_pt1 | contig 23437 bp, 22 predicted proteins | sample MGYA00514761_ERZ651776 | MGnify/ENA metagenome assembly ERZ651776 | reverse complement strand
ACAGAACAGCAGAAGTTACCTTGGGAGGTGTAAATACTAATGAATTATCTTCAAAGACAATGATGGTTAAGAAACATTCAGGTTTATTCTTTATTGGAGAAGTGGTTGATGTTACTGGTCATTTAGGAGGTTATAATTTTCAATGGGCTTGGTCATCTGGATTTGTTGCTGGGCAATACGCCTAAATAATCTTATTTAAAAATTAGTAACTTGTGTATCTTCAGTTTTTTTAGGTTCATCTATATCTTCTGTACTAGGACTTAATTCTATTCCAACTGGTGTAATAGTTGATGGCATTGCAACGAACTGAGAGTCAGGATTCTCAATAACTTTTCTTATTGTGTTTCTATACAAGCCAAATAAACCAATAAGTATATGAAAAAATATTATAAAAACAAAAAATCCATTTAATCCAACAATATTCATAAAAATTGAACATAAAAACGGACCACTCATAGCGCCCATACCAAACGTAAATTGTAAACTAGCACCCGCTGCAACAAATTGTTCTTTAGGGATAAAGTCATTGGTGTGAGCGAGAATTAAAGAAAACATTGGCAAACTACAAAATGAAAATAAAATTAAGGATAAATAAAACCAAGTTTTATTAGTCGCTAATTCTCCAGGTAAATACATTTGTCTTGAAGCTAGAATTGCACAAAGCGCAAAAAAAGCTGCTCCAAAAGTTGAATAGATGATTACTTTTCTTCTATCAAACATGTCAGAAATTTTACCTATGGGCCATTGAGATACGGCACCAGAAATAGCTAATAAAAAAGTTACAACAGAAATTTGAAAAATTGTAAAATTCATTGATGCTGCGTACACTGCAAGTAATGTAAATAAAGCTGATTGAATGGTTCCATAAAAAAATGAACTAACCATTCCAAAGGGAGATGCAGCATAAACATCTTTTAAACTCATTCCTTTAACTTTTTTAAAGGTGGGGGGCTTCTTTTTAGTTAGTAAAATTGGTACCAGTGCAGCTGATGTAAGTACAGAAATTAAAATAAATGGCTCAAATTTAATTGGATCACTAAAATTTAAAAGAAACATACCAATTCCCATGGCACCATATAAAATAACCATATAGATAGAGAGAATACTACCTCTATTTTTATTAGTCGCTCTATCGTTTAACCAACTTTCAGTTACAGTATAAATTGAGACCATGCTTATTCCAGTGAGTACTCTTAAAATAAACCAGATATAGGGATTAACAAAAATTGAATGCATTAAAACAATAAGTGATGCAATAGATGCAAATGCTGCAAATACTCTAATGTGTCCTACGCTTGCTACAATATTGGGTATAATTTTTGCACCAATGAAATATCCAACAAAATAGCCTGACATCATAAAGCCAGTTGCCATTAAACTAAATTCTTCCGCAACCGCTCTAACGCCTAGCAGAGAGCCTTGAAACCCATAGGCCATCATTAGAAAACCCATGCCCGTAAAAAGTGCCCAAGAATTCTTTAATACTTTATTCATAAATTTGACCGTACATATTTCCCATGTACTTTTAAATCAAGTCTTAAATGTGATTTTATTATGAGTTTTTTAGCTTGATAAATGAGTGAATAGCTATGGCTGTTATGATCACAACTCCACCTTGGATCGTCTCAAGGCTTGGTTGCTCTTTAATAATTAGCCATACCCAAATAGGGCCTATAATGGTCTCAAGTAAGAAAAATAAATTAACCTCAGCCGCAGGTATAAATCTTGGAGCAATCGTAACCAGCACAAAAGGGATTGCCACACATAAAATACACATTAAAGGTACTATAATTTGATCATTGCCAACTAGAGCAAAGGTTTCGATAAACATTAGAGCAAATAAAGCCACAATTAACTTACCAACTACTGCCGCAGGTATTAAATTTTTATCTTTTGCAGCTCTAATAGTAACTGCGCCAACAGCCAATCCTAGAGCAGTTATAAGACCTAAAATATCGCCAAAAATATTACCCAACTGAATAGAGTCGTAAAATATATAAATTGCAGCCATAAAGGTTACAAAAATTGCAATCCAAGTTTTACGATCAGGCATTTCTTTTAAAAAAATACCTCCTAAGACTGCAGATAACATGGGTGCCATTGCAATCATGACTAAAGTATTAGCAACATTAGTATTTTGTATAGAGACCACAAAGGTAATATTGGTAACGGAGAATGTCGCTATGTAAAGTAAACCATAATAACCACTAGCAAAAAGCATTTTAAAAAAGTTAATTCTATAGATTATTAACATTCCTAAAAAAACAGTAACAAAAGGAATTAAGCCTCGATAAAATACTAAGCCCCAAGTATCAACATTAGAAAGCCGAATAAATAAGCTATCGGGGGTGATAAACATTACTGCAACAAATGCAAGTAATGAACCTTTTTGTTGATCAGTTAAATTTTTCAAGCTTTTAATCCTTTCCAAAAAACCTTAGCAAGATTTATATTAGTTAGGTCATAATAAGTTTTTAAACCTGTCGGAGAAGTTACATTAATATCTCCATTTAATTTTTGATCGATAAAATCAATACCAGAAAAATAGACATTATTTTTCTTAAGGTCTTTTGCAATTATAGTTGAAATTTTCTTTTCAATCTGTGTTAGTTTAATTGAAATAGGAACTGCACCTTTGCTCATATTACTTAAGAACGAGCCTTTTTTAGGAACTCTAGAAATGGCACCAGAAATTTTACCATTGATAATAAAAACTCTTTTGTCACCAAACTTAATTTTAGATAAAAATTTTTGACACATAATATGCCCGTGTTTTTTTATAAAATTTTCAACCAATTTTTTATTAAGCTTACCCTTGATAAGATGAATATCATTTCCACTAAAACTATGTATGGGTTTAATAATCATTTCTTTATATTTTTTAAAAAATTTATAAACTTCCTGAAGGTCTCTAGTAAAAATAGTTGCTGGCATAAATTTTTGAAATTTTGCTGAATATAATTTTTCAGAAACATTTCTAACTGACGTTGGATTATTAATAACCTTAACTTTATTTTTTATTTTATCCAAGATGTAGGTTGTAGTGATGTATTCTAAGTTAAAAGGAGGGTCTTGACGTATTAAGATATATTTACACTTTGAAAGATCTAAAGTTTGTTTACTTTTAATCTTAAAAAAATTTTTATTTGTATAATTAAATTCTATAAAAAAACCTTTAGCTAAAACCTTATCATTGATAATAGATAGATCCTTAGGGTCATAATGGAATATTTTATAATTTAATCTTTGAGCCTCTACCGCTAAAAATACACTTGTATCACTTTTTGGATTTAATTTTGAAGGATGGTTAGCTTGAATACCAACTATTTTACTTGTCATATAAGTCATTTAAATTTTCATTTTTAGAAAATTTATTTATCATATGATCTGCGTTTGTTGTCTTATTATCAATTAATTTATCTAGGTGATTTAAAAATTTCACTTCACTTTCTCCAGATTTACTTAAAACATCTCTTGTTTTAAGACCTTTTTTAGAAATCCCAAGTAAAATTGAAGACCAGTAAAGTAAATCTTTACCCATTAATTCTGTATTAAAACCTTTTTTTGGAGCCTCAAGGTAGGCATTAATAATTTTGTTTTTATCCCACTTAGAAATTAAATCATATGCTTCATCTAAATTACCATACAAAATTCCAGTGTTAAAAGCTGGACCTGAACATAAGCAGTCCCACCCACAAGTATCCATTGATCTTAATTCAATATATTTTTTTAATCTATTTTCAGTAAAGATTGTACTCAAGTGTGTTGTTAGATCATCTTCAGTAGGAACTCTGTTATTGATCTCTTTAATTTTGCCATCCATAAAATCTTGAAAGGAATAATTGTTTCCAGATAAGTACTCTTTATTTTCTTGAATAAATAAAAGAGGAAAATTTATTGCAAAGTCAGCATATTTTTCAAAGTCCATGTTATCAAAAAAAACTTTAGGCAATCCACCTCTAGAGGTCTCTTGCCAAACTTTTGATCTATAAGACATGTAACCACTATTTTTTTTTTCAACAATGGATGAGTTTGCAAAAAGGGCAATAGATATAGGAACTATTGAATTTATAACCTTAAATTTTTTAATAAAATCTTTTTCTGAATCGTAATCTAGATTTAACTGAGTACCACAAGTTCTATACATCATATCTAAACTTAAGGGCCCACCATTTGGCATATCATTAGTCATTACTATATATCTTTGTTTTGGATTGTTTGGCACTTCTTCTAGTGTTGATATTGGATCAAAACCTGAGCTTACAATTTTTAAATCAAATTTTTTAGTAACCTGTTGTAATTCAAATAAATAGTCATGAGATTCTGCACAAGCCTCATGAATGTTATTAAGTTTATCACCTGATAGCTCAATTTGATTTCCAGGCTCAAGAGTAATACTTTTTCCTTGTTTTTGAAGTCCAATAATATTTTGCTTTTCCATAATAGGCTGCCAACCAAATTCAGTTAAAGCTGAAAACATTTTAAGTATAGTGGGGTAGTCGATACGTTTATTTGTTTTTTGATCAAATAAAAATTTTTCATGTTCAATTCCGATTTTAAAGTTCTTAACCTCTTTAATACCGGACTTGAAATAATTAATGATATTTTCTTTATGAGTGATCATATTTTATATATAGAAATTTAATTATTTGATGCTGTGCTTAAAAGAGATAGTTGTGTAATTTTATCATCACCTAAGATATCGATTGGTTTAACAGGATATTCACCTGTAAAATAATGATCTGTAAGTTGTGGATAAATTTCGTCTCTTTTTTCAAATCCCATCGCTCTATACAAACCTTCAATTGATAAAAAGTCTAAAGATTTAGCACCAATGAATTCACAAATTTCATCATTAGTTTTATTAGCCGCTAATAATTCTTTTTTAGTTGGAGTATCGACCCCATAAAAATCAGGATATTTAATTTCTGGGCAAGCAATTTTTACATGAACTTCTTTAGCTCCCGCATCATATAACATCTTAACAATTTTGTGAGAGGTCGTTCCTCTTACTAACGAGTCATCTATTAAAATAATTCTTTTGTCTTTAATCGTAGATTGATTAGCATTTAATTTTAATTTAACCCCAAGACTTCTAATTTTTTGACTAGGTTCAATAAAAGTTCTACCAACATAATGATTTCTAATTAAGCCTAATTCAAAATTTATCCCTAAATGTTGAGCAAACCCAAGAGCTGCTGAATTTCCAGAATCTGGAACAGGCACTACTATATCTGCTTCAATTTTATTTTCTTTTGCAAGTTCAATACCAAACTTTTTTCTATACTCATAAGCCGATTTACCATTTAGTAAACTATCTGGCCTTGCAAAATAAATATATTCAAAAACACAAGGGCGAACTTTTCTAGGAGGAAAAGGCTTAATACTTTTTAATTCGTTTTCTTCAACATAAACCACTTCACCATTTTCAACATCTCTAATATATTTTGCGCCAATAATATCTAGCGCACAAGTTTCAGATGCAAATACAAAACTATTCTTAATTTTACCAATCACTAATGGTCTTATTCCATGAGGATCCCTAACACCGATTAAAGTATTTTGGGTAAGCATAACTAAAGCATAACCACCTTGAATTTGAAAAATTGCGTCAATAATTTTATCAATAGTTTTATTACGCTTTGATTTTGCAATGAGTTGAACAATAGTTTCAGTATCAGATGTCGTATGAAAAATTGCACCATCTTCAACCAATTTATTTCTTAGGGTAATGGAGTTGGTTAAATTTCCATTATGCGCAACACCTATGCCTCCTGCATTAGTGTCAGCAAAGAAAGGCTGAATATTTCTTAAAGTGTTTTCACCAGTTGTACTGTATCGATTATGACCAATAGCATAGTTACCAGGTAGACTATTTAATACTTTTTCTTTATTGAAATTATCACCCACCAAACCAAATCTTTTTTCAGAATGATATTTTTTGCCATCAAAAGTGACAATTCCACAACCTTCTTGACCTCTGTGCTGTAAAGCATGTAAGCCTAAGGCAGTAAGTGCAGCAGAATCTTCACTATTGCTGACGCCAAAAACTCCACACTCTTCTTTTAATTTTGGATTATATATCTTCAATTTTTTCTTTAGAATTTTGGTAACTTTTTTCATTTGGAAATTCTTTTACTAGATAATTACTACCTTTTTCAATGTATGGAAAGGTGTATGATTTATCAATGTTAATTGGCCATTTGTTATAATTATAAACAATATCTATGGCTGTGAATAAGCAAACACAGATTATATAGCTTCTAATAAAACCAAAAAATAAACCAAAAATAGAATCGAGTCTTCCTAGTCCAACAAACTTAATAGTTTTACTGATTGTTCTATTGGCAATTAAGATAATGAATATAACCAAAACAAAAATAACAACTCCAAGGGTTACATCAAGCACATACTCACTATCAATTATGTTTTTAAAATAGGGTTTAATTCTTGGAAATAAGATTAAAGTGACCACATAAGCCAATAACCATTTTGAAGCTGACAACAAACTTAAAACAAAACCCTTACCGTAACATTTGATGACAGACATTATTGTTATAATCAAATAGATGAGATCAATTAAAGAGATTGTTTCATAAAAATCTTTTAAAACATCCACCATAACTGTTTTATTTTCCGAAAGGTTTACTAATTAGTAGAAGAGAAGGAAGTAGGGTTAAAACAGAAATCATTGCTAGCAACATGGCTATGCCAGTAAATACACCAAAATAAATTGTGGGTATAAATTTAGAGAAAACTAAAATTGAAAAACCAAATACTATTGTAATTGAAGTATTGAGTATTGCAACGCCAACAGTTGAGTGACAAGTTTTAAGTGTTTTATTGTAATCGTTAGTTTTAGTAAACTCTTCCTTAAATCTGTAGATATAATGAATACTATTATCGACAGCAATACCTATGGTAATGGCTGCGATAGTGATAGTCATCATATCAAGAGGTATTCCAAGTAGCCCTATAATTCCTAAGATAAAAAAAGCTGCAATAAAGTTTGGCACAACTCCAATTAAAGATAATTTAACATTTTTAAACAAGATTAAAAACATTATAAAAATTCCAGTCATTACCAATCCCAGAGTTAGTATTTGAGATTTAAATAAGCTTTGTAATAAATTGTTAAATAAAATTAACACACCACCTAGTTTAAATTCCTCTTTACTTAATTTTAATTCATTTTCTAAATCATAATTAATTTTATTTATTAAATCATTTCGTCTTAATCCTTCTTGAGAGTCGATAATTCTTAAGCTTATTCTTGCTTCATTATCTTTAATTGAAATATATGGATCTATAATCTCTTTTTTAATACCTTCTGGGATCTTAGAATATAAAACACCCATCTCTAAAGTTCCTAATGGCTTATTATTATTAAGCTGGGTTGCAACTTCGATAATGGAACTAAAAGATAAAACCTTACCGATTGCCGGTAAACTATCTAAATAATTATGAACAGACTGAATTTTATCGATTTTATCTTTAGTAAACCAATATTTTTCATCATCTTGACTTTCTTCATCATCCCAACTTTCAAATTCATCATCCTCACTTGATTTTTCTTCTATTGGTTTAGGAAATTTTAAGATTACCTCCAAAGGTGTGGTGCCACCTAATTTTTCATCAATTAGTTTCATACCTTTATAAATTTCAGTGTTCTTATTAAAATAATTTATAAAACTATTTTCAACCTCAAGACGGCTTATACCAAGGACACTTGCAATTAAAATAAAACCAGTAATTACAAAAATAATACTTTTATTATTAATAGATATTTTTCCAAGGAAGGCAGTAATCTTTGAACCTTCATCTTCTTTAATACTAATATTATTATCAGACATGAAGTTAAGAAGTGTTGGCAGCAACGTAAAGGTTATAATAAATGAAGTGATCAAACCAAAGGTCATCATCCATCCAAAATCTATAATAGGTTTTATGCCACTAAATATTAATGAAAGGAAAGCACATATTGTAGTTAATACGGTATAGATAATTGGCCAAAACATTTTGCCAGTGGTCATTGAGATAATCTTAAAATTATCTAAATTTGGAAAATCATTCTTTAGCTGTAGAAAACGAGTACTCATATGAATATTCATTGCCATAGTTAAGATCAACATCAGTGCAATAAAGTTTGATGATATAACAGTTACTTTCCAACCAAGTAGACCGAGCAATCCAGTCATAATCAATACAGAAAAGAAACAGCTACTAATTGGAACAATGATCCAAATTAATTTTCTAAAAACAAACCAGAGTGTTGCGATGATAAACAATAGAACTCCTAGGCCAAATACAATAATATCACTTTTGATAAATGACATCATATCATCGGCAATCATAGGGATACCACCTAAGTAGATCTTACCTATATCTTCATAGCTTTTGATAATCTCTCTTATTTCAGTAATGTTTTCATGATTTTTCTTCTTTAAAGTATCTTTATAAATTTCTATTTCTTCATCAGTTTTATTTTCTAAATCTTTTAAATCATTCTTTTTAATATAAACAATTATTCCACTAGTATTACCATCTTCACTGATAACAAAATTTCTAAAGACAGGGCTGTTTAATATTTCTTTAAATCCCCGTTCAGTATCAACACCCTTATCTTTTAGAGTTGTAAAACTTTCCAATCTTTCTTGTAGAGGTGCTTCTGAATTATTTAATAAAGGAATATCTAGCAAGGTTACTACACTATGTACCCAGTCTAGGCTTTGAATTTTATATTTAAGACTTAAAAGATTATTAATTGAAGACTCTGTAACCATTCCTTCATTAGGAGAGTAGGTTAGAACTAAAAATTCTTTAGAGCCATATCGTTCAGTAATTTCTTGTAAATATTTAAGATCAGGATCTCCTTCAATTAAAAGGGTTTCAGATGAAGCATCTAATCTAAAATCTTTTGAAAAATAACCAAAACTTAGCAACGTTACTATAAGCAATACAAAAATTGATTTTGGATTCTTTAATATAGTGTTTTGGTATAAATGAGATAGCATTTAAGACTAATATATTTGATATTAGTTACTTTGAGTATCTTTAAATTTAGTAAACATTGCCTCAAATTCTACCATGATATTACCTGTTGGCCCGTGTCTTTGTTTTCCAATAATAAGTTCGGCTAAATTTGATACTTCATTCATTTTAGCTTGCCATTCTGCATGCTCAACGGTTGCTGGTCTTGGCTCTTTTCTTTCCAGATAATAAGCTTCTCTATAGACAAACATTACTACATCCGCATCTTGTTCAATTGATCCTGATTCTCTTAAATCTGATAATTGAGGTTTGTGGTCATCTCTTTGTTCAACAGCTCTAGAAAGCTGTGATAGAGCAATAACTGGAAGTTTAAGTTCTTTTGCCATTGCCTTAAGTCCTTGGGTGATTTCAGAAATTTCCTGAACTCTACCGTCTCTATTTCCAGAAGATCCTCTCATTAATTGAATGTAATCAACTACAATTAAATCTAGACCAAATAATCTTTTAATTCTTCTTGCTCTATTACTCATTGCAGCAATACTAATTGCTGGAGTTTCATCTATATAAAGAGGTAACTCAGCTATGTTTTTTGATGTTTCAATAAATTTATCAAACTGTTCATCTGATATTCTTCCACGTCTTATATCATTTGATTTAATTCTTGATTGCTCTGCTAGAATTCTAGTTGATAACTGCTCTGAAGACATCTCAAGAGAAAAAAATGCTACTGATGATTTCTTTCCAGCTTCTTGTAATTTTTGAGCAGCATTGAAAGCTATATTGGTTGCAAGTGCGGTTTTTCCCATTGAAGGTCTTCCAGCAATAATTATTAAATCAGAATTATGTAATCCACCTAACCTATCATCTAAATCTCGAAGACCTGTTGGCACTCCAACAATTCCTTCATCATTTTTATAAGCAGCAGAGGCCATTTCAATGGTTTGCTTCATTGCTTCATCAAATTTAATTAAAGATGAGTTGAACGAACCTTTTTCAGCTAAATCAAATAATAATCTTTCTGAGTTTTCAATTATGTTTTGACCATTAGTATTAAGGTCATTTATTTTTGCAGCATCAATTGTATTTTCAGAAATTTTAATTAATTCACGCCTGACGAACATGTCATAAATAATTCTTGAATACTCAATCGCTTGTCTTGAAGATGTTGAAAATTTTGTAACTTTAACTAAGTATTCAGGTACATTAATTTCATCTTTTTCATTTTCAAAATAATTCTTTAAGGTGATAGGGTTTGCGAGCATCCCTTTGTAAATAAGGCTTTCGATTGCAGAAAATATTTTCTGATGCATTGGATCATAAAAATTAATACTTGAAACTACTGTATTAATTTCATCAAATATTTCATTCGACACCAAAATAGACCCAATAACGGATTGCTCAGCTTCGATGTTGTTTGGTAATTCTTTGAAGGTATCTTTGACGATGCTTAGATTATTTTCCATGAATAAATCTTATCTGAAAAACGATTTTAAAAAATAACAAATATATGCTGGGGAAAAAATTGTATAATTACTGAATATTTTCTGCTGTAACTACATTAATTGTAATTTCAGAATCCACTTGTGAGTGTAAAATAATTTTTACTTTAAATTTACCAAGTGATTTAATTTCAGTTACGGGTTGTATCATTGATGGTTTAATATCTAATTTGTCGCTCTCTAATAATATTTTAGAAATTTCAGTTGGTTTAACTGAACCATAAAGCTCTTTGTTTTCTGTACTCAATTTTTTAATTTCATACTCTTTACCATTTATTTGTTCTGAAATTTTTTGAGCTTCTTTCTTTTTCTCAGCATCTTTTTTACCTAGCTCAGTTTTAATTTTTTCAACTTCAGCAATGTTTTCTTTTGAAGCGTATAAAGCTTTTTTATTTGAGATAAGAAAATTTCTAGCAAAACCTCTTTTAACATCTATGATTTCACCAATAGATCCAATTCTTCTAAGATTTTCTAAAAGAATAACTTTCATCTAAATTAACGCTAAATTTCTAGCTCTCTTGATAGACAGTGAAAGCTCTCTCTGTTTTTTTTGAGAAACGTTGGTAATTCTTGATGGTAAAATTTTACCATTTTCAGACATGTATTTTTTTAATAATCTTATGTTCTTATAATCAACCACTGGAGCACCTTTTACTGATAGTGGGCAAGATTTTTTAAATTTATATTTGTTTGGCTGAAAAATACTTAGTTTTGCAAAGTTACTTTGACTTCCTTTTTTTTTATTTCCAGCTCTTTTTTTTGATGGCATAATTAGTTCTTATTAAAATCTTTTTTGTATTCTTTTTTTTCGTATTCATCTTTTTTTGAGAAATATTTAGCTTCTAAGTCAAATTTTTTAACTTTAACCGTCATATATCTTAAAAGGTTTTTATCAATTGCTTCATTCTTCTCTAATTCTTCTATAATTTTACCAGCACCTTTAATTTTAAAGTGCATGTAGATACCTTTTTTATTTTTTTTGATCTCATATGCTAGGTTTAGCAATCCCCAATCTTCAGTTTGTACAATCTCACCCTCATTTTTTTCAATTATTTTAGAGTATTTCTCAGTTAATGACTTAACTTGAGTAGGGCTAGTGTCTTGTCTTGCTACTATAGTGTGTTCGTATAAATTCATATTTGTTCTTTAATAAAAAGTGAGGATATACTATTATAATTATTGAATTACAACACTTAAAACCATAATAAACTTTAGATATTTAAATGTTTTCTGTTATTTTTCCAGGCCAAGGCTCTCAATTAGTAGGAATGGGCAAAGACTTACATGATAAGCATAGTCTAGTTCAAGATTTATTTAAAGAAGCAGATGACACCCTTGGATTTTCCATATCAAAACTTGTTTTAGAGGGTCCAAAGGAAGATTTGGATCTAACAGAGAATACTCAACCAGCAATATTTCTTGTTAGCTATTCTATATTTAAACTTATTAAGGAAGAATTTAAAATAGACTTAAATAAAGCAAGTTTTTTTGCAGGACACTCATTAGGAGAGTATTCAGCCTTAACTTCTGCTGGATCATTATCATTTTCAGACACATTAAGAATATTAAAGATCAGAGGAAATGCTATGCAAAGCTCTGTACCAAAAGGTGTGGGTGGAATGGTTGCAGTTTTAGGCTCTGAAATTGAGACAATAGAAAAAATTATTACAGATAACAAAGATAAGTATGAGTGTTACATAGCAAATGACAATTCTATGGGGCAGATAGTGCTAAGTGGTAAGATAGATGATTTAGAAAAAATGATGGGTGATTTAAAAGCTGCAAATATAAAAAATATAAAACTTCCAGTTAGTGCACCATTTCATTGTAAATTAATGAGCAAAGCAACTTTGGTAATGAATGAGGAAATAGCAAAATTGAATTTTAAAGAACCAGAAAATAAACTGATTTCAAATGTAACTGGTAAAGAAATATCAGATTCTAATGAATTAAAAGACTTATTGGTAAAACAAATTGAAAGTAGAGTTAGATGGCGTGAAAGCGTTTTATTGATGATTGAAAAAGGAGTTACTCAATTTATAGAGATAGGCCCAGGTAAAGTTTTGTCAGGTTTAGTAAAAAGAATTGATAAAAATGTTAAAGTTAGTGCAATAAATAGTGAAGAAGATATAAAGTTAATAAATATAAATGAGTAGTTTAAAAGATAAAAATTTTATAGTCACAGGTGCCTCAGGTGGAATAGGAAATTCCATTGCTGAAAAACTACATGAGCAAGGTGCAAATGTTTTAGCAACAGGAACAAGAATTGAAAAATTAGAAGAACTAGCAAAAAAATTTAATGGCATTAAAACTCTCAAGTTTGATATTTCTCAACACGAAAAAATTGAAGAATTCATTAATGAAGCTACTGAAAAATTAGGTGGTTCACTTGATGGTATTATAAATAATGCTGGAATTACAAAAGATAATTTAACAATAAGAATGAGCTTGGAAGAGTGGACAAAAGTAATAGATATAAATTTAACTTCTACTTTTTTAATGTGCAAATATTCTATTAAAAAAATGCTTAAGAATAAGTCTGGAAAAATTGTTAACATAACTTCTGTTGTGGGTCACACAGGAAACGTAGGTCAGGCTAATTACACAGCATCTAAAGCAGGAATTGTTGCAATGTCTAAAAGCTTAGCAATTGAGTATGCTAAAAAAAATATTAATATTAATTGTATCTCTCCTGGCTTTATAAGCACTGCCATGACAGATCAGATAGATGAGAAACATAAAGAAGCAATTATTGCTAAAATTCCATCAAATAAACTAGGTAAGCCCGAAGATATTGCTAATGCTGTAATATTCTTAAGTTCAGATCAATCTGACTATATTAATGGAGAAACTATACATGTAAATGGAGGCATGTATTTGGGTTGACAAAATCCCTTTTTAAACTATTAACGAAATATAACAAAAAGGATCAATATGTCAGAAGATATTTCAAGCAAAGTTAAAAAAATTGTAGCAGACCATTTAGGAATAGATGAAGCAAAAGTTCAAGACGACTCTAGCTTTATTGATGACCTTGGAGCTGATAGCTTAGATACAGTTGAATTAGTTATGGCTTTCGAAGAAGAATTTGGTTCAGAAATTTCAGATAGTGAAGCTGAAAAAATTCTAACCGTTGGTGATGCTGTTAAATTTATTGAAGGCAAAGCTAACTAAAAATTTAAATGTCCAAAAAAAAAGATGGGATAATGGTGATTTTATCATCCCCATCTGGGGCAGGTAAAACCACATTAGTAAAACTTCTCTCTCAAAATAAAAACTTTCATATATCGGTATCTCATACCACTAGAAAACCAAGAACTAATGAAATTGCAGATAAAGATTATTATTTCGTTAATCATGAAAAGTTTGAAACCTTAATTAAAAATGAAGAATTCTTAGAATATGCAAAAGTATTCAATCACCTTTACGGAACTACAAGAACACCTGTAATTGAAAAGTTAGAAAAAAGTGAAAATGTAATATTTGATATTGATTGGCAGGGTGCTGATCAAATTAAGAATAAAAAGCTAAACTATAAATTAATTACCTTCTTTATTTTACCTCCTAGTAAGGAAGTTTTATTTGAAAGACTGTCTAATAGGCATACCCAAGATAAATTAATTGTAGAAGAGAGAATGAAAGAGTTTACTAGAGACGTTTTACATTGGATTAATTATGATTATGTGATCATCAATGATAATCTTGAAGAATGTTATTCAAAAATCAGTAATTTAATTGACGCTGAAATTAACAATGGCTCAAAAGATTACGATAAAGAGTACATTAGAAAACACGTAGAAAAATTAACGTTTTAGATCCTCATATTCTTTTGTCAGCTTAAAGTAGATTTCAGGCTCAAGGTTTTGAGGTCTTAGATTAAGATCAATATTGAATTTACTAGCAACTTCCTTAGCATTATTAAATATTTGGTTAAAAGGTTTTTTTAACATTTTTCTTCTTTGACTAAAAAAAACTCTAGTAATCATTTCAAGATTTTTAGCATCTTTTAATTCAAAAGAATTTTCTTTAGGAGTAAACAATAAAAGAGAGCTATCTATTTTTGGACGAGGAGAAAAACTTTGAGGTTTTATATCTATTATTTTTTTAACATTTAGTTTCCAATTAGTTAGAATGGAAAGACGTCCATATTTTGAATTATTGGATCCAGCAACAATTCTATCAGCCACTTCTTTTTGAAACATTAATACTAAATTTTCAAACCAAAATTCCTTATGAATGTTTATAACCCACTTAGAAAGTATCTCTGTTGAGATATTGTAAGGCAGATTACCAAATACTACTAATTTTTGCTTTGAAATTTCATTTTCTGCTACTTTTAAAACATCATCATTAATAATTTCTATCTGATTAGCAAATTTTTCTTTCAAAACTAAAGAGAGTTCATCATCTTTTTCTATAACAAAAACTTTTTTAGGATTATTTTTTAAAATATAACTTGTTAAATTTCCACTGCCAGGTCCTATCTCTAAAATTTCTTTATTAGTAATTTCGACAGTAGAGACAATTTTTTCAAGTACCGCCCTATCTATTAGAAAATTTTGACCAAGACTTTTTTTAGCTTTAATATTCACTTAATTGTCTAAGAATTTTAAAGCTTCAATTAAACTTTTAGGATTAGATTTGTTTTTACCCAACATAGAAGAATTTGGTCCATGATCTGGAGAAACCCTAACAAACGCCAGACCTAAAGTAATATTAATTGCATCAAAATTAAATAAAGCTTTCATTGGAGTGAGTACTTGATCGTGGTACATTCCAATAATCACATCATACTTTTTTATAAAGTCTTTAATAAATATAGTGTCTGCAGGATACGGCCCATCAACATTAAATTTTTTTTGTTTTAATTTTTTAATAGCAGGAATTATTACTTGCCCTTCTTCAGAATTATCAAAATTACTTTCACAATGAGGGTTTAGACCAGTAATTGCTATTTTTGGTTTTTTATTAAAATTTGTTTTATAAAAGTCATTAATAAGCTTTACATGAATAAGTATTTTCTTTTTTGAGATCTTTTTAGGAACATCTTTTAATGCAAGATGAGTGGTTATTGGACTTACAGATAAGTTTTTATTATATATAAGCATTGCCACCTCATGATTTTTGCTAGTTTTTTTGGCCAAATATTCTGTAATACCAAGAGTTCTTCCTTTTAAAAAATGTTTCTTTGAAACTGGCCCATTTATTAAGCCAGCACATTTATTGTTCTTTAATAATTTTAAAGCAATTTCAAAAGACTTGTTAATATAAGAGTTTGATTTTGAGGTAATTTTATCAAATGTTTTCTTAAAATTTAAATTCACATCTATTAAATTAATCTTTTTATTATCTATTAAATTAAAATCTAATTTGTATTCAGAAATTAGATTTATGTTAAAATCATATTTTAATCTTAACATTTGTTTAATTATTAATTTTTGTGAGCCAATCAATATAATTGGATTTTTAATAATTGTAGCTTTTAAAGATTTAAAAAAAATTTCTAAAAAAATACTATAAGGTTCACCAGCAACAACAATTATAGGTTTTTTATTCACTAATTACTGAATTTAATTTTAATTTATTGTAATATATTATTGAAAACTGAGAATATTTATTATTAGTTTCCGCTTTTATTAATTCATCTAATAGCTTTTCTTTGTCTTTTTCAATTGCCACTTCTCTAATGTCATTAATCTTTAGAATCATGTAGCCATTTGGTATTTTTATTGGTTCAGATATTTCGTCAATTGATAAATCTGTTAAAATATCTAAAATCTTATTAGAAAGCTGGTTGCTTTTAATCCATCCTAACTCTCCTCCAAATTTTGAACTCTCTGAAATACTATAAATATTTGCTGCACTTTTAAAACCTTTTTCAACAATATCTTTTTTTATTGAATTTTTTTTTATGATTTCATTGTCATTTTTAATTTGAAAAACAATTTCAGACAAATTGAATTCTTTAGTCAATTCATTTTCTTTAAGGTATTTTTCAACCTTATTTTCTAAATCTTTTTTATTAATACTTATTTGGCCTTGATATTGTCTGCCTATTAATTGATTCCAAAGTAATTCTATCTCAATTTTATTTTTAACAACATCTAATTTTAAATCATATTCCTGTAAATATATTTTAAAACTCTCCAAACTATCAATACCCAGCTTAGTGTAATAATCTTTAATAATAGTATCTAAATATTCTTGTGAAAAATTAAATTTAAAGTATTTGGATACTTCATTTTTTTTTATTTTTTCTTTGATAACAGATTGCTTTGCTAGATTTTTTAAGATTTCTTCGCTTGTTTCTTTAAGTTCATTATTTAAAGCAACCAGATATCTGATTTCATTTTCTATATCAATATTAGTTATGATTTCATTATTTACTTTTATAACAATGTTTGTTTCATTAGCCTTAACTGGTAAAAGTAATAATAAACTTAGTAATATAATTTTAATCATTTATTAATACCAGGCGTGCTAATTGTTCCAAATGGCATTATTGTAACAGAAAAAAATAAGAGTTCTTCAGGTTTCAATGACCCATCACTATAATAATCTTTAGTATATTCAATGCCTGCAATTAAACAGTCATTTTGATACTCATACAAAAGGTTATAATATTCTGTTAGATTTTTTTCTTTATTTCTTCTTGTTCTAAACCCAATAGAAGAACTTTCATTAAGAGTAAATTTTGTCTCATTGGCAATATAGCTTTCTGAATTAATTCCTTTTTTTTCTAAAAAATCAAATTCAGATACAAATTTATAAAAACTAAGTGTTGATTTTATTTGATTATAGTTAATAGTTTTTAAGTTATTGTCGAGAGCAAACCCGTAGTCAAAATCAATAAATCCATCATTATTGAATTCTATATTTCCAAAAATGTCAGAATTTTTTTTACCCAAAGTACTATTTAAAGGTAAATTTTTATTTTCTTTATCTCTGTATACTGTTGCAAGACTGGCTGAAATATTTCTTTTATTATTTTTATTAATTAAAGAATATTCTGTCCCCATTGTAATTGATTGACCACCTTCAACACTATCTCCCAAACCAATTCTATTAATAGAAAAAATATTATCATAATTTATAATCCTGTCATCCTGACTTCGATTTTTTGTATCATTTGGACTATATCTTGCAGAAATTATAGGTGTGATTGTACTAGTGTAGTTATTTATATTTTTCTTTAATGGATATTTTAGTTCGTAATTAGTTATAGCTGCTAGTGAGCTAGAATTTTTATTACTAAATTTACTTGAATTATTTGCATCAGAATTAAAGTTTTTGATTAATACCTCATAACTGCTAAGCAATCCATTTGAACTAATTTTATTATACGATTTGTAGTTTAAATCATTTGTTATAGTGCTTTCTTTTATATTGGTTTGATATTGTTTGTTAAGAATTGCAGAACTTAAACTAAAATTACCATTATCAAAATAATCAAATTCTTTTATAATATTTATTGAGGGATAGATGTATTCATATCTATCACTATCTGGTAAGCTTAAATTTTCATAAGTTTCACTTGTAATTTTGATATTAAGATCATCACTATATAAATTAAAATCAAGTGATGTGTTTAAACTACTTTCAGATTCAATTAATGGAGATTTTAGCTTATAGGTCTTTAAATAATCATCGTCAGATGTTTGTTGAATTTTGATATCAAGCTCTCCCGAAAGATCATTATCTAAATTAAGATCAAAAGAGGATTTTGAAAAGAAATGTGTTGAAGATTTTTTTTCATTGTCATCAAAAATTTGTATGCTTTTATTTTTGATACTAAAATCTAACTCATGTTTAGAATTCTTATTATGTTTTCTATACTCAGTTTGATAAATTGTTTTACCATTATCATAAAATCTTGGTGTAAAAGTTAAATCAGATGAATTTGAAATTGCATTGAAATATGGAATTGAAATGTAGTTTCCAAGATTATTAGATTGTGAAAACGTAGGAACTAAAAAACCTGATTGTCTTTTAACAGTGGGATCTGGATGAAAAAACTTAGGAAAATAAAAAACAGGTACATCATAAATTTTTAGCAATGCATTTTCATAATTCACAGTTTTCTTAACTTTATTATGTTCAATTTTTGAAGCACTTAGAACCCAAGGTGGACAATCGTCATCTTTTTTACAAGTTGTAAAAACCCCTTGTTTAACTTGAGTGGTGTCTTTCTTATAAAAAATAGTGTTACCCTTTAGTCTAGGTTGATTTTGATCAGTTTTTATATTTCCGCCATTAAATTCTAAACTTAAATCTTGTCCTATTATTTCATTATTTCTAAAATCATATTTTATATTTTTTATATTGTAATAATTTTTTTCAATATCTATAATTTCAACATCTTGAGCAGATAACATTCTATTTATAGTAGAATATTGAAATGCCCTCATAGTTAATTTGTTCTCATAAGGATCTGTTACAAATGTTTTATTATCTGAAGTAATGATATTTAAATTTCTATCATAAATTAAACTTGAAGACTCAATAAGGTACCCACTATCAAGTTCTATAATTGTTTTATTAGCAGTATTGATAATATTTGATATTTTATTAAATATAATTTTTTCAGTTTTGATTAAATTGTTATTTAAACTATCTTTAATTACGACATTATCATTAACAACTAGTATTGAATTCAGCTTGTTATACTCAAATTGTTGGCCAGTTATTATCAGATCTTTTTTATCATTAACTTCTACACCCCCAGTACCTTTGATTTTATTATTATTATTAGTGGTTTCGATTTTAGATGCTTTAAATTCAAATTCGTCACTTAATAAAAAATTAAAATTAAAAAAAAAGATTAAAAAAAATAATATTTTAAAAAAAAATTTGTTATTTTTCATTAATTCTCACCAAGCCAATTAAGCAGAATAGTGTCAATAAAAAAGGAAGTATCCAAGCTGAAAACATAAGAGGAATTTTTTGAGTTTCTATTAAAATATTTAATAAATAATTAATATAATATATGAAAACAGAAATCAATATTCCTGATAGGAAATAATAAATTTTAGGTTTGTTGTGCCCTATGTTAAGCATCAATATAGAAGCTATACAAACCATTATTGATAAATAGACAGGATATAAATAAATACTGAGTTGATAGGAATTGATTTTAGTTATTGAGTAACCTAATATTTTATAGTCTTTTTTTAACTTCTGTAATTTTATTAAATTTAAAGATGATAAGTTTGAAAATAAATTTGAAATAATTTGTGAGTTAAAATTAGTTTCTATTTTGAAATTTTTTTCAATTCTTTTTTCAGAGGTTTCATTTAAAATTATTGCATTATCTAGTGACCATAGCTTTTTTTTAATATCAATTTTTTTAGAAGTAACCAATCTTTCAAATTTATTTGCGTTATCAAATACAGTAATTGTTACATCATTTAAATGTTCATTGACCATGTTTTTTGCATTCACAATTAAAATTTTTTCATTAAATTGATCTTTTATCCAAATCCCATTTTCAGTAACCATAGCAAGATATTTGTCATCTGTAGTGTAATTATTTTTTATTTCAAAGTACATGAACTTCAAGTTGGATGATAAATGATAAAAAATTGAGATTATAAAGATACCAGAAAAAAAAGCAGAACTAACAACAGTGAAAATTATTCTTAAGTTCGATAGACCATAACTTTTGTAAATTATTAACTCTTCTTTATTCAAAATTTCATAAAAAAAACTCATAGTACTGATTAAAAAAATAAAAGGGAAAATTTCAAATAAAATAGAAAATGAATTTAAAAAAGTAAGAAGTATAGGTAAGATAAAGCTAACATTTTCATTTTTAAAGAAAGTTATTTCTTCAAGAATATTTATAATTAAAACTAAACTAAAAAAGAAAAAAGTAGTAATTAATATATTCTTTAAAAATGATAAGACTAGATTTTTTTTATATGTTTCAATCATCAAACAGTATTTTTATGAATATTCTTCATATAAAATATAAAATATAAAATTAAAAAAATAATTATGGGTGTTACAGCAAAAAATAACATGTTTGTTAGCGACTTGCCTGAATAATTAGTTATTACTTCAAAAAAAATTACTGAAAAAACTCCAAATATAAAAATTAATATTTGATTTGATTTAAAATTCTTAGTCTCATGATTGGTCATAATCAAAAAAATTAGAATTGATGTAAGTATAAAAAAATTTAGTGGCTTAAAAAGCCTAGCATAAATTTCTGAATTAATTTCATTTATTGAGTCTTTGTTGCAGTATGAAGCATCAACTTTGCTAACATTTTTTTTTATTATGAAATAAAATATGCAACTTGTCAATTTAAGCAGAGGCATTTCTTTAATTTTTTGAGTAGTAATAGTTTTAGTTTCAAATTTAGATAAATTAAAATCAGTTTGATCAAAATTAAAAAATAAATTATTACCTTCATAATTTACATTAATAAATTTACCATTTAATAATCTTAATGATCTATTGCCATTAATATTTACTAAAAAACCTTTATCAGCAAATATTATTTTAGGAGCCTCACTTGAGTCATCCTTTAAAAATATGTTAGAGAATTCATTCTTATTTACTTTTTTATCAACAAAGATTGTTAGTTTATCTACAGTATCAATAAATTTCTTTTCTTGAATTAAGGAAGGAAAAAAATCCATATTTGATTCTATAAAAGAATTTCTCGCTTTATTTTGTAAATACGGACTGATAACTGCTGTTAAAAATATTTGAATTAAAAAAAAAATAAAAGTATATTTTAAAATAACATTATAAAAGTTAATTTTATTAATACCATTAATCCAAAAAATTTTTAATTCATTTGTATTTTCGTATTTACTAATACTATAAAAAAGTGATGTAAAAAATATCAATGGCATAACTTTACTAACTACTTTTGGATAAAGTAAGAGAGTGTAATAAAAGTATATTATAAAACTGTGCCCATCATCTAGAACCAAATCAAGATTATTTACAGCTTGAATCACCATTACTATAAAAGAAACACACAATAATATTATAAAGAAAAAAAATGTATTTTCGGCTAAAAATTTTTTGAATATCGTTTTTTCGTTGATTAAAAACATTTTTTACTTATAAGCATCTAAAAACATAATGTATATTATAAATTAATGACTGTTCAAGTTTCTTATAAAAACAAAATTTCTTCAAATAATATTGTACTTTTTGTTGATCATATTTTTAATACTAAGCCTATAGAAAAATATTTAACCAAAATAGAACTAAATTATATTAATGGGCTAATAAAACATAAAGATTTAAAAAAAAACTTTTATTTATTTGAAATAAATTCAAAAAAAAAGATAATTTTAATATCTTTAAAAAAAAATTTAGAAGCTTTTGAAATAGAAAATTTAGGTGCTGATTTTTATAATTTTATTAAGACAAGTAATATTAGTGAATTATCTATAAATTCACATACGATTAAAGATGAATTTCAAGATGATCCAACAGGAAGATTTTTGCATGGCTTAAAACTAAAAGCATATGAGTTTAATTTTTATAAATATAAAAAAAATAAAAATTTAATTTTAATAGATGTATTCACTAAAAAAAATAATAATACTATTAAAAATGAAATAAGATTTAAAGCGCTTGAAGAAGGTACAAATTTTGCTAGAGACTTAGTTTCTGAACCACCTAATGTTCTTAATCCGAAGGAGTACGTGAAGAGATTATTAAAATTACGTAAACTAGGTATTAAGGTTACAGTATATAATGAAAAACAACTTTTTAAGCTTGGTATGCATTCACTCCTTGGAGTAGGTAGAGGAAGTATAAATGAATCTTTTCTTGTTACTCTCGAGTGGAACGGAAATAAAAAAAATAAAAAAGAATTACTATCATTTGTTGGTAAAGGAGTTTGTTTTGATACAGGTGGAATTTCTTTAAAGCCAGCAAAATTTATGGAAGAAATGAAATACGATATGGCTGGATCTGCCGTTGTTGCAGGGTTAATTCAAAGTTTAGCGATTAGAAAAGCAAAAGTTAACGCTGTAGGAGTAGTTGGCTTAGTTGAAAATATGCCTGGTGGTAACGCACAAAGACCAGGAGATATTGTAAAAGCTTTTAATGGAAAAACTATTGAAGTATTAAATACAGATGCTGAAGGAAGACTTGTTCTTGCAGATGCACTTAGCTTTACAGAAGAAAAATTTAAACCTAAGTTTATAATAGATTTAGCTACTTTAACAGGTGCAATTATTATGGCCTTGGGGGAAGAGTATGCAGGTTTATTTTCTAATAATGACGAACTTTCCAACAAAATATTTAAAGCTGGTGAAAAGGTTAATGAAAAAGTTTGGAGACTGCCATTGCACAAAAATTATGATAAGTTAATGGATTCTCAAATAGCTGATATTCAAAATATAAATTATTCTGGAGGAGCCGGATCTATTACAGCAGCACAATTTCTTCAAAGGTTTGTAGAAAAAACACCATGGGCACATCTTGATATTGCAGGAATGGCTTTTTCAAAAAAAGCAGCGAATTTAAACCCAGGTGGAGCAACTGGTTTTGGAGTAAGATTATTAAACCAACTAATAGAGGATCACTATGAGTAATTTAGAGCAAACATTATCAATAATTAAACCAGATGCAGTAGAAAGAAATTTGGAAGCAGAAATTAAGGAGATATTTCAACACAAGGGTTTTAAGATTGTAAAAGACAAAAAAATTCAAATAACAAAAAGTGAAGCAGAACAGTTTTATAAAGTTCATGAAACAAAGCCATTTTACAATGATTTATGTGCATATCTTTCATCTGGTCCAATAGTTGTCATGGTTCTTGAAAAAGAAAATGCAGTATTAGGCAATAGAGAGTTAATGGGCGCCACGAACCCAAAAGATGCTGAAGACGGCACTATTAGAAAAAAATATGGAATTTCAATTGATAAAAATTCTGTACATGGTTCAGACAGTGTTGAAAATGCAAAAATAGA
>ERZ651776.1972-NODE-1972-length-23443-cov-13.646409_pt1 | contig 23443 bp, 10 predicted proteins | sample MGYA00514761_ERZ651776 | MGnify/ENA metagenome assembly ERZ651776 | reverse complement strand
CTCGGCGTAGCATACACCAAGACACCCTCCAACAACCTCTTCCTCTCAAGCAGGAACAATCCGAGACCTTGCAGCCAACTTTCTCGGCGTAGCATACACCAAGACACCCTCCAACAACCTCTTCCTCTCAAGCAGGAACAATCCGAGACCTTGCAGCCACCTACAACCTACTCGAGTCTCCCGCAGCACACACACCCTACAACAAGGGTACCCCCTTCGACATCTCCGCCACCACTACCGATCCGGACGAAATCAATGCTCTCTTGACACGCATGCAATGCGACCTCCCTCGACTTGTCGGCAGCCTTCTTCACATCACCAAAAACAGCCGCCCCGACATCGAAGCTGCAGTCTCATGCGTCGCTCGCTACACCTCGCGCCCCTCAACAGAGATCATCAATGCCGCTCTCCGCATAGTGGACTACCTCCAGTCCACCCCTCACCTAGGCACACACATCCGCCCCCATAACAACCAGCACATCGAGGCATATGTAGACTCCAGCTACATCACCGAAAAATCGATCCACGGATGCTCTCGTTACGGTTACGTCATCTATATTAATGGCACCCCAATCGTCACACGAACCACGCACCATAATACGTCATCATTCTCCACCACGGAGGCCGAATACATCGCACTCGGCATGACTCACAGGACCATTCAGCCCTTGAACCATTTCTACGCTGAAATCCTCAATCTTCCCCATAACAAGTCGACGTTCGCAAACAATCTTCATGTTCACATACATGAGGACAACAAACCCTGCATCAACGTCCTTGAAAGGAAATCTCTTCAGAACACCAAGCTACGCAACGTACTCGCTTACCAGTTCAACCTCAGACAAGACTTTGATGACAAAGCACTCACTGTCAGCCTCTGCCCAACCACAGAACAACTCGCAGACATCTTCACGAAAGCAACCCAGTCTCGCAGCCAGTTCGCCAACATCAGGAACTTCCTCGTCCGTCCCATCGACGACACTCACCCCACGGAATTCCGCGACAACAATCACAACACATCTGCACTCTCACGAACTTTCACAAACATGTTCACAGCACCCACAAACACACCATCAGACTCGGACGAAGTGGGGGGATATGATGCAGGTTTTTCCCCCAGCTCAATTTCCTCCTGAGCCCATGCCCAAACTATCGTTTTAATCTAAACGTTTCTCCCTTTAACACCAACAAACTATTTTGAATTTCGTTTACTTAAAATACATTCTTGTAATACAATTGTTTTCATGATATTATTTGAATATATTATGTTATTCTTAACATAAATTTTTCAAATACTTTCATAATATATTTTATAATTTGATATATTTAAAAATTTAATAATTTTTTCAAAGTAATATAATAATTATTTTTTTTAAAAACTTTAGAATTCAAAATTATCATAATATATATATATATATATTTATAATAAAAGTAAATTGTATTTCAAAAATGTATTTAAGTATACGAAATCAAAACGACAAATTTTGCAAAAATGCGCTAAAAACCGTGTGTCTACTATTCGTTATCTGTTTGTTTTTGTTTGTGAGGGACATCACAAAGTAATCAAAAATTTTCTACGCTCGATCCCTGATTCCAGACTCTTTTATGACAAATTCTTCACGTTCCCCCTCCTTTACTCTGGGACTCTTTCCAATGGAGAGAACTTTCAAATCTGAGTTTTTCCCATCAACTCCTCCTCCCTCACTGAGAAGGATTTGTGTGCTTGTGGCTGATTTAAATGCTTCCCCGGCGAATGCATCCCCCCCGGCGAATCCGTTGGCACTATCAAGGCTGCCGCTGTTGAACTTGATCACATCTTGATTGGTCAATAGAATGGCGACTTGAAATTTGTGGGCAATTTCGGACAGTTTTCCCATGATCTCCAACAGAGTTTCGTGTCTTATCGATGTCTTTTCGACCCCCCTGAGAAAGTATCCGAGGGAGTCGATGACGACCAATTTAAGGTGGGACGAAGGATTAAGTGCATTCATTGACGCGATAACACGGGGTAGGCTATAAATGTGCTGAAGGAGAGAGTCAAGGGTGTGTATGCGGAGGAAGTGTATTGTCGACAGAAGGGAAAGGACGGTTGGGAGGTTTCCATTTCCATTTCCATTTCCATTTCCATTTCCATTTCCATTTCCATTTCCGTTTCCGTTTCCGTTCCCATTGCCGTTTCCGTTGGAATCAACTTCATCATTTGAATCGTTGTCCTCGGTGTTTTCTCCATTGTCTTCATCATTGGAATTACCCTCATCATTTGATTCGTCTTCCTCTTCATTATTGTTTCCAGGATCATTTCCATTGTCTTGACTTTCGTCGTCTACATCACCACTTTCGTCTTCTTGACCGTTAGGTCCTCCATTTCCTTGTCCTGGGTTCGAAACATCTACACCATCATCATTATTGCCATGTCCATTATTTCCGTTACCGTTACCGTTACCGTTACCGTTACCGTTACCGTTACCGTTACCGTTACCGTTACCGTTGGAATCACCTTCATCATTTGACTCGTTGTCGTCAGTGTTTTCTCCATTCTCATCTTCATTGGAACCACCTTCATCATTTGACTCGTTGTCGTCAGTGCTTTCTCCATTGTCATCTTCATTGGAATCACCTTCATCATTTGACTCGTTGTCGTCAGTGCTTTCTCCATTGTCATCTTCATTAGAATCACCTTCATCATTTGACTCGTTTTCGTCAGTGCCTTCTACATTGTCATCTTCATTAGAATCGCCTTCATCATTTGACTCGTTGTCATTGGTGTTTGATTCTTCCTCTTCCTCAATATTAGGGCTAGGAGAGTCTGGGGCAGGAGTCTCTTCAACGTAGCTTACTACAATACTTTCAGAATCAGATCCGCATGGACTTATGACTTGAATTGAAATGTTATTGATGCCGTTAAAAAGATTCACCGTGCCATTCAATACCCCATTATAAATCTGATAGGTATGACTAGGAATAATATTTCCATTATTGGAAATCACCACATTTGTAGATGCAGAGTAATTTTCAATAGTAAAGTTGATCGGCATTGACGAGGAAATAGAGTTATTGTTAGTAGCAGCAACCAGAACTGCCATGTTCCCGCTAAAATCAAGATTCGGGACTAAGCAAGGGTCAAAAACAACATTCATATTCTCCTCATCTTCTCCACATGGATTGTCTACCTCTATTGTAAAAGTATTCACTCCTTTATCAAGCATTACCAAGGCTTTAATTTTATTGTTTGCAAAAGCAAAAGGAATGGCACTTCCATTAAACTTTACATTAATTTGATAGGCATTATCGATATTGTTTGTACTTGCCATCATTAAGTATTTTGCTTGATCAGAAACTGAATTTGATGAACTCGGTGCATCAAATGATACTGAAGGTGCTTTACAATTATTAAAAACCAAACTTAAGTTTTCATTGTCTCTGCCACAAGGACGAACCGCAAGAATAAGGAATTGATTTTGACCTGGTTGTAATGTCACATGGCTCGTAACCATTCCATTATTATAACTAAAGTTTACATTCTGTCCATTCAAAGTTAGGGTAATGCCATTTTGAGTTGGCATGTTTCCAATAGAAGCTTGAAACGTGTAATTGTCATTTGTTACTTCATTATTTGAACTGATAATGTTAATGTTGGGAATTTTGCATTCGTCAAATAACACATGCACCGTTTCAACATCAGCACCGCAATCATTTGATGCTGAAATAGTAAAGTAGTTGTCTCCTGGGCTAAGCGATATGTTTCCTGATATCAGGCCATTTGTCGCATTGTAGCTTATTCCAGAAATCACATTTCCATTCATCTGATAACTCAAGTCTTGTGCACCTGATATATTTTGAATTTGAGCAGAAATATTAATACTTGAGTTTTGAATTATTGTTCCATTGATTGGCGTATTAAAGACAATACTCGGTGGATTACAGTCTTCCAAGTCAAGGGTAAAGGTCAATGATTCATTTCCGCAATCATTTGACACTTCAATTGTAATTTGATTAATTCCATTAATTAGGGTCACATTAAACTTCAAGACGCCTTGATTGAAATTCCAATTGTCATTATCAGATTTATTGAGAAGCTTTCCATTGAGTTTGGTTTCAATATTTGCACTTCCAATATTTGACCCCGTGAAAAGCACTTCTATTTCATGAACTCTATCATTTGTAGTAGACCCTGAGGCTGTTGGCTGAATAAGCTCAATATTTGGAGGTGTGCACTCAATATAATTTATGGATGTTTCGATGACTCCATTTCCACATGTATTCTCAAATACGATTCGAATATTGTTATTCCCTGAGAATAAGGTAAGATCACTCTCTAAAGTTCCTGTATTCACATCAAAGCTAAATCCGTAAACCTGGACGTTATTGACAAAAAGCTTTAACATTGAAGCACTTTTTAGATGATTAAAATGAGCTTTCAATTGATAATTTGCATTTTCAACATTTAAGGCGTTTTGAGATGGGGTAATAAAATTCCCTTCAGGTGAAATACAATCGGCAAAGTTGACATTTAGCTCTTCCATATCTGAACCACAATTATTATTGGCCTTAATGTAAAAAGTGTTATTTCCTGAAACGAGATTGGCTATTGCTGTTAATTTATTCGAATAGCTATCAAATTCAAATGGCAATAGCATTCGATTGGCATCCATTAATTTAATTTCATTTACATCAGAAACATTTGTGATTTTAGCTGAAATCTGAATCGTTTGATTGCTTAATAATTCATTTTGAGTATTGTAAATATATACATCTGGCGAAGGACAGTTTGCTATTTGGCTGTCGTTGGTGCTAAAACCTGATGATGAGCTTGAAGAATTTGACGAGCTATTTGTTCTTCCGCCTAAGCCAAAACGAAGAAAAGCACTGGTGTAATGATACCAGTCGTTTTTTAAACGTGGAGTCTCTGAAATGACACCATCAAATTGGTCTTTTAATGTAAACGTTGTTTTGTGTTCAAAACCAAGAGATACTCTCGGTGCAATTTGATACCCAATCCCAAACCCAGCGCTAGGCATAAAATGAACCATATTCTCATTGGGATTCAGTTGGGTTTCAAAATCAAAATCCAAATCATTACTGAGCAGTATGTTTTCACTATATAAGTCTCCATTATTATCTAAGAGATCACCCATTGACTTTTTGAAAGAAAGTCCAACTCCACCAAAGAGGTAGGGATCTATACCTGTTTTTTCACGAAATCGATTGAAATGCAAGACCAGCTCAAGACTTAACCTATGGATGTCGTTTTTGTAATTATGAATATATCCACCATAGCCTGCCTGATACATTTGTTTGATTTGTTCTGCATCAGCATCTTCAATATTTACAAAAGGGTCGTAGTTCTCCATGGAGATAGAATCCATTTCTTCGTTTTGACCATACCATCTTCCATGAAGGTAACGTCCACGTATATCAAAGCTAAAAATTCGGCCGTAATCATAATTAAATGATTTCCCTAGTGTCAAGCCCCAACCAAAAGGAATGGTTCTGCCGTAATTATCATTATCCAATTCATAATAATTCTCATTGCTTCTCCATTTCCAGATATTGTTCACATCATCACAGCTCCAAGTCGCTCCCGTGTTGAAGCCAAGAAACCATTTTGAATTATAATTAGTGGATTTAACCTGCGCACTCGCAGTTAATGAAATCAAAAGAGAAAACAGAATAATGTAAAAATTTTTCATATGTGTGATTTTGAATCAGTTACTGTAATAACTATGCCAATTTACTTAAAAAAACAATTTTTGTTAAATCTATCGTGTTGTTCATGTTGTTTTTCTAGAATTGGCAGGGGAAGCAGGGTTAATGTTAAAGATTTGTTAATGGATTTATAGATAGAACTCATATTTTGTAAATCGAATGATCGACATAAAATTATTCACAGGGTTTCTATCAATTATTGAATGAAGAAGTCCTGTTTTCGTGTCAAAGATAACTTGAAAATCTTTAGTGAAAACACCCTGCTTAAACTCATGTCTTTCCATAAGGTTGCCAAAATTGTCATATTTAAAATTTAATTCTTCAACAGGTTTTAGATGTTTATCGTAGAATGTCTCGATACTTATTAGAAGACCTTTATCGTTGTAATCATATTCTTTTTTGTAGATCGTGCCGCCCATTTTTAATTTATCGATACTTGATGTTTTATAACCATCTTCATTATAATTGTCATATGAAATTAGATAAGGTAAATTGTATGAATTATAGGTGGTCCTCTTTTCTTTTGAGTACCGCATGGTCTCAGTATTCATTTCATTTTTTTTCACAACTTCACCTTTATCGTTAAGGATTACTCGATAATTAGATGTGGAAATTATTCTATTTAAGCTGTCACGTTGAAATTCTTGTAAGGTTACGCCATTATTCTCACTTTTCTTAATTGAAATGATTGCACCTAATTGATTATACTCATAGTATTGCAATGTGGTGTCAAGGGTTTTTCCATTCCAACGAATATCAATACACGAATTCAGCCTACCTTTCTTATTGAACTTATAAGTATAGCTTCCAGGGACTTTTCTAATTAAATCTTTATTTTTTTTAAAGGAATATGTTCCTTTAATTGTCTTGATTTTATTGTTTTGAATGAACTTAGAATTAAAAAATGGATCAGTGGTAAAAGCTTCTCCATCCTGATTTAGTAACATTTGCCCAAAACCACTAGGTGTTACAAAAATCAAACTACAAAACAGGAGTAAATTCTTCAAAAGCTAATCAGTTAGGTTTGAAAGAAGGGTTTTCCATCCAAGCTCACGTTCTAAAATTGTAGGAAGCTCCGATATTGGGATTCGTTCTTGCTCCATCGTGTCTCTATATCTTATTGTAATACTTTGGTCGTTTTTCGTGTCATGATCAACCGTGATACAAATCGGTGTTCCAATCGCATCTTGTCTTCTGTATCGCTTACCAATGGAATCTTTAAGATCAATTTGAAGATTGTATTCAAATTTTAGCTCATTGGCTATTTCTTCTGCAATCTCAGGCAAGCCATCTTTTTTTACCAGTGGCAAGATTGCGGCTTTAATTGGTGCTAGTGCTGGCGGTATTCTCAAGACAATTCGTTTCGACTGATCGTCAAGTATTTCATGATTAAATGATGCGCTAAGTACAGCCAAAAACATACGATCAAGACCAATAGAGGTTTCTATGACATAAGGCACATAGCTTTTATTTAGTTCTGGATCGAAATATGCGAGCTTTTTACCAGAATGCTGTTCATGTTGTTTAAGGTCAAAATCGGTCCTAGAGTGAATGCCTTCAAGTTCTTTGAACCCCATAGGGAAATCAAATTCAATATCACATGCTGCATTGGCATAATGTGCCATTTTTATGTGATCATGAAATCTATACATGTTTTCTCCCAAGCCTAAATTTTTGTGCCATTTTTCCCTCATAGACTTCCAATAGTCATACCATTTCATTTCTTCTCCGGGCTGAACAAAAAACTGCATTTCCATTTGTTCAAATTCACGCATCCTAAAAATGAATTGTCTTGCGATGATTTCATTTCGAAAAGCCTTGCCAATCTGGGCAATTCCAAAAGGAATTTTCATGCGTCCAGACTTTTGGACATTTAAGAAATTCACAAAAATACCTTGTGCAGTTTCAGGACGTAGATATATTTTTGATGACTCTCCAGCTACAGAACCAATTTCAGTTGCAAACATCAAATTAAATTGACGTACCTCCGTCCATTCTTTGGATCCTGACAGTGGGCAAGCAATTTCCAAATCAACAATTAGCTGACGTAACCCTTTTAGGTCATTGGCATTTAGTGCATCTTTCATTGATTGTTCAATCACTTCTATTTTAGAAGCATTTCTCAAAACATTGGGATTTGTTTTTCTAAATTGTTCCTCATCAAAATCATCACCAAATCTTTTCTTTGCTTTGGCGATTTCCTTGTTTATTTTTTTATTTATTTTTTCGATGTGCTCTTCGATTAAGACATCGGCTCGGTATCGTTTTTTTGAGTCTTTATTATCAATTAATGGGTCATTAAATGCATCAACGTGTCCAGAAGCTTCCCATGTTTTTGGGTGCATAAATATAGAAGCATCAATACCGACAATATTTTGGTGCATTTGTGTCATTGCCTTCCACCAATATTGTTTTATGTTGTTTTTTAATTCGGAGCCTAGCTGTCCATAGTCATATGTTGCAGCCAATCCGTCATATATATCTGATGAGGGAAAGATGAACCCATATTCTTTCGAGTGAGAAATAATTTCTTTGAGCTTGTCTTGATTTTGTTCCATTCCACAAAGATAGTTACTTCTGTTTCGATTTGAATTATAAATGATAAATTCTTGGTGAGGATTATTGTATTAATTTTAGGCTATGCTTTTTTACTTAAACAAAGATGAGTATATAGATACTTTAAAACCTCTTGATATTTCAATAGAGATGTCAGGGGAGACACCGGGACTTGTCGCGTGGGGACAGAATACACCTATTATTGAGCCTGTTCGAGATGAGCATTTTATTGGAAGTATCAAGGAAGGAGGAGTTGTGAATTTCAACAATATTGCGTTTAATCCCCATGCACACATAACACATACGGAATGTTGCGGGCATATTACTGAAGGTTTCTTTTCGGTTAATGATGTTTTAAAGTCTTATTTTTTTGAAGCGCAACTTCTTACGGTAATACCTGAGGGTGGAGAGGATAAAAGTGTAAGTTTAAGCCAAATTAAAAATATAGGTATAGTTAAAGGAGTTAAGGCATTAGTCATACGAACTTTGCCAAATAATGAAAGGAAAACCCGAGCAAACTACACCGATTCTAATCCTCCTTTTTTAGATTCGAATATTGCGGAATACCTTATTAATAACGGTATCGAGCATCTGCTTGTTGATTTGCCATCTGTAGATCAAGAACGCGATGGAGGAGCTTTGGCTTTTCATCACGCCTATTGGAATGTGCCTAACAAACCAAACACAACAAGAACGATAACGGAATTTATTTTTGTTTCAGAAAATGTTAAGGATGGCAATTACATTTTAGAGCTTCAAGTAGGTCCTTTAAAAAATGATGCATCACCAAGTAGGCCAGTTCTTTACAAAAAAATGAAGTGAAAAACTTAAAGAAGAACAGGGCTTCTTATACAAAAGCCCATGGGGCTCGCTAAAACTATTAAACTCTTATCAAACTATAAAATAGACATACCAAGAAAGGTATGTTTCTTAAATGTATAAGAAGAAACCTGTCCTATTAATAACAAAGTTATGAATATTTCTTGATTAGAAGTTCGTTTTTGAGAAAATAAATAGACTCTAACTTTCTAGTTGTCAGCACTTTTGCCCCTAACTGTCTAGCTATCAGTATAGTATAAACAAAAAAAGGTCGTCTCCGACCTTTCTTATTATTGATTGTTTGTGTTACTCCGTTGTTAAATCGATTAAGGAATACAGGAACTTCTCATGCAATTGACCCAGGTGGGTCGACTAAAACTATTAAACTCTTATCAAACTAGAAAATGAAACTGCTTCTCCAAGCAGTTCTTATATTGCATAAGAAGTTTCCTGTGTCTCTCCTTATTTCTTTCATAAATGTATGGTGTTAATTAGGATTAAAGTTATTGGATGAATATTTCTACAATCATATTGAAGATAACCTCTTTCTTGTTTATTATTTGTCTTTTAGAGAATCAAGAATTAAAAGTAATTCTACCATTTATCCACTGGGAGTCTAATTCGGCTTTGTGTTTTTTATAGAAATCAATAGCTGTATCATTCCAATCGAGGACCTTCCAATCCAATCTTTTCGCTTTGCACTTTTCGGCTATTTTAATAATATCTTTAAAAAGTAATGATCCAACACCAATCTGCCTGAACTCTTTTTTAACATAAAAATCCTCTAAATAAAGGCATTTCCCTTTCCATGTAGAGTAGGAGGTATAATACAACGCAAAACCGATAATTTCATTATTCTTTGATGCTACAATAGCACTGCAAAGTTGCTCTTGAAATAAATGTTGTTTGAGATTTTCAATTGTATTGCTAACCTCTTCAGGTGCTTTTTCGTAAATGGCTAATTCTCTTATTAATTGAAAAATAGCTATTTCATCTCCGATTTGAGCTTTTCTTATAGTTATCATTGCACACCCGCTAGATTAAACCTTATTTTAAATCCGGTATTGATATTTCCTGTGGGGTAACTCGTTTGTACTTTGGGAGTGTTCAAATTTTGATCATAATAAAACATAAGCGTTAGATTGTTCGTCAGGTTATAATCGGCTGATATTTTTATCGACATTGTTTTTTGTCCTGCCGTAGCTTGATTTGTGTTTTCAACAATTTTTCGAATCACTGTAAGGTTATCTCTAAACGAAAAGTCAAACTTAATATTGACATCACTTGGTTTAATATTTTTAAAGGGGAGTTTTACATCCTTAATCCTAGCGGCAGTTCCTATCACGATTTCTTCTGATAATGATTCTGTAACTTGATTGTTACTAAGGGCTAGAGTCGATTGTCTGTCTTTTTTATATTCAAAACGAGTTTGGAGGGTGTGTCCGAATATTTTCCAGTTGGCATCAATACCTATTAGAGGTGAAAAACGTTCTGAAAGGACTACATTTTGAATTTGCATTTCTGGTATATAGTTATTGTCTATGTCTAGATTATTTAAATCGCCATTTTGGTCTTGTGTTCCATTTAAATTCGTTTGCATTCCATTTACAGAAACAGATGAGCTGTAACCGTGTCTTACGATGAATGACTTAAGGAATTTTTTTGTGAACTTGTATTTTGTTAAACCACTATAATTAATTGACCAATTTGGTAATGGTGTATTTTGCAGAGGATTTATATTCTTGTTGTTGATTCGTGAGTTATTGTATGCGGTCATGAACGATCCAAGTACAACATCCTGTTGAGAACCAGAATATCCCGAGTAGAACCCATTTGAGCTGATTAAAGATGAATTGGAATTTTCTTGACCGACAATTTGTGATACTTCAGAACGATTATCCAAAAGGTTTTGAAAAACCTGAGATTGATAATCGGCTCCTTCTTTTGTGAACGCTGTTCCCCATGTTATGGTTGAATAAGTAAGTGTTGCAGTTTCAAATCGACTTTGTCCTTCAAATTGTGCTGTCGCATCATTCCATCTGTAAAACTCTCCACTATTTCTCGAATAATTTCGGTTTAAGTTTAAATCAATATTTACATCTTTCAATGGCTCTAAAGTAGCTCTCATTGTGAGGTTGTTGGAATGGGTTATTCCGTATTGGGTATTCAGGTTTTCATTTTGAACCAACCAACTGTTTTGTGTGGCTAAATTGGATACGCTATAATTATTTTCTCTACCAAAAACATCATATCCTTGTTGCCCAAATATAAAACCAGTCAGGGGAGTTGTTGATGAGTTCATTCCTAAGAATCTCGTTTCTTCACCATATCCAGGTAGTATAGTACCGTCATTTAAGCTATATGTTCCGGAGATATTACGAACGGTCATAATTAATCTCGCAAAAAAACCAGCAATTTTAGGCACTTTACGTTTTGCGCGTAATTCTTTTCGGGTTTTCTTTTTATATGCTTTATTCTTTTTCTTATATGCTTTGAGTTGTTCTCGACTCATGGAATCTAGAGGTTTGTCTGGTTCAAGATCATCAACTTTAATCCATTCCCATTTTTCTTTCTCCTTGTTTTCACTCGCATCTTCCCCACTTTCTCCGTTAGAACGACTTCCTGGACCATTTCTAGGATTGATTCTTCCACGAGCGTTTCTTCCATCGGCGAGTACCTTTTTGAAAAAGGGCACCTTATTGTAGAGATTAACAAAATTGGCCTGTGCAGTCGTGTTAATACTCCTATTGTTTTGAATGGTATTACCAAATTCACTTTGACCTAATGGTGCTCTAGCCCAGTTGTAGCTACCAGTATATTTCACATTAGCACTAATCCAGTTCGTCAAAGGGAATTTATCAAATGGGATTTTATAGTTAATAGAATAATTGTGACCGTATTCCATTGTTTTACCGAAGGTTGACATTTGAGACCTAATGGTATCCAAAAATTCTTGATAACCATCAGGGTTATTAATGCGATCGACACTGTTATTCCCTTCTTCAAAAATAGATTTATTGGAAGCGGAAAAGCTGGTTTTTAAATTTCTGGTAATATCGTATCCAATTTGATAATTTCGATTCCAATCAAAACGTTTTAAAAATATGGGCTCAAATTCATAATCTGGAACAAGGTTATTTCGTACTTGTCTTTCATTATAAATTCTGGAGTAGTCATTTGTAAATGAAATGTTTTTCGGCATTAAAAACAGATTGAAATCCTTTATAAGCTTTAAGTATTTCGACTTTTGCACGGGCTTCCATTTCTTAAATGGTTGAAATGGTTTCCCTTTAAAAGTGTAGTTATAATTCAAAGCACCTGTCCATGTTTTGGTGAGGTCTTTTTTTGTATTGAAGTCTCTTTGAAGATTTTCCGCATATGCATAACTGGCACCCCAATTTGAGATTTTCCAAAAATGGTTTTTTGAACCTGCTTTTGCCTCTTTACGAACATTTGCAAAGTTGAAGGATTTCCGTTCATTAAAATCTTGTCCTAAAGCAGCTCTTTCTTTTCTTTTATCCGGTTCATAATCTGATAGCTTAATGTCTGGATTGAATGGATCATATTCTGGATTAATAATTCCTAGAGAATAACCATAAAAGAAAGGGAGTGAAACCCGTGCCTGCTTTCCAAAAAATTGTCCAAGCTGTATGCTAGAATTGAAGTCAAAGCCAATTTGCTCATTTCTTTGACGATCTTGAACACGGCTGTCTACGCTTCCCCAATTTATTCCTGAATAGTTTCCAGAGGCATTAATATTCGCAAAGTCAGCAAGCTTCACTTGCACTTGGCCGACGGCTGCAGATCCCCCTTCACTCACAAAATCAGTCAATCTCAATTCATTAATCCATGCAATTATACATTCGGATTCTCCATTATCCGGCTTCCATATATTGTTAGGATCATTTTTCAATGGATTTCGAACTCCAACCATTATGGTCTTTAGCCCTTGAAGATTTGGGCTTCCTTTTACTTTAATTCTTCTATTGGTATTAGGGAGCGTTTTTGAATATTCAACAATGTATGAAATACCATTAGCTCCTTGCTCTATATCCTCGTTCCTAACTTTTTTCAAATCAATAAAGTCATCAAAAACAATTTCTATATTATTGTTTTCTGGCCAAATATCTTCAGGAGTTGTTGAGCCCCAAGGAGTAACATCCAACGGAAGTTCGTATTCATAGTAATTGTCTACAAAATCAGTTCCCAATCGAATAAACATGGTGACATCTTTATTCTTTAATGTATTCGGAATGACTTCTTCAGCGTGAGCAAACATTTTTAGTTTTTGGTAGGTCCGCACATCAAACTGAACATTTCTATAGGCTGCTCTTGCATCCCCATCCTGCAGATTACAAATATCCAAAACCAATGATTGCTCATTCATTTGTCTTTGATATACTTGAGAAGGATCAACCTCTCTTAGTATCCCTGGTGGGATTTCATACTTTACAGGGCTTCTTTGGTCATTCTCTTCAACATTAACGGCTCCAATATTGAAGGTGGTTAAATTTGGGTCCTGTTGTATGCTGAGTCCAGGTTGACTTAAATCTTCATTAAATCTCCTCCATTCTCCCCGAATTAATTCAAGACGAGCAAATCGCAATACCACCTCTTCATCAAATTCTTTTAGGAACATTCGCATGAATCTGATAGATCTAAAATCTTGAATCCCGTTAACTTTCTTCTCAAAGTCAGCAATGGGAACTTTGAATTGATACCAGGTTTCTGTTTTATTTCCGTTTTCAAAAATCTGTTTATTGGTGACATAATTTTTACCTTCTTGAAGATCTTCTGGCCTCATGCTTATTTTATACTGAAAGTAGCTCTCCGTTTCGGAGAGATTGTTGTCCTGATTAATGTCTTCAATATCAGGCATGTTGGTGCCTTGTGTTGGGTATCCATTGGTATTTGCAGTATCAGACATTTCAATTGTAGGAGAATTACCTTCCATTCCATTAAAACGCTTATACCTGTTTAGAATATCAGCTTCAATATTGTCGTAATTGTCATCTAGATAATAGTTATAATCGTCATTTGAAGGGTCAGAAATCATTCTAGATTTAGTTGTTGCTGTAAGAGTAGTGTTGTTGTTTACCCAATTGACATAATTCTCAAATGCGATTTTTTCCTCTTCGTTTGTCCATCCATCTAAGCCAATATCTTGATTTAACCTTGATGCTGGGTCATTATCAAAGGCATTGACGACAACCTGCTGAGTAGAAACTTTTGCCCAATCTGTGGTATCGATATTATCGTTTAAAGAGACCCCTGTGCCTGGAAGGCCATTTTCAAAACTTTTTCTTGAATCAGGAAGAACATCTTCTGAAATATTACCCAGGTTGAAATATAAATCCCCACCATTATGTATTGCTAGAGTATCTACATTTTCTGCATCTTGATTGAAAGGGTCCAAAACCCAAAACTGTATAAACTCAATGTTCGCTAATTCAAAATCGTTGGTTGTGAGACCTCTCATGATTCCTCCCCATCTGTTTTCCGGATCAACAAAACGACCAACAGAGTCAACGGTATTTGTGGTATCATAATTATACATTCCCCTTTCTTCTGGGTAGAAAGCCAAATCCAATATGGGTATATTTTGGATGGAGCCGTATTGCAGTTGTTGATTTGGAAAGATGTCACTTTGATTCACCAATCTCATTCTGCTATCGGCAAGGATTTCTCCACCGTTTTGTTTGATGTGATCAGGTGTTAGTGAGTTACTTTGATAAAAAACAGGGTCAATCACATACCAAGATGTTTTGGCTCTTTTAAACCCTGCAGAAAGATCTTTAAAACTTGCCTCTGGGAATAAAGAAGGTTGGCCTTGAGGAACTGATGCCAAACGCCATGCGGTTACAGTTCTTAGGTCTATTGCACTCTGGGCTGCTTCGAAGTCGTCAATATATGACGTTCCTTCCTTATTGATGGCTCTTGGTTGTCCAGGAATGAGATGTGCAAACTCACCTGTAAATGAGATGGTTGATTTTTGTTTTGTTGATATGACCGGCAAGAGATCTACGAGTTTTGTTAAAAAAGGAACGTCTGTTCGAAATGCGAGATCTGCACCAATCACGTTGTTTTTAAATGGTTCACTTCCAAAATCTACTTTTTGGGTAACCGGGCGTTCCATCATTCTAATCCATGTTGCACCAATTTTGAATTTATCACTAAAACGGTATTGATAACGTCCACCAACCATTGAGCGCGCTTGGAATCCAAATACTGAGTTGCTTTCAATAGAAATTTTGATTGGGGTATTGGATTCTAGAATTCCGGTATTCAATATTTTCACACGTCCAAATGCATAATCAACGGTATAGTCGACTCCTTCTATCAATCGAATACCTCCTGCAGTTACCGATACTGATCCTTCAGGGACTGACATGACGTTTAATGGAATATCTGAAGTGATAGAGGATTGATATTCTCCTTTGAATAAAAATCTATTTTTACTCGGAATTTGTTGGGCAGCAGTTTTTGTGGAGTCGTATAATTCATGAAATGCGATTTTATCAACGGTAATTTGAGGGATTCCCGCATCAGTCATTTTATCTGCAAGCGTTTTTCCGAAAGGTTCAATTGTAGAGAAAAATATACGCCCATTCTTTTTGTTAATGGTTCCACCATTATCTATTTTGTTACCGACCTGATTGAATGGCGCGAAGTCAAATACACCATCTGAAAATGGTTGATTATTTTGATTGATTTTATCCATGTCAATCAAGGTTACAATTTGTTTGTTGTCAACTCCATCCAGAGGCATAATTGGAAGCTCGACTGATGTTTCTGGGTTGTTATATAAAACATCAATCTTAAATCCTAATTGATCAACTTGATAAGCGCCAATGGAGTACACATTTTTCATCATCAAGTCCCATATCTTGTTGTTTGGATTGGTAATAGTTGGCTTTAATAATTTAAGGATTAAAGCATCCTGACCTGTGGAGCCATCGGTCGAAAATTCACCAATCTGATAGGTCTCTCCCCGATAAGTATATTCATAGGCAACACTGAGTACTTCATCATTGTTAAGTGGCGTGTTAAGAGAGATATATCCAAGTAGGGCATTGTAGGTGTAATCACTTTGTTCTAGCCTTCGCGCATTTTCTAACTTTTCATATTCAACGGCTTGATTAAAGGGGCCTGGCGTCGTGAATTGAGAATTCAATACTCCAACAGAATTGGCAAATCCTCTGACTAAAGGTTGATTAGAGGCCCAATCGTAAAGTCCGTTAGATTCGTTTCTTGGGATGATATCAGTAGAAAAATTCCCAGGATTTCCTTGGCAATTCGTTTGTTGAGATTCCCCAAGATCTGCAAATGCAATGATATTTCTGGTATTTTCTATACTATTATTTCTATTGGTTACCCATACCTCAATTCTTGTAATATACATGGTTGAACTCACCACTGGAAGGGTGGACATGGCCTCATCATAATGTTGTTGATGATAAAGATTTAAGAAGTAATGCCGATTGGCTTCATAGTTGTCAGCGCTAAGTTCAAATTCTTGAACCTGGGATTTCCCACTTACATTAATTTCATTTCTTTTCCCTTTTGACGAGGCGGCGATTAGGTCAACGGTAGCTCTTCCAAATTTAAGTTGCGTTTTGGCCCCAAATAAGGTTTGGGATCCTTGAATCAAAGATGTTGGGAGCTCTAAGGCGACATTACCTAAAGCAATTTTCTGAAGAATCTGATCCTCATCTCCAGTATGTTCTAGTTTGGAAATATTTTCAAAATCAAAAGAGGCTTGGGTATTGTATTTTGCTCCAATCTTTAGCTTGGTTCCAATTTGTCCAACAATATCCATATTGATGTTTTGCTGAAAATCAAAACGTGTCACTCTCCTCTGACGAAGAGGAAGAAGGGGGTTGTCATATCGTGATGAATTGGCTCCAAGAGATAATTCTATATTTCCTTGAGGCTTGATAGTTATTTTGTCTGAACCGAAAAAATTCTCAAACGCTTTGCTCCCTATTGTAATGGGTAATTCGAATGCTCTATTTTCTTCTGTTTCTTCTTCAATGAGCTCTACCCAATCCTGAGACATTGACTTCTCTCTTTTGTATTCGAGATATTCTTCCAATGTCATGGTGGATGGATTCCTGTAATAAAGACCACTACCTAGTGATTCGGAGAATATAAATGTTCCTGATAAGGGATCGTAAGTGATATTTTGATTTAATCCTGATGGGTCACCAAGATCGAACCGTTGATTATCAATTTGAAATGGGTTAACGGGATTGAATATGGGGAAAGGCAATTCAAAAGGATTGTTTTGCGAAAAGGATGAAAAACCAATGAAAAGGAAGAAGAAGATTAATCCCTTTTTTAATTTAAAATGATATGTACGCCTATTGTTCAATTTACAGTTGCTTCAACGCCTCTTTGATCAATTCCTCAACTGATTTATCATCAGAAATAAACTTGTTTAATGTTTTTTCTGCTGCTTTTTTGTCGAAGCCCAAAGAAACTAAAGCATTTAACGCATCAAACTTGTTTGTATTGTTTGTGCTAACGATATTTTCATCTTCAGAACTGAATCCAACAACTTTCCCTTTTAAATCGATAATAACACGTTGTGCGGTTTTGGCTCCAATCCCTTTAACACTTTGAATCGTAGCTACATCATCAGATTGAATTGCATGGGCAACTTCTGACGGGATTAATGAAGACAACATAATCATAGCTGTATTAGGTCCAATTCCAGAAACACTAATGAGTAAATTAAACATGTCACGTTCTTCTTTTGAGTAGAAACCATAAAGTATTTGGGCATCTTCACGAACGATTAACTTGGTATAGACCTTTATCGCTTCAGTATCACCCAATGCACTAAAAGTGTTTAATGAAATTTTGATTTCGTAGCCTACACCATTACAGTCAATGATAAGATTGGTTGGGTTTTTCTCAATGAGTTTTCCTTTTATTTGTGCAATCATTATTTTTTGTTTTGAGACTGAATTGCTGCGATTTTTACCATATTATTAATTTCTCGGACACTTGCCCCTAATTGCATAACATGTATAGATTTGTTCAAGCCAATAAGTATTGGTCCAATCGCATCGCCATCCGTCATTTGTTGTAAAAGTTTATACGATATATTTCCTGAAGACAAATTTGGAAATATCAATGTGTTCACTTGTTTATTGGCCAATTGAGAAAATGAGAATTTATCATTCATTAATTCTGAATCCAAAGCGAAATTTGCCTGGACCTCACCATCCACAACAATGTTGGGGTGATTTTCATGAAGCAATTGAACGGCTTTAGACATCTTAACTGCATCTTCACCCGGAGATGATCCAAAGTTAGAATAGCTTAATAGAGCAATTTTTGGAACGATATTAAATTTTCTAATTGTTTTTGCCACATTTACAGTGATCTCAGCAATTTCTTCTGCACTAGGGTTTAAGTTTATGGTGGTGTCAGCAAGAAATAAAGGCCCTCTTTTTGTGTTTAAGATGTACATTCCAGAAACCACGTTCACATCTTTGTTGAGTCCAACACATTGAATGGCGGGTTTAATACATGTTCTGTACGCCCTTGTTACCCCTGTAATCATAGCATCTGCATCACCCTGTTCAACCATCATTGAGCCATAATAATTTCTTTCTCTCATAACTTGAATGGCCTCATATTCCGTAAAACCCTTCCTTTTTCGGTTTTCGAAGAATACCTTCCCATAACTATTCCGTTTATCTTTTTGATCATCCGATTTAGGATCAATAATTTCAAGATCTGGGAGTTCGATAGCGTGTTCCTCCATTAGGTCTTCGATAATGTTCTTTTTACCTAGAAGAATTGGTATCGCGACACCTTCCTCCAGCGCCATTTGTGCTGCTCGAAGCACCTTTACATTATCAGCTTCAACAAAGACAATTTTCTTTAAATTGTTTTGGGCTTTAATGGTGATATTTCTTAGAAGTTTGTTATCCAGACCCAGTCTTTTTTTCAGTTGATGGTCATATTGTTCCCAATCTTCAATGGGGTTTTTGGCAACTCCAGAATCAATAGCGGCCTTGGCAACTGCTGGTGCAACGGAGTATATCAGTCTGGGGTCAAGTGGTTTTGGGATAATCTGGTCTTTACCAAAAGAAATATTGGAGCCACCATAAGCTTCAATTACTTCCTCCGGAATGGTTTCTTTGGCAAGGGAAGCAATGGCGTGAACGGCAGCAAGTTTCATGGCTTCATTTATCGTAGTTGCCCTTACATCAAGTGCCCCGCGAAAAATAAATGGAAATCCAAGAACATTATTAACCTGATTAGGATGGTCAGAGCGCCCAGTTGCCATTATGATGTCTTTTCTCACCGATGTCGCTTGCTTATATGATATTTCAGGTTCAGGATTAGCTAAGGCAAATACTATGGGGTTTTTACTCATTTTAGCAATCATTTCTTTAGATACAAGACCCGCTCTAGACAAGCCTAGAAATACATCTGCTTTTTTGAATGCATTTTCGAATTCAATGTTCTTGTCGTGAACAGCGAATTGTTTCTTCATGACATCTAAACCCGTTCTGCTTTTGCATAGCAAGCCTTTTGAGTCAAACATGAAAATGTTTTCAAGTTTGACGCCTAAAGAGTGATATAGCTGAGCGCAAGATAGTGCGGATGCTCCTGCGCCTGATACGACAACTTTAATTTTTTCAATTTTTTTATGGGCAATCTCCAAAGCATTGAGAAGGGCTGCAGAGGATATAATAGCCGTGCCATGCTGGTCGTCATGCATGATTGGGATGTTCAATTCTTCTTTTAATCTTCTTTCAATTTCAAAAGCTTCAGGAGCTTTAATGTCTTCAAGATTTATCCCTCCAAAGGTTGGTGCAATGGCTTTAACCGTCTGAATAAAAAGCTCAGGATCTTTGGCATCGATTTCGATGTCGAAAACATCAATATCAGCAAATATTTTAAATAACAATCCTTTCCCTTCCATCACCGGTTTTGAGGCCTCAGGCCCTATATCGCCTAGTCCTAAGACTGCCGTACCGTTAGATATTACGGCGACCAGGTTCGACTTGCTAGTGTATTTATATACATCGTCAATGTTTTCCGCTATTCTTAAACAGGGCTCGGCAACGCCAGGGGAATAGGCCAAAGATAAATCTCTTTGGGTGGCATAAGGCTTTGTTGGGATTACCTCTATTTTTCCAGGTTTGCCCCCTGAATGATAATCTAGGGCATCTTGCTTTCTGACTTTAGACATGATAAGTTGTTAAGGGCAACAAAGATAACAAATACAAGGAGTCAAGCACCAAAATAGCGTGCTTAAGATACTTCAGAAAAAATAATCTAAATTAAATGTTTGGAAACATGACGGATGGGTCTTCCGAGGCAAACAACATTTGTTCTGGGTTTTCCAATAGTTCTTTAACATTTACCAAAAAACCAACAGATTCTTTCCCATCAATAATTCTGTGATCGTATGAAAGTGCTACATACATTATAGGCCTAATTTCAACCTTCCCATCAATAGCAACAGGTCTTTCAACAATGTTGTGCATTCCTAGTATTGCAGATTGAGGAGGGTTGATGATAGGAGTGGAAAGCATTGATCCAAAAACACCACCATTGGTTATTGTAAAAGTACCTCCAGTCATTTCATCTGGAGTTATTTTCCCATCCCTTGCTTTTATCGCCAATCTTTTAATTTCTGCTTCTATTTCGTGAAGTTTCATTGCTTCCGCATTTCTTACAACGGGAACCATCAGCCCTTTTGGAGATGAAACAGCGATACCTATATCTGCATATTCATGTAAAATGATCTCTTTATCTCCCAGTTGAGCATTTACTGTTGGAACTAATTTTAAGGATTCAGTTACTGCTTTGGTAAAGAATGACATGAATCCAAGATTCACACCGAATTTTTCAGCAAAGGCTACTTTGTATTTTTTTCTGAGGTCCATAATTGGTTTCATGTCAACTTCGTTAAAAGTCGTAAGCATTGCCGTTTCATTCTTAACGGCCACCAATCGCTGAGCAATTTTTCTTCTCAGCATCGACATTTTTTCTCTAGAAGTTTTTCTTCCTTCAGGTTCAAACCCAATAATTCCTGAGCTTGCCGTATTGATTACATCTTGTTTGGTAATTCTACCATCTCTTCCTGTTCCTTGAATATCTTCCGATTCAAAGCCCTTTTCATTCATTAATTTAGAAGCGGCCGGGGATGGATGTCCTGTGGCATAAGTTTTTTTACTTTCAGAATGAATTTCTGATGCTGATGAATTTTCTATAGAAGGGGCCGGACTATCTACCTTTTTTACTTCAGGAGCATCTTTTGGTTTTTCTGCACTCGTATCAATTGTACAAACAACTTGACCTACTTGAACGACATCTCCTTCTTCCGCTTGGAATGCAATAACACCACTTTCTTCAGCAGGGAGCTCAAGTGTTGCTTTGTCGGAATCTACTTCAGCAATGGCTTGGTCTTTATAAACATAATCACCTTCACTAACAAGCCATGCTGCGATTTCCACTTCCGAAATTGATTCTCCTGGACTAGGAACTTTCATTTGTAACAAACCCATATCCTTATTCTTTATTTTTTTGTTGTTTTAGCGAATGAAAAAATTTCTTGAAATAAAATTTCCAATCGTTTTTCATGTAGATTCTTTGAGCCTTCAGCTGAAGCTGCGCTGGCAGGCCTACATATTCCTTTAATATTTTCATTGCGAAGCTGCATAGCTACATGAGTCCATGCTCCCATATTTGCAGGCTCTTCTTGTGCCCAAATAAGGTTTTTTGCATTGTACTTTTCTCGGATTTTGTTTAGTTGGTCTTCTGGCCAAGGATACAGCTGCTCAACCCGAACGAAAGCCATGTTCTTAACATTTAAATCCTTTGCTTTTTGTTTCATCTCATAATAGATTTTACCCGAACATAACACCAGACTGTCTGTGCTATTTGCATTTGCTTCGGGGTCATCAATTATTTCAGAAAATCCCCCTTTTGACATTTCTTCAATTGTTGACACAGCCATGGGGTGACGAAGAAGAACTTTTGGTGTAAAAACAACCAATGGTTTTCTAAATTCTCTTTTTAATTGTCTGCGTAAAAGGTGAAAATAGTTGGCTGGAGATGAGGCATTTACAATCTGCATATTTTGATCAGCACATTGTTGTAAAAACCTTTCCATTCTACCACTAGAATGTTCTGCCCCTTGCCCTTCATATCCATGTGGTAAAAGAAGAACCAGACCACTTGGTGTTGCCCACTTGTCTTCTCCTGCAGAAATAAATTGGTCGATAACGATTTGAGCGCCATTGAAAAAGTCTCCAAACTGTGCTTCCCAAACGGTAAGATCGTTCGGAGTAGCCAAGGAATACCCATATTCAAATCCTAAAACACCGTATTCACTTAGAAGAGAATTATATATTGAGAAATCAGCTTGCTCCTTTGATAATAAATTCAATGTTTCTATTTGGTCTTCCTTGTCTTCCGTAATAACAACGGCATGTCGGTGAGAAAACGTTCCACGCTCTACATCTTGACCTGAAATTCGAACCGCATGTCCTTCTACCAAAAGGGAAGCATAGGCCAGCATTTCTGCACAGCCCCAATCCAATGCGTTTTTTTCAAAAGAACGGAGTCGATCATTAAATATTTTACTAATTTTTCTAAAATATTTATTTCCGTCAGGAAGAGTTGAAAGTTTTTTACCTAATATTTTTAGTGATTCCAAGTCAACACCTGTTTCAGGAGATTTGTCAAAATCTTGTACGTTTCCATAACGATAATCTTTCCATGTTTCACTTAGAAACTCATGTACCAAAGCCTTTTCAGATTGTCGCGACAATGCGAATTCGTCTTCTAAAAACTGAGCGTACTCACCTTCAATTTTAGTAGCCTTATTTTTTTCGAGTATTCCTGAACTGTTAAGGTCTCCAAAATAGATATCTTTAGGGTTGGGATGTTTTCCAATTAGGCTGTATAGTTTAGGTTGGGTGAATTTAGGTTCATCTCCCTCATTATGACCATATTTTCTATAACAGAGAAGGTCGATAAAAATATCACGATGAAATAGTTGGCGATATTCCATGGCGATTTCGACTGCTGTAACAACTGCCTCTATATCATCTCCATTCACATGGAATACAGGAGAAAGCGTTGTTTTTGCCACATCCGTGCAATAGGTCGATGACCTTCCATCTAAATAATTTGTAGTAAAACCAATCTGGTTATTCACAATAATGTGTATGGTTCCTCCAGTTCTATAACCATCTAACTGTGCCATTTGAATGGTTTCATAGGCAATTCCTTGACCAGCAATTGCTGCATCTCCATGTATAAGTACAGGACAAACAAGTCCCTCATCTTTTAATTCATGATCAATCTTTGCTCTTGCAATTCC